>ERZ791794.477-NODE-477-length-28578-cov-20.167619_pt1 | contig 28578 bp, 26 predicted proteins | sample MGYA00510312_ERZ791794 | MGnify/ENA primary metagenome ERZ791794 (study PRJEB30046, sample SAMN00791977) | human gut metagenome | study: EMG produced TPA metagenomics assembly of the A metagenome-wide association study of gut microbiota in type 2... | reverse complement strand
CGGAAGATATTAAGAAACTGGAACGCAGGGTAAAGCGAGAAGAGAAAAAGCTTGCAGAGCAGTCTGGAAAGTTGACAAATGAATAATACAGGAGTGTGAGACTATTGAAGAAGAAAACAAAGCATATAGTTACAATTGAACTGGAGGATAATAAAGTGAAAAATATTGTAAAAGACACAATTCACGCGAATGGAATAGATATTGGAATATATACATAGGATTTTCAAAATGAATTTATATCATTGACGGATATTGCACGCTATAAAAGTGATGAAGCAAAGGATGTAATTAAAAATTGGATGAGAAGCAAAGACACAATAGAGTTTCTTGGTTTATGGGAAAAATTACATAATAATAACTTTAAAGGGGTCGAATTCGACTCCTTTAGAAATCAGGCGGGATCTAATGCATTTACAATGTCACCTACAAAATGGATAGAGACTACTGGGGCAATAGGAATCGTATGTAAATCCGGACGTTATGGTGGCACTTATGCACATTCAGATATTGCATTTGAATTTGCATCATGGATTTCAGCAGAATTTAAACTTTATATAATCATGGATTATAAAAGGCTGAAAGCAGATGAAAATAGCCGCTTTTCATTAAATTGGAATCTAAACAGTGAAATATCAAAATTGAATTATAAAATACATACAGATGCAATCAAAGAAAATTTGATACCACCGGAATTGACACCAGCACAAATCAGTTTTACATATGCAAATGAAGCTGATATGCTAAATGTGGTTCTATTTGGCAGAACAACCGCCGGAAGCATATTTGCCACGCGGAATTTCTTATCCTAGACGAGGTTCACACCCACGCAGAAGATCAGGATAGAGCCGATGAGGGAGAGATCGGTAATGGCGGCATCTGTCATGACCGGTGCAATCAGTCTTGCCAACAGCGTGACCGCACCCTCGAACAGAGGGTCTTTGGCATTGCCTGTTTTTTTGGGGTAAAAAATCTGTTGAATACAGTGCCGGCGATCCTGCTAGCGGATGAGCCTACCGGCGCCCTGGACCAGACCAGCGGCAAGGAGGTACTGAAGCTGTTCCGGGAATTAAACGACATGGGCAACACGATCGTAATGATCACACATGATCTGGGAGTGGCACAGTCCGCGAAGCGTATCGTAAGAATTGTAGACGGACAGCTGTATGAGTAAATTATATACTTTTTGCAACAAGCACAATTCCTGAGAGAATGAGCAGGAGAATCACGATTTTGCGGATGAGCTTTTCATCCATCAGATCGCTGCTCTTCAGGCCAAGGAATAATCCCAACAGCATTAGGGGAATCAGGAGTATCGCCTGCCGGATCGTCTCGAACCGGATCAGTCCCAAAGCACTGTACAGGCAGATGCGAAAGGTGCTTTCTACAGCAAATACTGCGCTGATATTAGCTTTGAAGGCATCATTATCTTCACAGACGCTTGTCATGTAAACGGCCAGCAGAGCGCCGACACCAAACAGCCCGCTGAGTAATCCGGCGGAGAGTCCTACTATTACGGTGAATAGAGGAGAGACTTTTTTCGGGGAAAAGGTCTCTTCATTTTTTGCCCCTTTTTGTTGAAACCACATCTGGATTCCAATGCCTATGACCACAATACCGAAGATGATCTTAACGATATTGGCATTGATGTATTTTAAAATAAATGCCCCCGGAATGCTGCCGGCAAGAACGAACAGCATAGGGAGGAAAAAGATACGCGGATGCAGGGAAGCTCTTTTTTTCCATACTAGGATCAGGTTCGACGGATAACCGATCAGCAGTTCCACCGGAGAAATATTAGCATTTACGATGCCGAAGCTTAAAATAGAGGTGAATACCAGTGTATTGGCGAATCCGCACAGACCTTTTATGAAAAATGCTGTTAAAGTGGCTAAAATCCAGTAAATCATGAGAACCTGGCTCCTTAATCGTTCGTTTCAGCTAGAATAAAGTCCCATAGGCGCTGCCTGTGCAGGAATCATCCATAGCGCAACTTTCTTCTATAGTAAAATACACACGTGGTCAGGACAAGTATTTTGTGAAAAAACTTGTGGGAACTTTGGGAGTGTGGTACATTGACACTAAGCAAAAGGAAAGGCAGGAAGATTCGTATGGCAGGATATTTGATCAAAGATACTACAAGAGAAGAACGGGAGCAGATCGTAGCGGAATCCTTAGGATATATGGAAGCAAATTGTGACGGTTGTTCGTCCGGACTGGCAGAGATGTATCAGGCATACATCGATGGGGAGAAGGAGCTTCGGGACATTAATATGGAGTTTCATGCAGGATATGTCTCGGGGGAGGAAGTACCGGGGAGAAGATCCTGCCCGATGTAAGGATAGTAAGCATAAAGTTTCGAAATTTGCAAAAACTCTTTCTATAAGGGAGAAACCGGAAAAGAGGGATGCAGATGCGGAAGGATCTTATAATTATAGTAAATCTGGAAAATGGAAAAGCACAGTTGGAATTCAAGCTGCCGGAAGAATTTTTGACGGAGCGGCGGGAGACTGAGATGCGAATGGAAATATGGGAGACAGCAGGAGGCGGTCGCCCTATTTTTTATGGAAATTATCGGAATGTGGATCAGGATCCGATGACCGCGTTATTATTGCGGCCGCACCTGTGGAATGGGAGGAAGGATCCCTATCTCTATCAGGTGAGAGCTTGGCTGCGGTTCCCAACCGGGATCGATAGTAGTCTTTTTAAAACAGAGGATTCAGGAAAATTCCGGGATTCAGAAGATTTCGAAAATCGACGGGAAGTGTACTGGCAGCGGGACCTTGCAATTTATGACTTGCGTGTCATAGAGAAAAAAGGCATCTATTTGAACGAAGCCGAATTTCATCCACACATCGTAGAATACCGGCTGCCACCGCAACTCAGTGAGTACGGTACGCAGGACGAACAGATGGAAAGAGATCTGGAGCGGCTGGCACGGATGGGAGCCAATGCGATTCTGTTTCACAATGACGACAGGAAAAGCGAAGGACAGGAAAAGACTGGGCAGGACAATGCCGGACAGAAAAATGGGGTAAGGCAGAATCCGGGAACAGATCATTTTTACAGGTTATGCCTGAAACGAGGATTTTTGGTAAAAGACCTGTGGATAACAGACGAAAAAATCCCCATATACCGTGGATTACCCGGAGAAACTACGCAGGAGATGTTGCTTTCGGAGGACGGCAGGACGTTGACGGAGCACTATTACTATTATCAGGCGAAATGGAGTAGGGAACCGGTACTCTATCCGGCACTTTCTACCCTGCACCGGCAGGAGAACGGTCTGCTCTCCCTGACAGTCTACAGCAACCAGAAAAAAGTGGTGCTCTATGTGGACGGGGTACTTTTCCTGTTTCAGTCGGCGCAGACCGGAGGGCCGGAGTTTATTTTTGAGGATATCCCGGCAGAGAAGCTGCCGCTGCATCTGGCGGTGGAAGCCGGTAACTTAAGCACTTCTTTGACGATAAGGTGAAAAGTTTTTTGTAGGATTCAAAACCGGTTTCACACAATTTTCACAAATGTTTCACCTTTTGATGACATTTGCCTCATATAGTAATACAAGTACACCAAATAATGATTGACACAAGTATCGGGAATTATTTGAGGTAAGCGCAAGTAACTGATATGGGAGGCAAATATGATAGAAGTAACCAATCTTACAAAAAAATACGGAGACCATATAGCCGTAGATCATCTTTCTTTCCGTGTGGAAAAGGGACAGATTTACGGCTTTCTTGGTCCAAACGGCGCAGGTAAATCCACGACCATGAACATCATCACGGGTTATCTGGCAGCCACGGAGGGTACTGTGACGATCGATGGCAAAGATGTCCAAAAAGATCCGGAGGAGGCAAAGCGTGCCATCGGTTATCTGCCGGAGCTTCCGCCGCTGTATGTTGACATGACTGTCAGAGAATACCTGGATTTCGTGGCAGAACTGAAAAAAGTGCCGAAAAAAGAGCGGAAGCAGCAGATTGATGAGGTCATGGAAATGACACAGATCACCGATATGCAGCAGCGTCTGATCAGGAATCTGTCAAAAGGTTACAGGCAGAGAGTCGGACTGGCGCAGGCAATCCTTGGCTACCCTGAGGTTATCATTCTGGATGAGCCCACGGTAGGTCTGGATCCGAAACAGATCATCGAGATCCGTGATCTGATCCGCAAGCTGGGGGAGAATCATACCGTGATCCTCAGCTCCCATATTCTGTCGGAGGTCAGTGCGGTCTGCGACCATATTATGATCATAGCCCACGGTAAGCTGGTAGCCAGTGATTCTCCGGAGAATCTGCAGAAGCTTATGAGTGGTTCCATGGAACTGGATCTGGAGGTAAAGGGAAGCATCGCTGCGGTGAAGAGTGCATTGCAGGAGATCTCACAGATCGACCGGATCGAAGAGAACACGGAGGCATCCAAAAATATTGCAAAGCTGAAAGTGATCTCCAAAGAGAATGCAGATATCAGAGAGCAGGTATTTTATGCACTGGCAGATGCAAAGCTGCCTATTTTAGAGATGACCCATGCGGAGAAGTCTCTGGAAGACATCTTCCTAGAACTGACCGAGGATGTAGCACCCACACAGCCTGAGAGGAAAAAACTGTTTACCCGGCATAAAAAAGCGGCAGCAGTAGATGAAAATGCAGACAATAATGCCGACAATAATGCCGAGGCATCCGACGAAGGATCAATAAATACTAATAGCTCAGACAGTGTTTCCGCTACGACTGGCGTAAATGTGTCCGAGAGTAGTGAGTCAAAGGCAGACGCAGCTGCCACAAAGGAGGCGGAATAATATGTCAGCCATTTATAAGAGAGAATTGAAATCCTATTTCCGTTCCTTTATCGGATTTTTATTTATTGCAGTCACCCTGTTTTTTCTGGGACTGTATTTCAGCGTTTATAACCTGATGAACGGATATCCTTATTTTGCGTATGTGGTATCCAGCGTTACCTTTTTATTCATGCTGACCGTGCCGATCCTGACCATGCGTATCCTGGCGGAGGAAAAGCGGAGCAAGACGGATCAGCTGATCCTGACGGCGCCGGTGTCCGTAGGCGGCATCGTTATGGGAAAATTTCTGGCGCTGTTAACTATATTTGCCATTCCCGTAGCGATCATCTGCTTTTACCCGCTGATCATGGCGCAGTACGGCAGTGTTCCTATGGGAGAGGCTTACCTGTCGATCCTGGCATATTTCCTTTTCGGAATGACCGCCATTGCCATCGGTCTGTTCCTGTCCTCCCTGACGGAGAGCCAGGTCATTGCAGCAGTACTTACTTTTTTAGTATTGTTCCTGGGATATATGATGGATTCCATCTGCTCCATTATTTCCAGTACCGGCAATCTGTTGACAAAGCTGTTGCGTTGCTTTGACCTTTACACACCGTTTTCCAACCTGTTAAACGGCACACTGGATGTATCTTCTATCGTATATTATGTATCCGTTACGGCACTGGTTCTGTTCCTGACGGTACAGTCCATTCAGAAGCGCCGTTACAGCATGTCCGTGAAGAACTTAAGCTTCAGTGCTTACAGTACCGGTATGATCGCTGTAGCGGTAGCGCTGGTAGTAGTTGTTAATATTATCATAGGCGAGATGCCTTCCAGCTGGACAGCTATCGACATGACCAGCCAGAAGCTGTATTCCCTGACAGATCAGACCATCGACTATGTGAAAAATATGCAGGATGATGTGACAATCTATGTGTTGGTAAATCAGGACAATCAGGATACCACACTGGGGCAGACTTTGCAGAGATACGATGATCTGTCGGATCATATCACCGTGGAATATGTGGATCCCACCGTTAACCCGATGTTCTATACCCAGTACTCCACCGGCAACATCAGCACGAACAGCCTGATCGTGGTCAGTGACAAGCGCAGCAAGGTCATTGATTACAACGATGTCTATGAGTCTTCCTATGATTTTGACTATTCGACGTACAGTTATAACACCACGACCACCGGTTATGATGGCGAAGGACAGATCACCAGTGCGTTGGATTATGTGTTAAATGACGATATGCCCAAGGTATATATGACAACAGGACATAACGAACTGAGTTTAAGTAACACTTTTACATCCGCACTGAACAAGGAAAATGTGGATTATGAGACCGTGAATCTGATGGATCTGGATGCTATCCCCGACGATGCGGCCTGTCTGTTCATCAACGGCGCCACCAGTGATTTCTCTTCCGATGACAAGGATAAGGTGATCGATTATCTGGATAATGGCGGTAAGGTCATCCTGGTGACCGGTTATACCGATGAGGAGACACCCAATATAGATGCTATCTTAAGCTACATGAATCTGAGCATTGCCAAAGGACTGGTAGTGGAGAATGATTCCAACGGCTACTACAGAAGTCCGTATTATATCCTGCCGACACAGAGCTCTGACAGCTATACCTCAGGCACCTACGGAAAATATCTGTTTCTGCCGTATTCTCAGGGCATCATCGTCCCGGAGGAAGTAAGTACCGACGAGACAGCCACCGGTGATATTACCTATGATGTATTCCTGAGCACCTCCGACAGCTCTTTTGCAAAACAGGATGTCAACAATACACAGGATTTTTCACAGAGTGAAAATGATATGAATGGTCCCTTCGCATTAGGTGTTGAGGCAGTAAAGACTTTGGATGATGAGGATGCGACACTGGTCGTGTACGGTTGCGAGCAGCTGTTCACGGATGATGCAAATTCTGTCGTCAGCGGTGCGAACCTGACCTTGTTCACCAATACATTCAGTGGAATGACAGATCATGAGACATCGGTATCCATTCCGGTAAAAAGCTATGAGGTCTCTAATCTGCTAGTGGATTCCGCACAGATTCTGTTGTTGGGCTTGTTGGTTACCATGATCCTTCCCGTCGGCTGTATGATCGCCGGATTCGTGATCTGGTTCCGCAGACGGAAGAAATAATTGTGAAAGGCGTGAGTTATAGATATGAAAAAGAAACAAAGACAGATGATCGGAATGCTGCTGGCACTGGTGGTGCTGGCGGCAGCATTCCTGGGCATCCGCCAGTATAATAAAAATGCATCGTCCGCGACTTCCACCACCGAGGATACACAGGAGACGGTGCTGGATGTGAACTCCGATGATATTACCAGCTTCCGCTATGTATATGAGGGAGAGACCTATGCCTTTGAAAAAGAGGATGAAACATGGTACTATGCGGACGATCATTCCCTGAATCTGAACCAGGATCGGATCAAGGCGATGATCCTGAAGGTGGCACCGTTAAAGGCAGATCAGGTGATTGAAAATGTGACGGATATGTCGCAGTACGGACTGGCAGATCCGGAGCGTACCATTCAGTATGAGACTGCAGATCGCAGCGTGATCATTAATGTCGGTAATCTGAATTCCATGACCAGCCAGTATTACATTGCATTTCCCTCTGAAATGAAAGTGTATGTCGTGGCCACCAACGTGGTGACCGGATTCAACTATACACTGGAGGATCTGGTGGAGGAGACTACGGAGGAGACAGAAAGCACCGAGGCGGCAGAAACTACTGAAGCAGAAATCACGGAAACAGCAGCGACGGAAGCAAATTAGGAATGCTCCCCACGAATGACAATGATGTCATTTAACCTTAATATCGTATCTTTTTGAGGCAGAATGGACAGGTCCTCCCGCAGAATGAGGAAGATCGTGACCTGTTCTGCCTCTTCCATTTCTTCCACGGATTTGCCGGCGAAGCGTTTATCTACAAAGATCTCGGCGATCTCATGAATATCTGCCTCTTTAATATTAGAGAGACTGCTTTTGCGCTGGTACTGTTCCACAAAACCGGCACTGATGATACCGGTGGGGATAGCCACGGCACCGACACCGAGATAGGCGATACAGATTGCCATGATCCGGCCAAGCGTGGTGATGGGATAGATGTCACCGTAGCCTACGGTGAGCAGCGTTGACATGCTCCACCAGATGCCGCTGAAGGCATTGCGGAATACTTCCGGCTGGGAGTCATGCTCCACACTGTACATGCACAGACTGCTGGCGAGCATCAGGATCAGGACGATAAATACGGAGGAAATGATCTGATTGCGTTTTTCATACAATACCGTAGTGATGACATTAAAGGAATCATACCGGGCATTCAGGCGGAACAGATGGAAGATCCTTGCCACCCGCAGCATCCGGAAGATGACCATGCCTGACAGGAAGAAAAAGGGTAAAATTGTCAGCAGATCAATGATCCCATCGAAGGAGATCAGAAACCGCAGTCGGGAGCGAAACTCGCTCTTATCAGGATATAGATAGTCCGCAGTCCAGATCCGCAGAATATATTCCACACAGAAGATCAGAATAGTGATAACCTCGATCACGTGAAATGCCGGAAATAAAAAAGCAAGCTCATCAAAGGTTTGCAGAAAAGTCACCAGAATATTTGCACAGATAACGATAGCAATAAAAATATCAAAGAGCCGGCTCAGACGGTTACTTTTGTCACCGATCTGGATGATGTTAAATACTTTTTTCTTCATGTTGAATCCTCAATGTTTTCTGGGGTAGCGCCAGTGAATGCTTGTGATTCCATCATACGGAGGTGGAAGAGGAAAGTCAAGAAATGCGGTGACAGAATCCGTCAACTTTCTTAAAAACAGTCATATATTATAGTAAATCCAAATACAATGAAAGGATACAAAAATATATGGCTAGATTTACGAACCAGGCACAGCTTCGCTATGGAAAATGAGATTACAAACTCCAATATAGCAGTGGGTGAGATCACGGAGGTATTGTCTGCAACCAAGACAGCAGTGCGGGATACCTACGGGCAGAATGAAAATGTGACGTATGTGATCAGCATTGTGAATTCAGGCACTACTGCATTTAACGGAATTACAGTAACGGACAATCTGGGAGAGTATTTGTTTAATACCAGAGAACTGACACCTCTGACGTATATTCCGGGAACTGTAAAATACTATGCAAACGGAATTTTACAGGCAACACCGGCTGTAACGGCAGGACCTCCTCTGACAATCACAGGAATTACCGTGCCTGCGGGAGGTAATGTGACACTTACCTATGAGGCAGAGGTGAACTCTTATGCGCCGCTGGCAGCAGAGGCCTCCATTACGAATACAGCGACGATTGCCGGGGCAGGGGTCACTCCTGTTACTGTGAACGAGACAGTAAATGCGGCAAGCGGACCGCTTCTTACGATCACAAAGTCCGTCAGCCCCGTACCTGTGACAGAGAATGGAACATTGACATATACGTTCCTGATACAGAATCTGGGTAATACGGCAGCGGATGCAGCTACCGGTGTCGTGATCACGGATACCTTTAATCCCGTATTGGAGAATCTGACTGTGAATTTTAATGGAACTGCATGGGCAGAGGGAACCAACTATACGTATGATACGACTACCGGACTATTTACCGGAACCGCAGGAGGTATTACGGTACCCGCAGCGACTTACACCCAGGATCCCGTTACGGGAGCGTGGGGGATCAATCCCGGCGTCAGCACGCTGGTGATCTCCGGAACCGTATAAGGGCTGTCGCGCTCCTAAGGCTGGCGCCATGCAACCCATTCGCAGTCACTGCGTGACTTGCTCATGGACGGCTGTCGCCGTATAAATCTAAAATAAAAAGTCACTGGAAGTACATAAATGTCCTTCCGGTGACTTTTTATTTTATCCTTACATGGCTTGTAGCTTAGCCAAAGTATCTCTTTAACAGACCCTCAAATGCCTTGCCATGTCTTGCCTCATCACGAGCCATCTCATGAACGGTGTCATGGATAGCATCCAGGTTCAGAGCCTTGGCTCTCTTAGCCAGATCAAACTTACCTGCGGTAGCACCGTTCTCGGCATCTACTCTCATCTCCAGATTCTTCTTGGTGGAATCGGTTACGACTTCACCTAACAGCTCAGCGAATTTTGCAGCGTGCTCAGCTTCTTCGTAAGCAGCCTTCTCCCAGTACAGACCGATCTCGGGATAACCTTCTCTGTGAGCTACTCTTGCCATTGCCAGATACATACCAACCTCAGAGCATTCGCCCTGGAAGTTCGCACGCAGATCTGCAATGATATCCTCGGGAGCACCCTTTGCTACACCTACTACATGCTCAGCAGCCCAGGTCTTGCCTTCCTCCTGCTTGGTGAACTTGGAAGCGGGAGCGTGACAGATGGGGCACTCTGCGGGAGCCGCATCACTTTCATAAACATAACCACATACCTGACATACATACTTTGCCATAATTTTTTCTCCTTTTCTCTAATGAAATGTTTTGTTTTCAGTTTTCTCTTTTTGCGTGTGCTTTATCAGCACAAATATATTATGGAACGAAGCCAGTTTTCATTCAGAAAACTAGGACTCCGTAGCAACCCTGGTGCAGGCGGGACAAGAGCCGTAGAAATAAGTGACATGTCCCCGGATCCGGCCGTCAAATCTCTCTCCGGCTGTCTCCATGATGGAATCAATACTATCCATGTCCAGATCAATAACGCTTCCGCATTCCGTACACACGAAATGATAATGTTCGGAAGTATCGGCATCAAAATGGTCAACACCGTCACCGACCCGGAGTCGTAAAATCTCTCCCATGTCCGACAACAGAGTCAGATTACGGTAGACGGTACCGAGACTTAAGTTCGGATCCTGCTGCTTCAGATTAGAATAGATCACATCAGCGGTAGGGTGATCCTTGCGTCCCATGAGAAAGGATTTGATCATTTCCCGTTGTCTGCTTCTTTTCAGTGCCATGATAAGCTCCCTTCTCAATAATAGTAATGATTACTGTTTCTTATAAGCTTATTATACATGATGTGAGAATAATGTCAACAGAAAAATGAAAAAATTTTGTTTATATTTTTTTAATGATATTCTTGCTTCCTTTATACACAGAAGGTAGGAATCATGCTATAATGAGCGCAAGTAAAGTATAAAACACGCGCAAACTTGTGCTACACAGTGTACTAAAGTCACGGAAAGTTTGCAGGTTGCTGAAAGGCAAGAGTAATATGAAATTTAAAACCAGACTTCGTGTAACATTTATAAGTATTATATTACTTCCGCTGTTGCTGACGATCATGGCATTTGTGATGATTGCCATTTACCTGATGAATTATTCTCAGGGTCTCAGCCTGACGGATATTGATTATTCCATGATGTCGGAGAATTTCAGGGAATTCACCAACACCACGGATCAGGCGTATTATGTGCTGCTGGACCAGGTGAAGGAAGACAGTAGCAGGCTGGAAGATAAAGAATATCTGGATCATATCAATGAGGAGGTATCGCGGAAGTCTACTTACATTATTGTAAGAAAAGGTGATAAGATGTATTATGCCGGCAATGAAGATGCCGCACAGCAGATTTTTGAAAAACTGCCTGCCTACGGTGAAGAGAATCTGTCGGATGACAGCGGATATTTCTACAATGAACTGGAGAAGTATGTAAAACAGATTGATTTCACTTTCCGGGATGGAACACCGGGCAGCGTCTTCATTGTAACGAAGGTCAATTCGCTGATCTCGAGACATCTGCTGATCGATATGTTCGTGGCTATCATAGTGATCCTGATCTTCACCAGCCTGATGCTGACCCAGTGGATCCACAAGGGCGTATTTGAGCCCATCAATGAGCTGAATGTGGCAATGCGCAAGATCAAGGAGGGCAACTTTGATTATGTTCTGGAGACAGATGCCAAGGGTGAGATCGGTGATCTCTACCGCAATTATGAGGACATGCGTTTACGGCTGAAGGAATCCACGGAAGAGAACACCCAGCATGAGAAGCAGAACAAAGAGCTGGTCAGCAATATTTCCCATGATCTGAAGACCCCTATCACGGCCATTAAGGGTTATGTGGAAGGAATCATGGACGGTGTGGCAGATACGCCGGAGAAGATGGATAAATACATCAAGACCATCTACAATAAAGCCATTGATATGGATCGTCTGATCAACGAGCTGACCACTTATTCCGGAATTGATAATAACCGGATCCCGTACAATTTCCACCGGATCAACGTGGCGGATTATTTCGGCGACTGTGTGGAAGAAGTCGGACTGGATCTGGAGCAGCGGGGTATCAAGCTGAACTATTCGAATCTGGTATCTCCCGATACCGTGGTCATCGCGGATCCGGAGCAGATGAAGAAGGTCATCAATAATATTATCAGTAACAGCGTAAAATATATGGATAAGCCCAATGGGCACATTGATATCCGTATTCTCGACGAAGTGGATGCTATCCGGGTAGAGATCGAGGACAACGGCAAGGGAATCGCGCAGAAGGATCTGCAGAAGATCTTTGAGCGGTTCTACCGCACGGATGCTTCCCGCAATTCCGCCCAGGGCGGCAGTGGCATCGGACTTTCTATTGTGAAGAAGATCATCGAGGATCACGGCGGCTATGTATGGGCAACAGCCAAAGAGGGTGAAGGCACCTGTATGCATTTTGTCCTGAGAAAATACATTGAACTGCAGCCGGGTGGAACCAAGGAATCAATAAGGAATCAATAAGGAATGAAACAGAAATAGCATGATAACCGATGATGCAAGGACATTCTGTAAATGGAGGATAAATAATGAGTAAGATTTTAATTATTGAAGATGAAGTAGCAATTGCAGATCTTGAGAAGGATTATCTGGAGCTCAGTGATTTTAAGGTAGATATCTGCAATACCGGAGATGAAGGACTGAAGACAGCACTGGCAGGCGATTATGATCTGATCATTCTGGATCTGATGCTACCTGGCATGGACGGCTTCGAAGTATGTAAGAAGATCCGCGAGGAGAAAAATATTCCCATTCTCATGGTATCTGCGAAGAAGGATGACATTGATAAGATCCGTGGCTTAGGTTTGGGGGCGGATGACTATATGACCAAACCTTTCAGCCCCAGTGAGCTGGTAGCCCGCGTGAAGGCGCACATGGCCCGTTATGAGAGACTGGTGGGAACCAACCAGAAGCAGCAGAATGATATCGTGGAGATCCGTGGTATCCGTATTGATAAGACTGCCAGACGTGTCTATGTGGACGGGGTGGAGAAGACGTTTACGACCAAAGAGTTTGATCTGTTGACGTTCCTGGCGGAGCATCCGAACCATGTATTTACCAAGGAAGAATTATTCCGGGAGATCTGGGATATGGATTCTATCGGTGATATTGCCACCGTTACCGTGCATATCAAGAAGATCCGTGAGAAGATTGAAAAAGATACTGCAAAACCTCAGTATATCGAGACCATCTGGGGTGTGGGCTACCGATTTAAAGTATAAAAGAAGAAAAATAAGATCAGAAGAGAACTCCTATGATGGATTCGGCAACAAACTGTCTCCAATAGGAGTTTTTTATCTGAAAGTGTGTTATAATCATAACATTGCGGATTGCACCCGTGAAATTTGATTAGCGATTCCACTGATGAGATAAAGCATCGGCGGAATGGAGTGTGTTATGAACAGTAAAAAAATAATACAGTTGTCTACGACACAGAAGATCATGCTTAGCTTTCTGTGTGCCATATTAGTGGGTAGCTTCCTGCTGGCATTACCCATCAGTTCAGCTACCGGAGAAGCGGTTCCTTATATAGATGCTTTATTTACGGCTACCACATCCATATGTGTGACCGGTCTGGTGACGGTTCCCACATATTCCACCTGGAGCGTCTGGGGACAGATCGTGATCCTGTTTCTGATCCAGTTGGGAGGTCTGGGAGTCATTACGGTCATGTACGGTGTGATGATGGGACTGCACAGACGACTGGGACTGGGTAACCGGTGGATGCTGCAGGATGTATTTAATCTGAATAATATCTCCGGAATTGTGAAATTCCTCCGCAAGGTTCTCATAGGTACTCTGGTGGTGGAGGGATGCGGAGCTCTTTTGTACATGGCAGTATTTGTGCCGGAATACGGACTCAGAGGCATATGGATTTCGATTTTTAATGCCGTATCTGCCTTCTGCAACGCAGGAATGGATATTATGGCGGAAGACAGTCTGTGTGGCTATGTATTTCAGCCCATGGTCAATCTGGTCACGATGTTGTTGATCATATTGGGAGGCTTAGGCTATATCGTCTGGTGGGATGTACTGCGGGTTTTGAAAAATATCCGGAGCCAGAAGCTCAAATGTTTCCGACTGCTGACACTGCACAGTAAAATAGCACTCACGGTGACAGGAATACTTATTGTAGTGGGAGCGGCGGCATTTTATATTTTTGAATACAATAATCCTCTGACGATGCAGGATTACACGGTGCCGCAACGGATCTGGGCATCCCTGTTCCAGGCAGTAACTACGCGAACCGCAGGTTTTGCCACGATTCCACAAGAGGATCTGACCAATACCTCTGCGATCATTTCGGTGCTTTTGATGCTGATCGGCGGCTCTCCGGTGGGAACCGCAGGAGGAATGAAGACAGTTACGATCGCAGTGCTGCTGGTATCTATGTTTGCCACCATAGGTAATAAAGAGGATGCAGAGCTTTTTGGGAGAAATATTCCGAAGCAGGCGGTGAATAAATCGGTAGCAGTTGTTGGTATGTTTTTTATCATTGCGTCGTTGTCTGCGATCCTTTTATCTGCAGTGACAGAGGCGGATGTGATAGATATTGTGTATGAAACAGTCAGTGCCACAGCTACTGTGGGATTAAGCAGGAACCTGACTTCCATGCTGAATCTTTGGGGAAAACTGATTATTATCGTGACCATGTATCTGGGAAGAGTCGGCCCCATATCTCTGGTAGTGGCATTCAGCACACAGAAAAAGAACAAAAATATTGTGAAGAACCCGACAGAAGAGATCAGCGTCGGATAAAGCAGATCGAAGCAACAGGAAGGAAGAGACTATGGGAATCAATCAGACCTATGCAGTATTTGGACTTGGAAGATATGGAAGAAGTGTGGCGAAGGAGTTGGCAGAGAACGGCGCAGAGGTGGTGGCGGTAGACAATAGAGAGGCAGTTGTCAATGCGGCAATCTCAGAGATTCCATACTGTAAATGTGCGGATGTTACAGATTCGGAAGCGTTGAGACAGATCGGTATTGCGAATATTGATGTGGTCATTGTGACCATGGCAAATCATCTGGAAGCCAGCGTTATGACAACCATGCTGTGTAAAGAACTGGGCGTAAAGACCGTTATCGCCAAATGCGCCACTGAGATAAACTGCAAGATCCTTACGAAAGTAGGAGCAGACCGTGTAGTATTCCCCGAGAGTGAGTCAGGGATCCACCTGGCCAAAAATCTGTTAAGCTCCGGTTTCATGGACATTATCGAATTGTCCCAGGATGTGTCTATGGTGGAAATGGAAGTCAAAAAGCAGTGGATCGGGAAGAACCTGATCGAGCTGAATCTGCGGAAAAAATATTCCATTAACGTGGTGGCGATCATTGAAGGAAAAAATGTAAATACCAATATCGATCCGGAAGTACCTCTGACACAGGATATGCGGCTGATCGTTATTGCCAACCGGGCAAAATTAAATAAACTGAAATAGAATAGCTGCGAGCTATAAAAAAGTGAAACTTCTGACGGTGCACTTGAGCACAAGACAGAATGTTTCACTCTTTTTTTTTATACGGTGACAGCCGTCTGAAAAGTTGTAAATGGGTGATCAGTTATCTGCCCGGAAAGTATTCTCATTAAAGACACCCTGCTGCTTAGCCACGATAGTGGTACATACGGCATCACCGGTGATATTGACAGCGGTACGCAGCATATCCAGGATACGGTCGATACCCATGATCAGTGCAATGCCTTCGGTAGGCAGTCCCACGGAGGTCAGTACCATGGACAGGGTGACCAGACCGACACTGGGGACACCGGCAGTACCGATGGAGGCGATCGTCGCGGTGGCAATGACAGTAGCAATGGCAGCCGGGGTCAGAGGAATACCGTAAGCCTGTGCTATGAAAACAACTGCTACGCCCTGCATAATGGAAGTACCGTCCATGTTAATGGTGGCACCCAGAGGAATCGTAAAGGACGAAATCTGTTTGGAGACACCGATTTTTTTATACAAAGTGTCGATAGACAGAGGGATCGTTGCATTACTGGTGGAAGTGGAGAAGGCAAAGGTCATAACCGGGAAGAACTTTTTAATGAACTTAAAAGGATTCAACCGGGTGAACACAAACAGCATGACCTGATATACCACGAAACACTGTACTGCCAGCGCCAGAATGACGCTTCCCATATATTTCAGCATAGGCACAAAAGCGTCGAAGCCGATACCTGCGAAGGTTTTGGCAATCAGGCAGAAGACACCGACAGGGGCTGCTTTCATGACTGCGATCGTCATCTCCATCATAATGTCATTGAACTGACTGAAAAAGTTCGCCACAGTGGAGACCCGGTTGCCCATGGCAGCCAGAAGAATGCCGACAAATAAAGCAAAGAAGATGATCGGCAGCATATCTCCGGTGGACAGGGAGGTAAAAATATTTTTCGGAATAATATTCAACAACGTCTCCGCAAAATCTACCTGGGTGGTCGCGACTTCGGTGGCATCCTCCGGCAATGCAATATTTAAACCGACGCCGGGATTGATCAGACTGGCAATACCCAGTGCCACGCAGATCGCCAAAGCAGTGGTGCACAGATAGAACAGGATCGTTTTCACACCCACAGTTCCCAACGTTTTCGTATCACCGATGGCCATGGCTCCGCAGACCAGGGAGCAGAATACCAGAGGAACCACCAGCATCTGCATCAGGCGGATAAAGCCGTTGCCCAGTACATAGAGAATACCGTTGATCAGAATCGTATCTCTAAAGTACCCTTCCGGCATATAATAATGGATCATCACACCACACACCGCACCGGTTAAAAGGGCGATAAAGATTTTGGTGGACAGACCGAGTTTTTTCTTTTCTTTTTCGTGTTTTTCCACTATTCCAGTCCTCCGGTTTCTTTCATGTAGGAAGCAAGTGTCTCTCTCCAGCCACTGGGTTCTTCAATGTCGGTGAGACGCAGCATCATATTATCCAGTACGGAATATTTTTCCGGGGTGCCGTCTTTTACTGTGACGGTAAGCCGGTCCTCTTTTCCGGCAAGACGCAGGATCTCTTTCGCAAATTCCAGGCGTGTGCAGGAACCGCCGCTGCATACGGCGTGATAGATACCGTAATGGTCGTTGTCGATGAAGAATTTTACCACGCGTGCAAGCTCCGCAGCGGAGGTAGGTACCGCGCGGTCGTTATTTAGCAGTTCCATAGTGGATATCTGAGGGTCCGCGGCTGCTTCGAGTACTTCATTCAAAAAGTCTTTGCCGATGCCATAGATCCAGGAACTGCGGATAATGACATAGCGGGTCATCAGCTGGATGACGAATTTCTCTCCGGCATATTTGGATTTCGCAAACAGTCCCACGGGATTTACATCATCGAACTCATTATAGGGTGTGTCGGATGCGCTGGAAAATACATCATCCGTAGAGATCTGGATGAGTTTTGCCTGAATGCTCTCCGCAGACTGCGCCAGATTTCTCGCACCTACGGCGTTTACCTTGTAAGCCATATCTGTCTCCGACTGCGCTGCACCGGCGGAAGGATGATATCCTGCACAGTTGATGACGACATCGGGACGATTCCGGTGCATGAACAGGGAAACTGCATGTTCATCCGTGATATCCAGCTCATCCTTATCAGTTTCGTATAATTCATATTCCATCATGTCTAACAACCTGATCAACGCCTGCCCCATGTGACCGAGGGAACCGACGATCCATATTTTTTTCATTGTAATATAACCTCCTGCAATTTGTGTGTAACTGAGAACAGTATAACAAGTATATCATAAGAAAGATTCCCCGGAAAAGGGAAAATTAAAAAGTGAGAGAAACTCCATAAAAATGATATTAACAGGGAGAAAAGGATTTGCTATACTAACCACAGAGAGCAGAATCCGAAGGAAAAGCTCGGGATATATTTGACAGGCAGAATCTGGAAAGGCAGGGAGTTTATATGGCAAAATTACGTCTGGGTGCATTGGAAGCCGGCGGTACAAAAATGGTCTGCGCTATTGGGGATGAGAATGGTACAATTTATGAGCAGGTATCGATTCCTACAACTACACCTAAGGAGACGATTCCTAAGATGATCGCTTATTTTAGGGACAAGGGGATCGATGCATTGGGAATTGCCTGTTTTGGGCCCATTGAGCTGGACAGAGATTCCGAAAAATACGGTTATATCACAACCACGCCAAAGCTGGCTTGGAGGGACTGCGATATTGTGGGGCAGATGCAGGAGGCACTTCATTGCCCCGTGGGATTTGATACGGATGTGAATGGTTCCGTCCTCGGCGAAGTGACCTTCGGACAGGCACAAGGGAAAAAGTGTGTCATGTATCTGACCATCGGCACCGGTGTCGGCGGTGGTATTTATAGTAACGGAGAGCTGCATCACGGAATGCTCCATCCGGAGACCGGACATGTGCTGATCACAAAGCGGACCGCAGATACTTATGCCGGAAGATGTCCTTATCATAAGAATTGTCTGGAAGGTCTGGCAGCAGGCCCTGCCATCGAAGAACGCTGGGGCAGGAAAGCAGTGGACCTGGCAGATTGCCCGGAAGTATGGGAGCTGGAGGCAGATTACATTGCTCAGGCACTGACCGGTTATGTCATGACGGTATCACCGGAAATGATCATTTTAGGCGGCGGTGTCATGCACCAGGAGCAGTTGTTCCCGCTTATCCGCAAGAAGCTTAAGGAATACATCAATGGCTATATCGTAACGGATGAACTTGCAGACATGGAGCATTATGTGGTGCCGGCATCTCTCCACGATGATCAGGGTATCATGGGATGCCTGGAGCTTGCCAGAAGAGCTCTTGAAAACGATCATTGATAGGGCAGCTGTTTACGATATTGTAACGGAGACATCTGATATGTCCTATGAAAGCAGCGGATAAAATGACTTACATTGGGGAAGCCGGACTGCAGGGCAACCTCTGTAACCGGCAGAGAGGTGCTCTCTAACAGATGGCAGGCATGGGTCAGCCTCAGATGCATCAGGTATTGCGTCAGAGTCAGATGAAAATGCTGCTTAAAATAGCGGGACAAATATTTTTCGGATAAATGAAATTGCTCTGCCAGGGTTTCCAACCGAAGGGGTTCCGTGTAGTTATACTGCAGATAAGTCAGTATCTCACGCTGCATCGGATCATTTCTTTTGGAGCCCATGGGGTTAATAGTTCCGCAGGAAGCAATTTTTTGGATAAGTGACAACAATAAAATACGTAATCGGAAATGTCCGCTCAATGTATTTGGAAGCTGTCTGACAGACAGGATCTCACGGATGAGAGAAATGATGTCAGGACAGCTTTTTTCGTGGGAAAGATTATGATGCAAAAGCAATTCATGGTTACGCAAGGGAAGGAGAAACTCCGTTTCCAACAGATCATCCGTCTGAAAGGAAATAAATTCCAGTGGGAACAGCAGGGTATGATAGTCTACGCCCGGAATAGCGGAACCCATAAAATGAAGCTCGCCGGGATTCACAAAGAATACGGAGCCGCCGGCTGCTTCGTATTCTTCTCCTTCAATGATGATCTTAAGAGAGCCGGAGCGGACATATATGATCTCGACCTCCGGATGCCAGTGGACAGGAATCTGAAAAAAAGCAGGCATATCATGCAGGTGATAACAGCTGAAAGGAAATTCTTTTGTTCCGTGAATGCGTTCTTCTCTTAATTCGGGGTACATAGGCAGGCCTTTCTGTGAAGTGGATCGGGGGATATTATGGTCAGATTACTATAAAAGTAGAAATAAGTCAATTTTCTGTGGTAAAAATGCAAGTTTTAGGAGAGATAAAGTAGTAATATGTAAAAATTGAAGAGACTATTCGGAATAGTATTCTGAATAACTGTAAAATGAAAATGCAAATTTATAGGAACCGCAGAAAGGATATAAAACATACGATGGAAGGACAGAATAAGTCATTATTTCAATTATTTGTACCACTGTGTCTGGAGACGATCTTTTACATGTTGTCCGGAATGGTGGATACCTTAATGCTTTCTTCTGTGGGAGATCAGGCAGTCGGAGCAGTCGGAACAGCAAATACTTATATTGGTGTGTTCATTATTATGTATTCGGTAGTTTCTATGGGAATGCTGGCTGTGATGACACAGAATATCGGTGCGGGCAGACCGGGGATCGCCTGTCAGGCAAAGACTCTGGGATTATGGTTTAATGGGATCCTGGGTGTTGTGATGTCTGTGTTTTTGTTTTTCTGTTCCGATGGGATTCTGTATGTGGTAGGTATTGCACCGGCATTGAAGGAGCCTGCTGTACAATATCTGCGGATCGTAGGAGGCGGAAGTATATTGAACGCAATGATTCCCATACTGGCAGGATATCTGCGTGCGTTTGGATATACGAAACAGCCTCTGATCGCAACTGTGACAGGTAATATTCTGAACTTTATATTAAATGCCGTGTTTCTGTTTCGTTTCCACCTCGGCGTGCAGGGGGTTGCATCCGCAACAGTGATCTCTAAAGTAGTGAATCTGATATTGATAGTGATCTTTGTACGGCGGCTGATCCCTGCAAAAAAATATTCGGAGAGGGTAAATTCCGGAGAGATTTTGCGGAAGATCATCCGGATCGGATTACCTTCCGCTTTGGAGAATATTATTTATAATATAGCGATGACACTGGTGATCCGTTTTCTGAACCAGATGGATACAGAAGGAATCAATGTGGCAGCCCGTTCCTATACGGCACAGATCACAAATTTATCCTTCTGTGTGGGAAGTGCGCTTGCCCAGGCGAATGCTATTATGACCGGATGGTACATGGGTGCGGGAAAATATGAAATATGTGATAAGCAGACTAAAAAATCTGCGGCGATCGGAGCGGTACTGGCGATGGGAACAGAATTTCTGTTTGCAGTCAGTGCCCCGGTTCTGATCTCTTTTTTCACGCAGGATAAGAGTATGGTAGAATTAGTGCAGAAGCTGATGTTTATTGATATTGCCCTGGAAGCCGGACGAGTAACAAATCTGGTATACGGAAATGCACTGAAAACCAGTGGAGATGCTGTATTTCCGGTGATCCTCGGAGCTGTTTTCATGTTTTTGTGTGCAGCGGGAGGAACGTATCTGTTGGGGATACAGCTGCATCTGGCAGTAGTGGGTGCTTATATCGGTCTGACAGCAGATGAATGCAGCCGTGCGGTCGGCATGATGTTGCGCTGGCGGAGCGGAGCATGGAAGAAAAAAGGATTGATCGAAGATTGATCGAAGTGCAATAATAAGACGGTATACCGGCTGGCTTTTGCCCGGGTGGGCATTCTCTTGCTTTTCGTAGCTTATCATAGCATAGCGCATTTTTTATAATTAAAATATTGACAATATGAAAAAATGTGTTATAGTTCTAAATGCAAATGCAACTCATTTGCATTTAGAACAAATATATGATTAAGTATTCATTTGATAAAGAAAGTATGGAAAGGTAAGAGTCATGTCGGAAGTTATTTTAGATACTTTAATAGATAGTATAAAGCTGGTGCCATTTTTGTTCCTGACCTATCTGGCTATGGAATATCTGGAGCATAAGGCTGGCGAGAAGACCACACATATGGTGCGTAAAGCAGGTAAAATGGGACCGTTGATCGGTGGCGTGGCAGGTGTGCTGCCTCAGTGTGGGTTCTCGGCAGCAGCATCCAACTTATATGCAGGCAGGGTGATCACTCTGGGAACACTGATAGCCATTTATCTGTCCACTTCTGATGAGATGCTGCCGATCCTGATTTCGGAGAAAATGGATATCCGCTTTGTACTGGGGGTGCTGGGAGCGAAAGCAGCCATTGGTGCCATAGCCGGGTTTGTGATCGATCTGTTGGTCCGTGAGAGGAAGATACATCCTCATGTTCATGGACATGGGGAAAATGACCATGAAGAGGAAGAACACATTCATGAAATCTGTGAGCATGAGAACTGCCATTGTGAAAAGGATGGCATTTTTCTATCTGCGGTAAAGCATACGCTTCACATTACCTTTTTCATTATAGTCATTGGATTTGTTCTGAACACTGCACTGCATTTTGTGGGAGAAGATGTTCTGGCCGGTCTGATCCTGAACCGTCCCGTACTGGGACCTGTGCTGGCAGGATTGGTGGGACTGATCCCCAACTGTGCAGCATCTGTGACCATAACGCAATTGTATATCAGTGGTGTGATCAGCCTTGGAGCCATGATGTCCGGATTGCTGGTAGGAGCGGGAGTAGGACTGCTGGTGTTGTTCCGCGTGAACCCGGATAAAAAGGAAAATCTGAAAATCGTTGGAATTTTATATGTGATTGGTGTTTTGACAGGAATTGTGATAAACTGGTTGTAGGCACGAGCAGTGCGTTACCGAGCTGAGCAGCACTGCGGATGCCCCGGATTGCGATATAAAAGGACAGATATCTATGGAAGAACATAAATGTGAACACAATGATATTTCTTATCCCAAGGGATTAAAATGGACCAAACAGAGAAAATGCGTGTATCAGGTGCTGGAGGAAGCGACTGAGCCCCTCAGCGCCGTACAGATTTACAATCGTATTGAGAGAGATCACGAAGGCAGCGATTATGCTGTATCCACGATCTACCGGATTCTGGCAACATTTGAAGAACATGGAATGGTAGAGAAGACAACGTTCATGGGAGACGGTACCGTAGTATACGAATTGAACCGCGGGGAACATACCCATTATGCGGTCTGCCTGGAATGTCATAAGCGGATTCCGCTGCCCAGCTGCCCCTTTGCACATGTGCATTTAGAGCAGGATACCGGAGATTTCACTGTCACCGGACACAAATTAGAGCTGTACGGCTACTGCAAAAAGTGCCAGGAAACCCGTAAAAAACAGTAATTTCACCTATTGTACAAATAAATCGAAAAAAATATTTAAATTTTTTTCAAAAAGTACTTGCATTCTTGAAAACCATGTGATAATATATGTCTTGTCGTTGCGGGAGACGCAACAACGACACAGAAATGCACCGCTAGCTCAGTTGGTAGAGCACCTGACTCTTAATCAGGGTGTCCAGGGTTCGAGCCCCTGGCGGTGCACTCGAGAGAACTGTTTTTGGAGACTTAGGAGCTCCGGGGACGGTTCTTTTTTTGTCCCCGGAAACTCACTAGACACCCTGACCTCTTGTTAATGGTGTCTAGTAGCCACGTTGGAAGAATATCGGATCCAGCTGATACACCGGAGCACCCAGCAGCTTCATTTGTGCAGCCATGGCAACATAGGTTTTCGTTGCAGCATAATCATAATGCCCCAGGAACACACGTAAAAATTCCAGGTTACCGCCGCCGATCAGGTAGGAGATCGCGAACGTGTGCCGGAGCAGATGCGCATGAAGCCGATCTATACCGGTGCAGGTCTTCAGATCCTGAAAGAGCATCTTCACTGTGTTGGATGTAAGCGGACGTTCCGGATCGCGGAGCTGACGGAGCATATATCCGGAAGTAATACCGGTGCGCTGGTCATATTCCTGCAATGCGCTGATCAGAAAGTCCGGGATCAACACAAATCGGCTTTTATTTTCCTTAGAATTGACGATGTGCAGGATGTTTCGCTCCGGATCCAGATGATGTACCTGCAGGTGACACACTTCCTGACGACGCAGGCCGCAGTCAAGCAACAGATGAAAGATACAATAATTGCGTAATCCCTGCAGCGTGTTCCGGTCAAAGAGATCATCGATTTTCCTAACATCCTCCACGAAGAGCGGCAGCTCCGCCACAGCATCATCCTTCGGCAGCTTCACACCCCTTAAATAATCCGGACTAAAGTTATTCTCATATGTCCAGTGCAGAAACGCCTTTACAGATCTGCAATAGCTCCGGATAGAAGAGTTCTTGATCTTCCTGGTGCGCAGCTCCAGGATAAAATCCATGTAGACAGATCCGGTAAGTGTATCAAAGCAGCTCACGGCAGGATCTACCCGGTAATGACTTTCGAGGAAACGGAAAAACAGATCCAGATCATCCGTATACTTAAGTATAGTATCCGCGCTGCAGTAAGTACTCCGGTTGTTTATGTATACGTCACGGAGCTGTTGGATGGTCAAGTGAATTTCCCCCTTGCAAATCTAAGTTATTTATACTATCATAATCGTAGAGAGTGCCGTCACTTTCATCCAGCAGACGGAAGCGGTGCTTTTCAGAAGATACGAAGACTTCGGCAAGTTCATCCTCATTAAACTGCCGGAGTTTTTTCTGTTTATATCTCTGCGCTTCCATGATGTCGTTATCATTCATCCGGAGAAGTGCTTCAAAGCAGTCCTGCAGAGGACTGTCCTCATTGATCCCACGCATATAGATGCCGAGGGTCACCGCTGACCCGATCACACGCTTTTTCATGGACTCCACGGAGAGCTTCCGGTTGTAGTTCCTTACCAGCTTCACCTCATCCGGTGTCATTTTCATGTCAATACAGCGTGTGCTGCGGAGAGCTTTCCAGAAACCACAGTACGGTCTCCGGTACTTCTTGGAATCCCCGGTTTTCTCTACCATCTTAAAAACCCGTTCCGTCAGATAGTCAATGATCAGCTTCCGGTTATCCAGATAGTCATAGATCCGCTTGCATTCTCCCTTGTTCCGGTGATCCTTAAACGGGATCAGATCATAGCTCTTGGAATGTCTGCGCATGGTCTGATACTCCACATTCACCACGTAGTTGAGTTTTGGTGTAAGTTTATCAGCCAGCCGGATCAGAGCATCCTCTTCTATGGTCAGTGTACCGTCCAGGATCTGCCGGACATAATTTGTATAATATGGATCCTGACCGTGCTCCAGAAAGAACTCCAGTCTTGCAGTATACCGGTAGAACCAGTTCTTTTTCTGATAGCAGCGTTCATAGACCCATTTGTCATACTTAGAGATCAATCCGTTCATTTCCCAGATCTGAAAGAACCACGGCTTGTAATTCTGTTCGATCACTTCCCTGGTCTTCTGATAGATCCTGACGAATACCTTATCAGAACGCTTCCCCAGTGCCACGTAGTCGATCTCATAGTCTTCGGAGCCGACCTTGTTTGTGACATAGGTTGCATTCTTGAACCTGTCCACACGCATCTTGTAAAAGTTCTCCGGTGAAAAGAAGGTCTCCGGATCTTTCAGATAGTTGGAGTGCCAGCAGTAATCGACACGGTTCTCCTGGACAAAATCAATTTCAAGACCGAAGTATTCTGCGATATTCTTGACATACCGGTAACTGTTTTCAAAGGCATCCCGGACGCCCATGATCCAGAGCATGTAAGAACGGATCTGCACCACGCATTCACAGGTGACGGATTCACCGCCGTCTGCAGCTTTTGGAACCACCGGAGCCAGAAAGATATCGAAGTACTCCGGGTAACTTAAGCACGTTGTATAGAACTGGGAGAAGGTCACCGGCTTCAGATACAGATTCTTGCCGAGTTTCGGAAGATACAGTTCCGGCTGGTCTTCGTTACCGTTCAGATACGAATACTGCAACTTGAAGAACTTGCGCATTTTCTCGACCTGCGGATCCTTGGATTTCAGCCGGAAGTCGTTCCGGAACTTCACAGAATAGTAAAAAGTGTCTATGTTATGTAAAAATTTGTTACGAGAATATCCGAACCACTCATGCTGATCCTCTAGCGGCATGTCATGGTATAGAATGTTATCGTATTCACGTCTTTTGTCGATCATTTTTCGACCCCCTAAAACTTAATTTGTCGGACAAAATCGACATTTTTCGAATTTTGCCGGAATCGACTTTTCGGCAAAAAGATTTTTTGCCATTTTTGCCAGAATACAAGCACGTTTTCCTGTGTCGGACAATGGTTTTTGGGACCACGTATTACAGGGCGTGGCGCCAGCGCCTGCGCCGGCTTCGCGGGGCCCCTTAAACCCCGCTCATCCGTCTCATGCGCTGCACCTCTTTTTTGTTCGCTTTTTCGTCAATCAACTCAAAATGATTGTAGGAATCATAGAGTTCATAGACAGATTTCTTCGCCCAGAAGAAGTTGGAATCCACGGTCTGCTTCATGGGATACCACTTTTTAATACAGACGAACATATTCCCCCGGCTCAGGAACCCGAGCACAGCACCGATCTTTCCGGCGTTGGAGATCTTCCGGTGTATGAAATCGTATTCGATCAGTCCCCGGATCTGCCTGTCCAGCATCCGGTCAAACTGTGCGAGCAGGATCACGTCATAGCCATAATGCCGGTGCTGGGAGAAGAAGGACAGCCAGGCACGCCGATCCGGGGAAGCGTATTCCCTGGAGTTAAAGAGCAGCTGTGCCTCATCTATGTAGATCTTAACCTCTCCTTCCCGGAGCCTGCGGCCGAGATGCTTTGATAAACGACGTGAGAACCGGAGCAGCTTGTCCGGATCCAGCCGATGGTTTGGCACATAAAGGTATACACCTTTACATTTCTTTACCGCTTTTGTGTTAAAGTAAAAGTTACCGATCACCACGGAATCCTTGCGCTGCAGCCGGAGGGCAATCTCCCTGGCAGCATGGCAGCTCTTACCGGATCCGGGAGTCCCGGAGTACAAAGATATCATAATAATTCCCCCTTATTAATTACTCGATCAATTTCGCCCAACGGGCAATGATTGAGTAGAGATAATAAACACCAATGGCTACCAGCCAGGCAGAGCCGATGGCAACCATTTCAGATACAGGTACAAACCAGTTAATATAACCAAGATAGGGAAGCTTACTGAACTTCTCGATTGTGTCAGCAAAGGGAGAAGTCGGGAAAGCCTTCATCAGTAGATCTAAAAAGCCATTGAGTAACGCCTGCATATCTGCCATAAAATCACCATCCTATCATTTTTTTCGTTGCAGCCATGAGCATGATCACAAAGCAGCCAAGCTCCCCCAGCCGGAAGATCTCCATAATCGGATCCATCCAGGAGAAATCAAGTTCAAGAACCATATCTATTCCCAGGGAGTCCAGCTTGATCGGGATCTTGAAGCAGGGAGCCACCGGATCAGCAGACAATGCCTGGATAAAATGTATAAAGTCGAAAGGGATACAGAAAGGGAAGATCAGCCGGAGATCTCTCTTGTAAGATTCCCCCTCTACGTCAGTGCCGGGATCCGGAGAAGGATCAGGCTCTGGTTCAGGTTCCGGTGCTGGCTCCGGCAAGGCTGCAGTCAGGGCAGCATTCAGAGCATTCTTATAGGCTTCTGTATTTTCTGCCGGATCAAGACCCGGTTCCGGTAGAGCTGCGGCAGCCGTAGACAATGCAGCGTTGATTCCAGGGAGCCGCCCCGGAGCAAACTCATAGCCAGTGAGAGGCTGCAGCCGCTCTGCCGTCGATGTTGCAAGATCCGGGAAGTCATAAATATCGGGAGCATGCAAAAGCATAGAAGTATCCCCTTTACAATATGCATCGAAACCGAAATGAGCAAAAATAGGAATATTGGAAACAATAGTATAATTTCCAAAAAGGTAACCTGTATCCGGAACAGGATAAGAAATCCAGTTAAAAGTGAAAGCATTACCAAGATCGTCTTGTAAATAAGAATAACTTGGAAATACTGTTCGACCAGAGGAAATATAATAAATACCGGGTTTCAAAATATAAGAACCTGAAGCGGTAGTACCATAAGATGCTAGGAAATAAAAACAATCTTCATTAGTAGCATTATACGAATATTTTTCTTCAGAAAGAGTTGAAGAATTATTATAAAAATAAGAGGCATATATATTAATTTTTCCAGCATTGCTTTCCGTAGGATACCCAGTAAACATTCCATCAGGGATATAATTATCAGGATCTATTCCGTCAATCTTACCGTTAATTAAATCAACAAAGAACCCAGCCATAGCTGAGACAAGCGTACCAGCAACCAGCACATCCTGAATATATGAAAAAGGATCCTTATACCCAGTATCCGGCACCGGTGTACTATCCGGATTAGCGGACGGAGTAGGAGTAGGATCTGGCTCATTGCCGCCAGTCCCGGAGATCACACGGTACTTTGCAAACGTTTCAGAAGTCGGCAATTTCAAAGCATTACTTCCTAACGTAGATTCAGCAGCATCCAAAGCTTCTTTTACAGTCATCTTGGAACCATCTTCCATCGTTATGATGGTATCATAAAAAGGCGGTTCAGCCATGCTTTCCATAGATGCAATAAAAGCATCATAAAGAGAGGATCCGGATTCGTAATCATCCAGTCCGTCCTTGATGCCGGAAGAAATAGCAACTGTTTCCAGCAGATTATAGATCATCATGGTCAGCTCTACGGCAAAATCTTCACTGACTGCGACAGATGCAGCCTTAACTTTCAATGTATTCCCACCCAGCACGCTGCCGATCACAATGACCATAGCGAGCAACAGCGCTGATATTCTTTTCTGCATAGTTATCCCCCCTCCGAAAAATTCTTATCTAACAAAGCATGAAAGCCATCATCCCGAACATCCGGAGATTCACAACAGGCATCCATGCCATCAGCAGGATCTTTAAAATTTCTCTTGCAGCAGAGAATGACATCCGGATCGTAATAGATGCATCCGTATTCCCTGCAGTGTTTCTCATCAAAATAAGTTACCATTTCCACCTTTACCTTTCTTGTCCTACAAAGTCCCGGAGATC
>ERZ791794.471-NODE-471-length-28765-cov-4.180947_pt1 | contig 28765 bp, 20 predicted proteins | sample MGYA00510312_ERZ791794 | MGnify/ENA primary metagenome ERZ791794 (study PRJEB30046, sample SAMN00791977) | human gut metagenome | study: EMG produced TPA metagenomics assembly of the A metagenome-wide association study of gut microbiota in type 2... | reverse complement strand
CAAAGCACAAAACATCATGAATCATAAAGCATTATAAATCAAATCTCAGCGAGGTACATCCTCACCAAGAGTTGACTTATAATACGCTGGCATATGTAATGATTAATTCTACTTCATCGCCTCATAAATGGTTTCCTGAATTTTTTCCCGTATTGCCATTTTAGATAATTTGTTAACCCAAGCATCGGGATAGGTACGATTGCTCAGAAACACATAAACCAAACCATTATCCGGATCTACCCAGGCACAGGTTCCTGTAAATCCGGTATGCCCATATACAGAAGCAGGAGCAGAAACAGCACACGGACTTTTACTTTCATTCACCACATCCGGCTTATCAAAGCCCAAACCACGGCGGCTGATTTTAGATTTATCGGTAGTGAACAAAGCACAAGTCTCTTTACTTAAATAACGTCGTCCATCCAGCTCACCACCATTAAGTAACATCTGATAGACCTTGCCAACCTCACGAGCTGTAGAAAAAAGTCCGGCGTTTCCTGAAATACCTCCCTGAAATGCGGCCGACTCATCGTGTACAAAACCTTGCAAAGTGGTCTTACGGAGGAAACGGTCTACAGCAGAAGGTACTATCTCTTTCTTTTCGAAATAACGCAACGGTAGATATGCAGTACGCTCCAGCCCCATCGGTTTGTAGAACTCCTGCCACAGATATTCATCCAATGGTTTACCACTTAACTCTTCTGCAAGCATCTGCAACAAGATAAATCCGATATCACTGTAACGGTAATTCTTATCCTTTAACGGTACTTCTGCAATTTTTCTCTGCATCTCTTCCCTGAACGACTGATTCAACCATAGATTATCGCAAACCTGAAGGATACAGTCTCCGCTTTTCGTCTCGGCTGCCATCCCTTTATTGAACCGGAACCTCGGATTTCCCCAAGTACGAGCACCTAACCGTACCGTATGCAAAGCATCCTTTGACTGCTTGAACAACGAACCTTTATAACTTTTCTTATCAATAGCTTCCTGATAGAAGACTAATCCGGAAGGTAACCCCGATTGGTGCAAGAGTAGTTCACGAATGGTCAGATTCTCCTTATTCGTCTTACGCAAGAAAGGCAGATAATCAGACACTTTATCAGTCAGATTAAAGCACCCTTTATCATAGAGCTTCATTACAGCCAACAATGTACCTGTTGTTTTTGACAGTGAAGCCAGATCATAAAGATCGGTCGGTTTCACTTTTTCACTATGCTTATCTGTATGGTGCCCGAAACATCGGTCATATAAAGCCTTACCATCCTTCATTACCAGTATCTGGCAACCGGGATAAGCTCCTTCTTTAATACCTTCCAAAGCAATTGAATCGATGCGACTTAGCACTTCCGATTTCAGACCATATTCTTCGGGTACAAAATGAAAAGGCGTATGCGGCGTGATCGTCACTCCCGAACCGGCAGAAAACAATCCACCCACACTGGCAGACAGCCTTCCGTCTGCTGTCGCTTTGCCAAAAAGTATATCAGCCACACGTTCCTGAACATCATCATGAGGAGCATGAGCCAGTACCACAGCCTCAGCCGCCGATACAGCCCGCTGGATCTGCAACATGGATTTAGCCGGAGTATAGAACACATAAATTGCAGGAGCTTCCGGAGCAAACCGGGCAAAAAATGATTGGTAAGGAGCAAGGCGTTGCTCGGTAACAGTAACAATAATGCGGCGATAAGCAGCAAGAGAATCACGCAGTTTCTGCTGTTCGGCCTCCGGCAAATCTTTACGCAATTGAAAACGCGTAAATGGAATATACTTCTTTATTTCGCGGTCAAAAGGTTCTGTTTTCCCGCCATCACCGACATTCAATATAGCTACCTCTTTCAGGTCGGGATGCAGAGGCAATACGCCTCCTTTATTATTCAACACTGTAATTGCAGCCAGATTTAGCCTGCGAATCAAATCACGTGTTTGAGGCGTATTAATACGAGACCCCAACCCCGATAGTCTCACAAAAGGTTTATCCTTTAGACCTAAAATGTATTTATAAGTGAGTATTTTCCGACATTTTGCATCAATTTCCTCTTCCGGAAGTTCTCCTTTTTCCACCGCTGCCAATACAGCATCTATCTCTTCCTTTAGCCTGCGGGGAGCCAATACCATATCATTTCCGGCTTTCAAGGCTTGCAGACAGACACTCTGATTACCGGAAACCCCTTTCATAGCAAGCGCATCCGTAAAAATAAGTCCCTTAAAAGCCAATTCCTCGGTCAGCAAACCATAAACCACATTGCGCGATAAAGATGAGGGCAATCCACCGATTGGTTCGATTACAGGAACCTGTAAGTGCCCCACCATCATACCACTGACTCCGGCACGGATAGCCTCTTTAAACGGATATAGTTCTACACTGTCCAGACGTTCACGTGTAAAAGGCAATACGGGCAATGCTTTGTGTGAGTCCACGTCCGTATCACCATGTCCCGGGAAATGCTTGCAAACCGAAAGGACTTTTCCACTCTCCAGCCCCGAAGCATAAGCAATCACCTTGTCGGCTACCTGCATCGGACCTTCACCGAACGAACGGGTGTTGATAACCGGATTATCCGGATTGATATTTACGTCAGCCACCGGAGCAAAATTCACTTGTACTCCCAGTTCACGACACTGGCGAGCCATTTCCCGTCCATACTCATAGATCAGCCGATTATCCTGAATACATCCTAATACCATATTTCTCGGGAAAACAGGAGTACCGCGCAAACGCATGGAAAGTCCCCACTCACCATCGAAGGTTATCAGCAACGGACAGCGTGCCATCCGTTGCGCTTCGTTGGTCAGTGTAGCTTGATTCTGTATCTTTCCACCGGAAAAGAGTAATCCACCGACTTTATAGGTATGAACGGCATCACGCAACAACTGCATATTCCGTTTGGTCTGCACAGGTGCAATGGTATAAATGAACAATTGGCCAACCTTTTCTTTCAAACTCATCCGCTTGTAAACAGAATCGACCCAGTGACGGCATTTTTCGTCCTGAGAGGCCTGATAAAGCAATAAAGGTTCTATAGGAGCAGATACACCGGGAGGAGCATGAAAGTTCTCACCAATAGGAGTATCTTTTAAAGTAGGAGTCTTCGCCCCTACCACAAAAAACGCTGATACGACTAAACCAGCAAATAAATATCTTCTTTTCATTCTATATTGTAAAAAGCCATTAGCTATTCTGTTGTATATAATGACTGATAAATCACTTCCTGTATCCCTTGCCTAATCTTCATGCTATTCAACTTTCCATTCCAGGAATCGGGACAGAGACGGTTACTCAGAAAGATATAAACCAAGTCATTCTCCGGATCCACCCAAGCACAAGTACCGGTAAATCCGGTATGTCCGTATACAGAGGCCGGTGCCGAAGGTGCACAAGCATTTGCTTTCGGATCATTCAAGTTAGGCTTGTCATATCCTAATCCACGATGGCTGACAGCAGATTTTCCCATAGTAAATGTACGGCAGGTTTCCGATCTGAGATAACGCTTCCCGTCCAGTTCGCCTTCATTAAGAATCATCTGATAGATTTTTCCCAACTCATGGGCTGTTGAGAACAGTCCGGCATTGCCACTCACGCCTCCCATAAAGGCAGCCGCTTCATCATGCACATATCCGCAAAGGTTCTGCCGACGCAAATAATCATTGGTAGCAGTCGGCATTACTTCTGTTTTCTTATAACAGTTTAACGGTTGGAATAACGTACGTTCTAACCCCATAGGTCGATAAAACTCAGCAGTCAAATAAGCATCGAGCGTTTGACCGGTTATGGATTCTACCACCTGCTGTAACAGAATAAAGCCGATATCACTATACACAAAACGTTTACGATCCAGTTCCGACTGAACAATACTCTTCATCATTGCGGCTTTAAACTTTCTGTGCAGCCACATTCCATCGGCTATTTTCAACGTATGTTCCGGCGTTTTTGTTGCAGAGACGAGTCCCCTCCTGAACTTGAAATCCGAACAGGCATAAGTATATTCCCCCATACGGGTATGATGCCATTCATCCACAAATCCTTGTGTAAAAGGACCGGTTACTGAATATTCATCGATTGCGTTGCGATAAAAACGGATATAGGGAACCAAGCCGGATTCATGCAACAATAACTCCCGGATGGTAATATTCTTTTTGTTCGTATTCCGTAAAGCAGGCAAATATTTAGAAGCAGGATCAGTCAATTTCAACTGTCCCTGATCATAAAGTTTCATCACAGCCAATAGTGTAGCGCTTGTCTTGGTCAAAGAGGCGAGGTCAAAAAGATCGGTCGGACATACCGGGGTACTATCCGTATCGGAATGAATGCCGAAGCATTTATCATAAACAGGCTGTCCATGTCGCAATACCAGTACCTGACACCCGGGAAATGCTTTGGCAGCCAATCCGGCAGATACCACAGAGTCTATACGATGAAGCCGGTACGATTTCAATCCATAATCTTCAGGAGCCGTACCGGCAGTCATGCCGGGCACTATATCTACACCTGAACCGGCAGCAAAGGTCTCTCCGATACGCATAGACAAGCGTCCTGTCGCCGAAGCTTTACCCAATACCACATCCGCTACATAACGTTGCAAATCCGCTTCATCGGAATGTGCCAGTACAACAGCAGCCGAACGGGCAACAGCCTCTTCAAGTGTCACCAGGGTCCGGTACGAAGTAAAGAAAGCATAAACCACAGGAGCCTGGAGATTGAGGTCTGTAAAGAACGGACGATATTCTTCCGCTTCTTTATCTTTTATCGTCATACTCACAATGACCCTCCGATGTTTTCCAAGTTCTTTCGCTATCCGTTTGCGTTCTTCCTCTCCCGTATCTTTATCCATTCGGAATGTTTTCAATGACAGTCTGGTGCGTAACTCTTCAATGAACAAAGCATCACTACCTTCACCACCTACCGTCAATACAGCTATTTCATCTTTAGTAACAAGAGGTAGAATCCGGAAATAGTTCCCCAGTACGGTCACTGCTGACGTGCGGAGTTTTGTCAGTAAAGCCCGTGCCTCAGGAGTGTTGATACGATCACTCAACCCATCTACTGAAATCACAGGACGCTTATTTAATCCCAAACGGTACTTATAAGTTAAGATCCTGCGGCATTTTGCATTTACTTCTTCCATACTGAGCCGTCCTTCCTTAATGGCTTGCAGAACATCCTGCTGTGCTTTCTCTATATTTTGTTGCACCAATACCATATCATTGCCCGCCTTCAGAGCCTTCACCGTCACATCCGGTTCGCTTGCTACTCCTTTCATGGCAAGCGCATCAGTAAAGACCAAGCCATTGAATCCCAGCTCTCCTCGCAGCACATCTGTCACAATGCTACGCGACAATGAAGAAGGAGTTATACGATCAGGTTCCAGAGCCGGAACCTGCAAATGCCCTACCATAATACCACCTAAACCAGCCCGAATGGCCTCTTTAAAAGGATATAGTTCCACACTGTCCAGACGTGCCCGATTGTAATAAACCGCAGGCAGCGCCTTGTGAGAGTCTACGTCCGTATCACCATGTCCGGGAAAATGTTTGGAAACAGACAAGATACCACCACTCTCCAATCCACGCCCATAAGCTATCACTTTCTCAGCCACCGCTTCCGGGTTTTCACCAAACGAACGCACATGGATCACCGGATTGTCAGGATTGGTATTGACATCCGCATCCGGAGCAAAATTAACATGTACACCCATCTCCCGGAATTCACGTGCCACTTCCTGCCCGTAGGCTTCAATCAGTGCATTATCACTGATGCAACCCAATGCCGCATTACGCGGAAACACAGGCGTATTCTCCAATCGCATAGATAGTCCCCACTCACCATCAAAAGTAATCATTAACGGAATTTTCGACCGGCTTTGTGCCCGGTTGGTCAATTTCGCCTGACCTTCTACCGTTCCTTCGGAATACAGGAAAGCACCCACTTTCAACTTACGGGTCAGTTTATCCACTAATTTTTCAGTATCTTTATCTGTCCGTGGAGCCAGGGTATAAACAAATAATTGTCCGACCTTATCCTTCAGTTTCATGCGGGAGAGCGTTTGCTCTACCCATTCATTGCAATGTACATCTTCCTGTACAGGCAAGAGTCCTGCTGTTTGCTGAGCCCAAAGAGCACCCGCACCCAGCAGCAACGCAGCGGTTAGCAGTTGTTTTAGCATAGTTTGTTTGGGGGTATTTCAAGAGGGAAAATCCCTCTTATTTCTTATTTTCAAGTGTCAAGTCCATCTGTCCTACATAGATCCCGCTCTTACCGGTATGCATCAATGATACATTTTTGCCATCCATATTAAGAAGAGTCTTCGGTCCTTTCATAAAGGTATGCGAGTGCCCTCCGAGAACAACATCTATATTACGGGTTTTAGGAATCAACCGGTTTTCATCATATTGCACACCCAAGTGAGAAAGACAAACAACCACATCACAACCCTCTTTTTCTTTCAAGACAGCAGCCACTTCATTTGCCGTAGCTACAGGATCATTATAAACGACTCCCACGCATTTATTGGCCTGAACCATGCCTTCAAGTTGGCAGCCCAATCCCAAAACACCAATCTTAACTCCGTCTCTCTCGATGATTACATATGGTTTCACCAAGTCTTTAAGCACTGTGGCACTCACATCGTAGTTGGCACATACCACCGGAAAGTCGGCCATCCGGAACAAACGTGCCATATTATCCAGATCGAAATCAAATTCATGGTTGCCAATAGTCATGGCATCATATTTCATTTCGTTCATCATCTTCACTTCTACCTCACCCTGAAACATATTATAATAAGGGGTCCCCTGTGATATGTCTCCGCAATCGAACAATAACATATCAGGATGTTCCTTACGGAACTCTTTCACAAATGTAGCGCGACGTACAAATCCTCCCTTATCATAATTCCGGTCACCTTCCTGATTGATAGGTTCCAAACGGCTATGCACATCACTGGTCTGCAACAGGATCAGTTTTTTATCCTGTTGGGCAAATGCTGAAAAAGAAAAAAAGAAAATGAAAAAGAAAGCCAGAAAATTCTTTTCCATAAAACTAAGAATATATTTATTATTGGTTGGGGATATCATAATTCACTGAATTTTATCATTTTACATTCTATTATACCTTTACTTCACGGTGATTCTACCATCCAGTGCCGAAGTTATCTTCTTTCCGGCAGCAGTTTGTTGTCTCACATAGTCAAGAAAGAGTCCGCGTAATGTTGCTCCTTCCGGACATACACGTTTCTCCGCTTGCAAGAAAGCTTCCATGCTTCCGTTACCGTCAGCCAGATAATCAATGGTCGCCACCGTATAAAGTTTGTTGTCATCAATCGGCTGGCCGCCCACTGTAGCGTTCAGTAATTTTCCATCCTTAGTGATTTCCATCCGGATACCACTCACTCCTTCTCCCTTCAGCGAAGCAATACTTGTGAGCAATGCTTTCAGGTGTGTTCCCTTCATCGTCATTACGCAAAGTGAATTTTCGAATGGCAATATCTCATATACCGTTCCCACCGTAATATCCCCGGCAGGCAAAATATTACGCAATCCGCCCATATTCACCAATCCCATGTCAGCCGGCTTATCCTGTACTTTCACCGCAGCCTGGCGCAATACTTCCGCAACAAGATTGGAAAGCAGACTTTCGGGATGACCTTTGTCCATCTTCTGCTCGCTGGTGCCGATTACCTCATACATCATGTTGTCTATCTTCTCTTTGTAAGGCTTTAATATTGCCACGGCATCTGCATCGGGATGAGCATCCCATTTAGCGTCAATGTCAATCATCCTTCCTTCTACCTTGGCAACCCGATAATCGGCTTTTGCCATTTCGTGCGTCGACTGACAAGAAGTAAATGTCAGCACCCCCGCCAGAATTACTCCTGAAATAATCTTTGCGTAATTTTGTTTCATATCCTTAAGTACTTAATAATGCTACAAATATACAAAAACATTTGGCTATCCGGCAAATAATTCGTTACTTTGCACCGCTTTCGCGCAATCGCTGTCAGGAGAGAGTTGCCTGGTATGTTGCGTTGTAACGATAAAACAATTTAATAATAAACAACAATGGATTTAATTAAAATTGCAGAAGAAGCATTCGCTACCGGAAAACAGCACCCGAGCTTCAAAGCAGGCGACACTGTAACAGTAGCATATCGTATTATCGAAGGTAACAAAGAACGTGTACAGTTGTACCGTGGTGTTGTTATCAAAATTGCAGGTCACGGAGAAAAGAAACGTTTTACTGTACGTAAAATGTCAGGAACTGTAGGCGTAGAAAGAATTTTCCCAATCGAATCACCGGCTATCGACAGCATCGAAGTGAACAAGGTTGGTAAAGTACGTCGCGCTAAACTGTACTACCTGCGTGCTCTTACTGGTAAGAAAGCAAGAATCAAAGAAAAAAGAGTTAACGGCTAATCAGCCTTACTTTTCGATTCGAAATAAAAAAGAGGGAATCTTCTGGCAAGATTTCCTCTTTTTTATTTCGTAACACAATTATCATTCCTACCTTCCTTGCCGCAACCATTCATACAGTGGCAATGCAGACACTAACAGAATACGCTAATCCGGTACTGGTAATTGTGGAGTCATAAAATCGACACTACCCACATAACTAACCAATGCCGTGCAAGCGCAAAGCAGACAGGATAGGAGAGTATCAAAAGTCTTTTCACCACGGAGTAACACAGAGTAGCATAAAACCGCTAATAATCGATAACTTAAAATCATCCCTGTGTTACTCTATGGTGAGTTTTCTTACTCAATGGGTTGTCCTTTGTAGAAGTCCAGAATCTTTGTACGGAACAGATAGTCATATTTGGCTTGAATCCGGTCGGACAATGCTTTGGTGAGATTCAGCTTAGATTCATTGTATTCAACCGAGGTGGCTTTTCCATTATCGAATTTCTCGCTCATCAGACGGAAGGATTCCTGATTGGCCTCTACGGCCGATTCACTTGACTTAAACTTGCTTTCGGCAGCTATGGCATTATACCATGCTTGTTGGATTTCTTTGTATAACACCTTCTTGGTATTGTCCAGTTGCAATGCCAGATTGGTTTGTTGCAGGCGTGCAGTGCGTACGCGGTTACGGGTGGCCAGACGATTGAATAAAGGTATGTTCAGACTGAATCCGGCATATTTATTCAGGTTGTTCTTCATTTGATTGCCAAAACTTGAACCGGCACTACCATTTACTGTATAGAAGTTTGTACCTAATCCCGCAGAGAAGGACAATTGCGGATAGTAACTGCTCTTTGCTATGCGGACATTCTTTTCGCTACCTTCAAGACGATATTCAGCTGCTTTGATGCCCGGTTTGTAGAGCATGGCCTGGTTATAGATTTCGTCGGGTGAAGTAAGGGGAGAGAATTCCAACTCCGTATCCGGTGTGGCAAGTGAGAAGTTCTCCGGAGTCGGAAGTTCGAGCAATTGGCTTAAGTCAAGTAAAGCTAACCGATAATTGTTATCTGCCTGCACGGCGCTCATCTCATCTTGTGCAACGCGCGCTTTGGCTTCGGCAACTTCAGCGGGAGAAGCTTTTCCCACTTCGTGCAAGCGTGTGATGCGGTTCAGCTGTTCTTTGCTGAGTCCCACCTGGCTTTGTGCCACTTTACTTAACTCTTGATTAAAAAGTACTTGCAGATAAGCGGAGGTGACGTTGATCGCCAAATCTTCTTTCGCTTTATTCAGGTCTTCGATTGCTGCTTTCAGGTTTAATTTGGTAAGCGCATACTGGTTCGGTAGTTCCAGACCGGTGAATAAAGGAATATTCGTACCCAAGCTAAAGCTACTACTACCGCTGTTGATGTCATTATAGGTGTTATCTACCGGTGATGCTGTACGTCCCCAACTCCAGTTTTGTGAAGCGCTACCGCTAAGGTTGGGCAGGCGTGCCCATTTGGCGGTATTTACGTCCACTTTACTCTGTTCGGCCGAGTTTGCCGTTTGTTGCACATTGATGTTATGCTCAATGGCATAATCGATACACTGGCGCAAAGTCCATCCTTCCTGCGCCTGTACGGTGTAAGCGGACAGGCCGGTCATTATCAGTAAGGTGATTAATATTTTATTTCTCATATTATGCATTGTTGGTGGTTCATATTTTCCCTCTATTATGCGAGAGGATTATTTGACTTTCTTTTCCGAAGCTCTTACTTTTTCTTTTCCGGTCAGGCCTTCTTTGATTTCCAGTTTGATACCATCACTCATACCGGTTTTAATCTGGCGGCGTTCAAACTTCTGTTCAGGTATGCTGTCGGTCATTACCCATACAAATGTACTGTCACCGCTGAATTCGATTACCCCCTCGGGAACTGCCAATACTTTCCGGGCACGCTGCAGCACAATTTCTGCGTTAGCAGAATATCCGGAACGGATTTGTACAGAGTCCGGTGCATGAACAGCCGCTTTAATTTCAAATTGATTGGCTCCGTTCTCTTCTACACCTTTCGGAGAAATATATTCCAGTTCGGCATCGAATGTGAGATTTTGCAGGGCCCCGATAGTAAGTTTCACCGGCATGCCTTCATGGATGCGTCCCACCTCTGTTTCGTCAATCTTACCTTTGAAAATCAAATCGTTCATATTAGCTACTGTGGCAATAGTTGTACCATCATTAAATGTATTACTCATAATTACCGAGTTACCTACTTTGATCGGTACATCCAGAATCAATCCGTCGATGGTCGAACGAATTAATGTACTGCTGAATGAAGCACTGTTTTTGGTGATACCCTCTTTGATAATCTCCAACGCGTCTTTTGCCGTCTGCAGTTCTTCCCGTGCTTTCTTTATTTCTACTTCGCTTTTTTCAAACTCCTCTTTACTGATTAGCTTATCATTATAGAGTTTCTTGATGCGTCCGAAGTCGGTTTCGGCTTGAGCCGCACTGATTTCTGCCACGCGTACACGGCTTTCGGCTGAGTTTAATTGTCCCAGTTCCGGTATGACTTTTACTTTAGCGATTACCTCACCTTGCTTAATGGTCTGTCCGGCCTCTTTATATACTTCGGATATGATACCCGATATTTGCGGTTTAATGAGTACTTCATCTCGCGGTTCTACTTTACCGGTGGCCACTGTGGTCTTTTCCAGGTCGGCAACTTCCGGGATAACGGTTTCATATACGGTTGTTTTAGGCTTTGATTTCTGGTACAGGAAAATGAATGTCCCAATGAAGATGGCGGCTACCACTACCAGTAATGTAATTTTCAGATACTTTTTCATCTTGTTTTATATTTTGAATTATTATTTTCTATTCTTGAGTGTGTATTTTTTGTTAATCGATACTATCTTGTCGTCCTTTTTGTGTAGGAGGTGAAGAAAGAACTGTATTTTATTCATCCCTGATAGCTTCTATGGGTCGGATGGCCATTGCCCTGTAAGCGGGTGCCAGTCCGGCGAGTAGCCCCAGAGTCACCAGTAACAGGCAGGTTCCGATGGCCATGCCAAAAGACACTTGGAAGTGAGAATAATGGTCTTTACCGGAGTTGACACCTATTTCCATTAATTGTAAAATCAATACACCAAAAGAGATGCCTGCCATGCCTGCTATGGTAGTCAATACCATACTCTCCGATAAAATCTGTTGTAGAATATCTTTCGGACGGGCGCCAATGGCGCGTCGTATGCCTATTTCGGTAGTTCGCTCCTTTACCGTCACCATCATGATGTTCGATACACCGATGGCACCCGCCAACAGAGTACCCAGCCCTACCATCCAGATCAATACATGGATACCGGTAAACAGATTATCCATCATCGAGAACATGGCTTCCGCATTCAGTTTCATAACCGCCTGTTTATCATCCGGCGATATATAATGTGCTTTTTTAAGGATAGCTTCTATTTCCGGTTCGAGATCGCTCACTTTTTTCCCGGGTTTCACGGTATAACATATCACGTCGATACGTTTTCCCATATTGTAGGCTTGTTGCATTGTGCTGAAAGGTAATACAACGGCTTCAGAAGCCCGCCCTTGGATATTCATGTTTCCTTCGGATACACACATGCCTATCACTTGGTAGTAAATTCCGTCTACTCGTACGTATTTGCCACAAGGGTCTTCGCCCGGATTGAAAAGGCTTTCGTAAACACGTTTGCCGATCACGCAGACTTTACGTCCTTCACGTACGTCTACATCATTAATAAACCTTCCGTAAGCCATATCTTGATTTTCAATCTTGGCGTAGTCCGGATAGAGTCCTTTCACACTGCAGTCGTATTTCTTCTCTCCGAAAATGGCTGTCGAGCCCCAGCGGGCTATCGACGGAGTAATTACATCGATATCTTTTACTTTCTCACGGATTTCTTCCACATCTGAGTTTTCAATATCCCAATAGCGTCCTTTACGGAATCCTTTGTAAGCCTCTCCGGTTTTCTGCGAGGCCATAAATCCTGAGTTGGTGGCAAAGCCTTCGAACTCAGCTTGCATCATATCCTGCATCCCTTGTCCGCCCCCCATCAGGGCTATCAGCATGAAGATACCCCAGAATACTCCGAATGCCGTCAGCAGGCTTCTTGTTTTGTTTCTTGTTATCGTGACGAGGATTTCCTCGCACGTATCCATATCTACTCTCATAATCAATCTGCTCTAAGTGCTTCAATAGGTCTGATACTCACTGCTTTCTTGGCCGGGAAAAAGCCAGCCAGCGTTCCCGCAACAACCAAAGTCAGGGTGGCTTGTATCGCAATGCTGATGTCCACCGTCGGATTCAGGAATACGGTTTCCGAAAACATTCCTACATCTACGGTTTGTTCTCCGGCCACATTATTCATCCATTCGGTAGCTGCGATTCCGGCTACCATTCCAATGTATCCGAACAGTGTTGTGATGGTCACACTCTCCACGATGATCAGCCACAAAATGGATAATGGCTTAGCGCCCAATGCCTTGCGGATACCGAATTCACGTGTCCTTTCTTTTACTGTAATCAGCATGATGTTCGATACACCTACAATGCCACTCAGCAAGGTGAAGATACCGATCACCCAGATAGCTGTGCGCAGGATACCCATAGCGTTTTGCGATTGAAGATAGTTGGTAAAGCGGTTCCATATCCACAGTGCGCTGTTGTCCGATGGGTCGAAACGGTGTTTGGCTCCCATTATTTTACGATAGGCTGCCTCAAATGCTTCGTTCGACTCCATAGTGGCGAGTCCTTTGGTTGTGAAAGTCAGGTTATTCAGTTTATCACCTTTATTGTAAATTACCTGTAGGGTGGAGAAGGGAATATAAGCCTCGCTGCTTCCCTGATCGCCCGGATCGGTGTAAAGCCCCACTACCTGATAAGAGACTCCACCGGCATTCACAAACTTTCCGATAGGTTCTGTTTTGCTTTTTCCGAAAAGGATTTCAGCCGTTTTTGTATGCAGTACAATCACTTTCCGTCGTTCTTTGAGGTCAATGTCATTGATGAACCGTCCATCTGTCGATTTTACGGATTCCACTTCGGTAAAGTTCGGATATACACCTTCCAGTGAAAGATTAACATACTCCTGTCCGTAACTCAGGTTTACATTACTTTGCCATTGACTGGCACCCACACTGATAATATTGTCACTGAAGTGCTCCATGGTGGCATCCAAGTCCTTATTGTCCAACTGGATGCGTCGTCCTTCTTTTAATCCGTCGTAAGGTTTTCCTGTCCATCCCGGATATATTTTTATGGAATTCAGCGCCCGTGACGATGATGACTTCTCAAAAGCATGGATCAATCCGTTTCCAGCTCCCAACAGCACTATTAGCATGAAGATGCCCCATGCTACAGCAAATCCGGTCAGGAACGTACGAAGTTTGTTCCGTTTGATGGTACCATATATTTCTTGCCAAATATCAATCATATCTGTATTTGTTTTTATTTCATGTATCCATCCTTGCCGAATGGTGAGGCATCATGATTCAAGTTCTCTTCAATCCGTTCGATTATACCATCTTTGATATGGATAATTTTATCGGTCTGATTGGCAACTCCACTTTCGTGGGTGACTACGACAATGGTCATTCCAGTCTTGTGCAGGTCCTTCAGGATTTGCATCACCTCTACAGAAGTCTTACTGTCTAATGCACCGGTCGGTTCGTCCGCCAGAATAATCTGAGGCTGTGTAATCAGGGCACGGGCAATGGCTACACGCTGTTTTTGACCGCCGCTCATTTCATTGGGCATGTGATGCGCCCAATCCTTGAGTCCCAGCTTGTCGAGATACTCCATAGCCATAGCATTGCGCTTTTTCCGGCTCACCCCCTGATAAAACAGAGGCAGTGCAACGTTTTCTACTGCATTTTTAAACGAAATCAAGTTGAACGACTGGAATATGAAACCGATCATTCGGTTTCGGTACTCGGCGGATTTAGTTTCGCTCAGGTTCTTAATTAACACGTTGTTGAGGTAATACTCTCCGTCATCGTAATTATCCAATATACCTAATATATTAAGTAAAGTAGATTTGCCGGAACCTGATGCGCCCATGATGGAAACGAATTCCCCCCGTTCGATATTGAGATTGATGCCTTTGAGTACATGGAGGGGGGCCCCGTTGTTGTAGGTTTTGTTGATGTCTTTTAAGTGTATCACAGTTTCATCTATTTAGTTTCAAATTTCTTATGATTTGTTCTATTAGACGCACAGTTGATACAAAAAGTTGCAAACAAAGTGAACTTTTTTAAAAAAAGATTTTGTAGACTCAATCTTCTTTACGTAATTTGTGTGCAATAAACATTTAATATTAACTAACCCTTTAAATAAGAGTATCATGAATTCAAGCATGGAGAAGCCCTATGTGGTGGGTATTGACATTGGCGGAACAAACACTGTCTTTGGAATTGTTGACGCGCGCGGAACTATTATAGCAAGCGGTGCAGTGAAAACTCAAGTATATCCTACAGTAGAAGAATATGCAGATGAAGTATGCAAAAATCTTCTGCCGTTGATCATTGCAAATGGCGGGGTGGATAAAATAAAGGGTATCGGCATTGGCGCTCCTAATGGGAACTATTATACCGGAACCATTGAATTTGCTCCTAACTTGCCTTGGAAAGGTGTATTGCCGTTGGCTTCTATGTTCGAAGAACGCCTGGGTATACCGACTGCGTTGACAAACGATGCGAATGCTGCCGCAGTGGGCGAAATGACTTACGGAGCTGCCCGCGGCATGAAAGATTTTATCATGATTACTCTGGGAACAGGTGTCGGTAGTGGTATCGTTATCAACGGACAGGTGGTTTACGGTCATGACGGTTTTGCAGGCGAACTCGGGCACGTGATTGTTCGTCGTGACGGACGTATCTGTGGTTGCGGACGCAAAGGCTGTCTGGAAACTTACTGCTCGGCTACAGGTGTGGCACGCACTGCACGCGAATTCCTCGCTGCACGTACCGATGCCAGCTTGTTGCGTAATATCCCGGCTGAGAGCATTGTATCGAAAGACGTATACGATGCGGCTGTACAGGGAGATAAACTGGCTCAGGAGATTTTCGAATTTACAGGTAATATTCTGGGTGAAGCATTGGCAGACGCCATTGCTTTCTCGAGCCCTGAAGCTATTATCTTGTTCGGTGGTTTAGCAAAATCGGGTGATTACATTATGAAGCCGATTATGAAGGCCATGGAGGATAACCTTCTGAATATTTACAAAGGTAAAGCTAAATTGCTTGTTTCTGAGTTGAAAGATTCCGATGCTGCTGTGCTGGGTGCCAGTGCATTGGCTTGGGAACTAAAAGACTTGAGAGACTAAGCGCCCTCTTAAAGTGATTATTTAACAGAGAGCTCCGGAATTACTTCCGGAGCTCTTTTTGTCTGTGTGAAGGAGGGACTTCAGAATGTTCTCCAATATCTTTTTGTCAGAAATGTCTTTTTGTATTTTCTATCAGTTTAAAGCGGGCATATTCCGATTTAAGTCAGAGCTTGGTAGGAAAAATGAATTTTGGCCGACTCCCGTCAGATCAAAAAGATGCCTTGCCGAGCTAACTTTTTGTTAGAAGAAAGAAAAATCCTTCCATTTTGCTTTATATGATAGTAAAATTTGTGGTTTGTCTTCGAAATGCTACTTAGAGAACCTCTCTCCAACCGAAGCTAATAAGTGAAAGATAGCTTTGATTTTAGACTATTAATAACCTCTTTGGAAGAAGTTAATGATTTGTTTCGACTTTATTAATAAAAGACTTAGACGTTATTAACAAAAGACTTAGACGAAATTAATAATCTCTTTCGTCTTTTTTTGCATATATAGTCTCATAATGATCAAATTCTGCATAAATACTCTTTTCTTATTCTTTTTTTATGCACAAAAATCTACAGAAGCTTTTTATTAGAGGAAGGAGTGGTTAGCAAATAGATCGAAAAGAGAATATAGTGGTTTGATTTTATAAAATTTAGTGTCTTTCTGTATTGATGTACAAAAGGGGCTATGGACTACGATGAGCAATATGAAGGCGGTACTAACAAAACACACCCTTATTTTTTACTCTGTTACCCACACAAAATAAAGGGCGAAATTCACATTCCACCCCTTATCAATCAAAATTACAATCTAAGAGTAAGTTATGTCACGACTGGATCACTCACCCGTTTATCCCAGAACAAGTAATGTGCCAAACCAATAACCACCTAATTATCAGTATATATACAAATTCACAAGATGTTCAGCAATGGACATTTCACTTACATTAGCGGACATTTCATTTCAGAAAAAAAGAAAATACATACCTTGCTCATCCTCTTTTGCTTTTTTTTCATGCCTTGCAGTATTTTTGGTTTGCTAAATCATATGTTCACGATGAGCAGGTATCAGAAAAACGGAATGTCCGGAAAGTATAACCTCCGGAATGAAATCGTGGAAGAAAACGGGCAAGGACAATCCTACTCCGGGTATCTACGAAAAGCGTTGCATGACTATCCAAAACCTGATGGCAAAACGCCAAAGTAGGGACCGGACATGCCGGCACACGCGACTGGACAAGTTACCGATGGAACCAAAAACCGATTCAGGAATGCCATCGGACCGGACAAACCGGTATACCTTCTTCACCGGTGAGAAACAAGAGGGTGGACAGCCCATAAAGACAAATTGTAGTGAAAGTCAAGGTTACGGACTACTTACATTATCTTCAGAAGCCGGCAAGTTCTCTCTTCACAATCCAGTATCCGACCCTGGACTCCGAAATACCCGGCTTCACTTTATGATTACATATCAGTTCGTCATCCATTATGGCAGACTCCAGATAATAAAAGCAACAAGAATCGTCTCCATCCAGCCTCCGAGCCAGTTCTATGATATGCGTGGATATCAGGAAACGGCTGTGAATTTTCCCCCTGAGCACTTCGGTCACGGCTACCGATGCTTCAAAAGCATCCCGTGCATTGGTCCCCCTGAACAATTCGTCGAACAGCACAAAACAATGGTTACCTTCATTAATCTGTTGCAACACCTCTTTCACCCGCAGTACTTCCGCATAAAAATGACTGCGCCCATCCCTTAACGAATCCGGAAGATTGATAGAAGTAAAAATACCATCAAACACCGGACAGACCATAGAAGAAGCAGGCACCGGAAATCCGGCATGAGCCAGCCATACGGCGGACGCTATCGCTTTCAAGGTCGTGGATTTACCGGCCATATTTGATCCTGTAAAAATACAGATATTCCCATTCTCCATATCCCAGTCGTTCTTCACCGCATCTTTCACCTGAGGATGGTAAAAGTCACGAAGCACAAATTTGCCATCGGTCGTAAACGTAGGAAAACACCATCCTTTCGCAACAGCCGTACGGTGCATGGTACGGATGGCATCCAATTGATATACAATCGAAAGAAGATCAGCAATGGTATGGTTGCGCCGATAGCGGAAAATATAATCCAGTCGGTCAGTCCGATAAAAACCGTCCTCCTGTCCGCAGGATTCTACCATTTTGCCCAACTCCGTAGCCTGATAAGTCTCCAGGACAGTAGCTACCATGCTGCGGATTAACCGGGGAGAAAGTTCGGTCACATGATCCGCAAAAATCTTCAGTTCCAGCAAAACATTTTCAAGCAACTTTGTTCCTCTCTGAATGATATAGCGTTCGGGAGTACTTCTGAACACCCTGAAAGCACGTGATAAAACAGATTCCAGATAAGTAACCCTTGTCGGACGGTCTCCCTGACTAAGATAAAACTCTATAAAATCCAACTCTTCCCGACAAATACGTATTTCGGGGAAGTCCGGACACCGGATTGCCTCCTGCCTTTCATGCAGCATCTGCCAATCGGATATGGGATGGGTTACCCAATCTTCCAAGCACCTCTTTCCTCCGTCACTTTCCGTCATGTCAAAGAGCGAGAAAAGAGTTTTCTCTCCGTACGTACTCTCCATCACTCCTAAGTCATTGAGAGTCTGTCTATCTGTTCGTAGTTGTTTCACGGTATCTCATATGATCGATTTCTCAAAGATAGAATATTTTTCCGGAAAGAGCATCATCCATCCTCCCGGAATTGTATAACTTTGCAGCCGATAAATCCGTAGTTTACATATCATAATGGGAAAATATCGTACGAAAGGGAGCATCGCTCTCATCATTACAGGAAGTGTCCTGATCCTTGTTCTGACAGGTTTATATTGGGGACGCAACGGAATTCTCTGCCGAATGGTTGGCAAGCGGATACTGCGCACCGAACAAAAATACGGATTATCCATCCGCTACGATGCCTTGCGAATGAAAGGGCTGAACGAAATCGAGCTGAGCAATCTTTCCGTAGTCCCTGACAAGCGGGACACCCTCCTCACCCTGCATGCCCTGAACATGCGCCTCAGCTTCTGGAAACTGCTACGCGGAAAGATCGAAGTACGCAACGTAACCGCCGACCGGCTGAAAGTTTCATTCATCAAAGCAGACAGCACAGCAAATTATGACTTCCTCTTCCTGAAAAAGGAACAGGAGGTACCGGCCGGTTCGGCACAAGCCGACTATGCCCACAGAGTGAACAGGATACTGAACCTGCTCTATGGTTTCTTACCCGAAAACGGAACACTGCGTCAAGTCGACGTCAGCGAACGGAAAGACCGTAACTTCGTAGCTATCCGCATCCCGCAATTAAGCATACGGCAAAACCATTTCAACTCCGATATCGAAGTACAGGAAGATTCGGTAAGCCAACATTGGACCACCTGTGGAGAGGTAAACCGAAGCCACCACACGCTAAAAGCCGAACTTTATGCACAGCATAAAGAGAAAATCGCCCTCCCCTATCTCAAACGCCGTTTCGGTGCGGACATTCGCTTGGATACCCTTACCTATAGCCTGACTGAATCGGAAGGAAACAGCGGTCAGATTATACTGACAGGACAAGCAGCAGTCAACGGACTTGAAGTGTATCACAAAGCTCTTTCCCCTCAAACAGTCAATCTGGACCGCGGACAAATATCCTACCGGGTGCTTGTGGGTAAAGAGTTCGCCGAACTGGACAGCACAACCTTGGTGCAATTCAACCAGATGCAGCTTCATCCTTATCTGAAAGCTGAGAAGAGAGAACACCAATGGCACTTCACAGCAGCTTTAAACAAGTCCTGGTTTCCGGCAAACGAACTTTTCGGCTCACTCCCCAAAGGACTATTCAGCAATCTGGAAGGGATAAAGACGGACGGCGAACTGTCCTATCATTTCTTGCTGGATGTGGACTTTGCCCTACCGGACAGCCTGAAGCTGGAATCGGAACTAAAAGAGAGAAACTTCCGCATCGTGAAATACGGAGCCACAGACCTTGGTAAAATGTCGGAAGAGTTTATCTATACGGCTTACGAAAACGGACAGCCGGTACGCACTTTCCCCATAGGCCCCTCTTGGGAACATTTCACGCCACTGGACAGCATCTCTCCACTATTGCAAATGTCTGTGATGCAAAGTGAAGACGGAGCTTTCTACTATCACCGGGGCTTTCTTCCCGATGCCATGCGTGAAGCATTGATACAAGACCTGAAAGTGAAACGTTTTGCCCGTGGGGGAAGTACTATCACCATGCAGCTGGTAAAAAACGTATTCCTGAACCGGAACAAAAACATAGCCCGGAAACTGGAAGAAGCCCTGATCGTCTGGCTGATAGAAACGGAACGTCTCACTTCCAAAGACAGGATGTACGAAGTATATCTGAACATAGTGGAATGGGGGCCGCTTGTCTACGGAGCACAGGAGGCTGCTGCCTACTACTTTAAAAAACGCCCGTCTCAACTGACAGCCGAGGAGTCCATCTTCCTGGCATCCATCATTCCGAAGCCCAAGCATTTCCGAAATTCGTTCACCGGTGACATGAAACTGAAAGAAAACCTGGAAGGCTATTATCGATTGATAGCCGAACGACTGGCAAAAAAGGGAGTTATCAGCGAAGCGGCGGCGGACAGTATCCGCCCGGAGATAAATGTGACCGGCGAAGCAAGGAAAGACTTGGAGAGAGACAGCATACAGTAATTTATCAGATACCAAAAGCAGAATAGGGGGGAAACTCACCACAGAGGACACAGAGTGAATTTTAAGTCATTGATTAGTAAAGTTGTTAATCTGTGATAATCTATGTGGTGAAAAGGCTTTTGACACATCCCCATCCTAACTGATTTATCTGCTAAGAGAGCATTTACCGACACAGAACCGTTATTTCTTTGTTAAGTCCCCCTATACAAAGGGTATTCAGCAAACAATTCCACCGCAAAAAGTGTTTCATTGTACATTTTTTAGCCGTTTGCTATGGTAATTCAAAAATTATCACCATCTTTGTGGTGAACTATTATCAATTTTTTGTTGGCGAAACTAAGAGATACATCTCTTTGTTTTAAACTGGCTACGGGCGTATTACATGTATATGTCCGTAGCTTCAGGATAAAGACGGCTCTGCCCCCGTGTCTAATTCCGTAATGGGTTAGCATATGTTATTTCTTTGTTTCGCATCGAAATTGATATAGTTCAGCGGGTCAGCAGGGCCGTTCATTTTTCCCTGCCCGATATACGTTTGAGCTATGGGCAAACAATCTACTATCAAAATCTTGTCTTTCCACCGGCGCAGAACCAACGCAAACGGTTGGTATCGGTTGGATTTTATTTTTCAGCGAGGTAAAAAGATTCTGCATTATACCCTCTCTACCCGGGATTACGAATATGCAGAGTGTTTCTGTTCACCCTCCCATATCGAACGTGCAGACATGATTGTCTTTGTGGCCGAACTTTTTTTAGAAATTCACAAAGTGAAATATTCATGCTTGAAACGTACACCAAGCCAGGCGTATGCCACTTCCAAATATATATCCCGGATCAATCAAATATGCAAAAAGAACCATTATCACAAAACGCCTGTCATTATAGACGGGCTATAGTACTTTGATCTTTCATAATAAATTCTCTTTTATAATTGACTTTAAATCTAAATCCGACTCACCAAACCAGTTGACTCGCCGAACCGCTGCCACTCTACCCCCCGGAGGACAGCGGTTCTTTTTCTTTCATTTAACCAGTTCACATGAATCGTTTCTCTATTCTATTTCATATTTAATCATCTAATTATCAATATTTAATCATCCATGTCGGTATCTTTATCTCGTCCCGTATACCTGGGCTTATAAGCCCAGGTATACGGACTCATGGGCACGTGTACCCGGGCTCATGGGCACGCCTGCCCGAAACCGGATGCAGATTGCACCATTTCCGGTTAAACAACAAGGGAAAACGAAATGCTTTAAGAGGTGTATTTGCTTAAGCAAGGCGTATCTTTCGGCTGATGACCAGCATTTTACGCCTTACTTTTGCCTTAAAACAGTAGGTGGAAGATGGAAGATACGGGTGGAAGATAAAGGACTGAAAAATGCGATCTTCCACCCGGATATCTCTTTGATTATCAGAATAATAAACGCAAAAAGGTGGAAGGTGGAAGATGGAAGATCGAAATGCAGACAAATAAAATTCGTCGAACTGACGTTATTTATCCCGGCTCCCTCTTTCCGACGAGCGGGAAGAAGAACTACGGCTACTGCCTGAAGCAGAATTTCCACTGCCGCGTCTGCTTGAAGAAGAACGCTCAGAGACTGAACTTCGGGTGCCATTATTACTCTTCACCCTCTCCTGGCTCCGGCTACTACTGCGTCTGCTATCCGTACGTTCAGGAGTCACCCTATTGGGAGTTGCTGAACTCCTCGGAGTCACCCTGTTTTTATCTCGTGAGGCAGAACTTTCCCTCCGCACATCATTCCTCCGCACATCATCTCTCCGTGCCGAATTAGGACGTATAGCTACCGTACCGAAATCGGAACGACGGTGCGTGTTATAATTCCGGTGATCTCTTATGCTGTGGGAACCGGAATAGAAATCATGCCGGTAACGTCCGCGATAATAGCTGTTGTGATAGTGCGTACGATAGTGTCCGCCGCAATAACTGCTATAGTGGTAAGGCTTTCCGAAATAGAAGTGGTTATGGTTTGTATACCGGATATAGACCCGGAAGCTCCAGCCTCCGCCATTGGCGTAAATCGGGCGATAGAAATAATCTACCCCTATAAAACGCCGATATTGTGAAGCAGTCAGCACCCATCGTAAGTCATCGTTACGAATATCCAACGTGCGATAGTATTTATCGAGCGCCCACTCTTCTCCCCGCATCACATCGTCCATCAGATAACGGATGGAGTAAACAAAATCATAATTGATTTCGTATACATCATTATATTGTCCCGTACTCAGGTTCAATTCATAGGCCATCTTGTCGGTAAGGAAACGAGTCTCCTTACGAATGCGGCTATTACTCATGGCAGCCATGCTCACACTACTTACAGCAGTGATTCCGATGGCCAGAAAGAATATCAGTACTCGTTTCTTCATATCTCAAGTCTATTTAGTTCTATTATAATTCTTCACAAAATCCTTCACAGTACTTTGATTCGACAGGAAGTCCAGTTCATCTACTGCTATGGAGAAGTTATCTTTATCCACTACACTCGGGTAAAGTATCTTCAGCACCTTAGTGCGGTCATCATCAAAGCTATAAAGTTTTATCAGTCTACGGCATTGCTCTGAAGTAAACCCGGTAGAACTCGCTGCTTTTTCGATAAAGTCCGTCCTGTCCGAGTCGAATGTTTTACTCTTTGCATCATTCAGGAAGCGGGCAAATTCATCATTTCTCATTGCCCTGTAGCTATAGGAATGCCCCACTTCCGAAGCGGAAACTGTACCGCCAATACCTAAAGAGAAAGATGGAGCGGGAGGAACAGTGGGTGCACCGTCCTTGAACGAATCCAGCCCTATGACACGGTTGTCTATAAAGTTAACGCAAATCACCGAAGGCCCTGCTTTGGAAAGGTACCCGCGATATTCCCACTCTTCCATGCCACCATCAAAGCGTCTGTAGTTCGGTTCTCCAAGAATGGTTTTCACCTCTTGTTGCGTCATTCCTTTCTGAATACCCATCAGTTGGCTGTTCCTGAAATCTGCCAACAGGCTGGCACAACTACTCATGACAACGAGCAAGAGTAGTATTGCTGAAACATGTATCTTTTTCATAATTTATATAGGTTTTAGTTACGTTGACTATGGTATTTTCTCACAAATTCGTTCATCTTATTTTTATCGGACTGAAAGGTCAGACTCTCAATAACCAGATAAAAATTCGGTTTATCAACAATCCGCGGATACATGGCCTGCATCAGCTTTATTTTTTCACTGTCGAAACTGAACAATTTAACCAACTGGAGGCATTGATCGGAAGTAAAGCCGGTAGAGACAAGCGTAGTCTCGATCAGTTTATTGCGGTCAGAATCGAAAGGCTTATCTTTCACTGTTCTCAGAAAGCGGTCGAACTCTGCACGGTTCATCACCACATCATATCCGTATCCGGGACGCCCCTCTCTACCTACCCGGATATCCCGTATGTTCATACCGGGATTTGACACCCATTCCTGAAACAACAAATCTCCTTTTACACTCTGTCCGGTGCGCGGGATATAGCGCGCGGCATATACCTCTATGCGGTGTCTGCCCGAATAGTTGGCTATGAAGCAAGTCTCTGTCGGCGTGCATATCTGTTCGCCATCCATAAAGACAAGAATCGCCTCACCTGCACTCTGGATATTTATTCCGCTGATTCTTCCGGCTTGTGCCATAAATGCAGCGAACAAGAAACAAAGGGTTATGATTACTTTTCGCATATCGTTTAGTTTTTATTGTTTTTAATATCACAAAAATAGGGTGAGGAAACTCCCCACCCTAATGATTCTGTCTATTCATACGTAGGGTTTTCCCTATTCAGTTTAGGGACGAACCAACTCGATTCCGTCTTCGTGGAGCAGGATCAGACGTTTCTTATATAAGTCGCCAACGGCTTTCTTGAATGTCTTCTTACTGACACCGAAAACATCGTAAATCTCTTCGGCGGGGCTCTTGTCATTCAATCCGATCCGTCCGCCGTGGTCTGCAATATAGTGGTAAAGTGTTTTTGAGAAATCATCAACTTTCTCAAAACCCGGTTTCTGGAGAATCAGGTCTATCTTGCCGTCTTCGCGTACCTGCTTAATATATGCTTTCAGCGTATCGCCCGTATGTAAGGTCTGAAAGATCTCACTATCATACAGCAAACCACTGTACATATTCTCAATGATCGCCTTAAACCCAAGGTCCGTCTTCTGCCAGATAAGTATGTTCACCTCTTCGCCCGGCTGATAAGGAGCTTTCTCTTTGGACAAATAGCGGTCTACCTTGGCTGAAGCTACGATGCGGAAACTTTCATCATCAATATGGGCATGGATGATGTATTTATTCCCTACCTGCATCTTCATCTTCTGCTCGCTGAAAGGAACAAACAAATCTTTCATCAACCCCCAGTTAAGAAAAGCTCCGAACTGGTTGACCCACGATACTTCCAGACAGGCAAACTCCCCTACTTGTACCAAAGGTGTCAATGTAGTGGCTATTAACCGTTCTTCATTATCCAGATAAAGGAAGACGTTCAACCAGTCTCCCACCTTACAATCTTCGGGTACATAGCGGGTGGGCAACAGGATTTCTCCCTCTTCTCCGCCATCCAGATACATACCGAAATCGACCTGCTTGACTACCTCAAGCTGGTTGAATTTTCCTAATTCAATGCTCATAATCTTCATTCTGTTTACTGCAAAGATAAATAAAAAACAGACGTAAGAATGATTAGCCGCCGAAAAACATATTGCCGCATCTGCTTGTTATCATTGGCAAATGATAACTTTTCATTATAGCGCAAAACTTTTTTCGATAAACAACCTGCACATAAACAAGTTATCTTTGCATCGGAAACAAAAAAACAAAGCAATTGTCGAATTAAAAAAGATATAAATTATGGAATTCTTAACCAACGAAAAACTTACGATTGTAGGAGCTGCCGGAATGATTGGCTCTAACATGGCACAGACTGCCTTAATGATGAAACTGACTCCGAACATCTGCCTGTACGACCCCTATGCACCCGCTTTGGAAGGTGTGGCCGAAGAGTTGTATCACTGCGCGTTCGAGGGGGTAAACCTGACCTACACTTCAGATATCAAAGAAGCTTTGTCGGGAGCCAAATACATTGTGTCATCCGGTGGTGCTGCCCGTAAAGCAGGCATGACCCGTGAAGACTTGTTGAAAGGTAACGCAGAAATCGCAGCCCAGTTTGGTAAAGATATCCGCCAGTATTGCCCGGATGTGAAACATGTGGTCGTAGTGTTCAATCCTGCCGATATCACCGGACTGATTGTACTGCTCTATGCCGGCTTGAAACCGTCACAGGTATCCACACTGGCCGCTCTGGACAGCACCCGCCTGCAAAACGAACTGGTGAAGTACCTCCATATCCCCGCATCCGAAATTGTAAACTGCCGTACATATGGCGGGCACGGAGAACAGATGGCCGTATTTGCTTCTACCACTAAAGTACAAGGTGAAGCGCTGACCAAGATCATCGATACTCCACGCATGCCTATGCAGGATTGGGAAGATCTGAAAGTACGCGTTATTCAAGGTGGAAAACACATCATTGATCTGCGCGGACGCTCTTCATTCCAAAGCCCGGCTTATCTGTCTATCGAAATGATTGCGGCAGCCATGGGCGGACAACCTTTCCGCTGGCCGGCAGGCACTTATGTATCTGACAAGAAGTTCGACCACATCCTGATGGCAATGGAAACTTCCATCACCAAAGAAGGCGTTAGCTATAAAGAAGTACAAGGTACTCCTGAAGAGCAGAAAGAAATGGAAGAGAGCTACGCTCACTTATGCAAACTGCGTGATGAAGTGATAGCTATGGGTATCCTTCCGGAAATCAATAAATGGCACGAGCTGAACAAGCATATAAATTGATGACATCATACAAAGTTTAATTAGTTGGAATACTGCCTGTCTGCCATATGCGGATGGGCAGTATTTTTAGTTTTATCCGGAAAACATAGAGTTGGGCGACCGCCTCAGTAACACTGATAACCAACAGATTATATTTACCTGAATTTCCCCTTTCTATGTAAAACCATTTACCCCGGCATGTAAAAGCATTTACCTCGGTATGTAAAAGCATTTACCTCGGTATGTAAAGCCATTTACCCCGGTACGTAAAAGCATTTACCCCGGTATGTAAACGGAACCGGCATTCGACGTGACAGATGCCCGCCCATAGGGTACGCACTCCAATGACGCATTCTCCGAATAGAGCTATTTCCCTTTCTCTATATCAACTCCCGTCCCTGCGGGACAGAGAGCTGAAAAGCCTTACTTTTGTTTACTGTCATCGGCCGCCTCCAACTGCTTGTAATATTCTTCTTTCTCTTTATTCTTCTTCTGAATCAGACTAGTGACATAAACAGTAAAAATCGGGAACATCATCATACCCAGTGCAGCCAGCAGCACCGAGAGTACACGTCCCGTCACGGTGACGGCAATGATGTTGGAACCAACCGTAGTCACATCCATAAATGCCCACCAGAGCGCATCTCCGTAACCGGTCACCAGCGGGTTGACTTTATGCTCAAGCACAAAGAAAGCCAGACTGGAAAAATAGACAGTGGCAAGCAGCATAGTCAAATAAGAGACAAACAGACCGGAAGCCTTATTATAAGTGAGCCAACCTACCACAATGGCCATCGCATACCCCCCCCGTACTAAGGGAACGAAACGAATCATATAAGTCACTTCGGGAGAGAAAGTCCATCCCATATACGATATAATATTCTGGTAGGGTATCGCCACCAGCAGGAAAATGAAGTGTGTACTGAGATAGTGCCATTTGTTTTTCGAAAGAAACAATTCGAGAATAAAGTCGAACAGGAACAAGACACAAATCCACAACTGGACTTTCATATATACCGACTGAGTATAAAAAGGGATGCCCTTGAATGTATCAATCGAAATACTGATGACCAGAAAAAGAGAAAGCAGCAGGATGATGACATGCAGAATGCCGTAGATCCCTTTCTTCCGTAAAGAAAAATCAGAAAGAGCCATTTTCATAAGCACTGATATTTTATGGGTTATTTTTAATTATGCAAAAGGAACAAGAGTCATACACGATTTGTTTGATATCGAATCAAGATCAGGAGAAAAACCGGTTTTCTCACTCTTGGCCGATGTTAATTAACCAAGTTTGACGTTAGTAAACTGAAACATCTTACGTTAAACGTTGTTATAGACACTGACTTAAAAATATTTTTCACTTAAAACCTTAACTTATGGCAAATATTAAACAAGCAGTGAAACTAGGGGTATTCACCCTGGCGATCATGAACGTAACGGCAGTAGTATCCCTACGTGGACTTCCTGCCGAGGCCGTATATGGAATGAGTTCGGCCTTCTATTATCTTTTCGCAGCTATCGTATTCCTTATTCCGACATCACTCGTTGCGGCGGAATTGGCTGCCATGTTCCAAGACAAACAAGGTGGTGTGTTCCGTTGGGTAGGCGAAGCATACGGAAAAAAATTAGGATTCCTTGCCATCTGGTTACAATGGATTGAAAGTACCATCTGGTATCCTACAGTGCTCACCTTTGGTGCTGTTTCCATAGCTTTTATCGGAACGAATGACGCACACGATATGACGTTAGCCAGCAATAAGATTTACACCTTAATCGTTGTTTTAATCATCTATTGGTTAGCCACATTCATCTCTCTCAAGGGTATGGGATGGGTTGGTAAAGTAGCGAAAGTTGGCGGACTTGTAGGAACTATTATTCCTGCAGCTCTTTTAATTATTCTCGGCATCGCTTATTTAGCAACAGGAGGACATTCCAATTTGGATTTCCACAGCAGTTTTTTCCCGGATCTCACAAACTTTGATAATGTTGTACTGGCTGCCAGTATCTTCTTGTTTTATGCCGGAATGGAGATGGGCGGCATTCATGTGAAAGACATGCAAAACCCTTCAAAGAACTATCCTAAGGCCGTATTCATCGGTGCTTTGATCACAGTTATTATCTTCGTTTTAGGAACTTTCTCACTGGGTATCATCATCCCGGCAAAAGACATTAACCTGACACAGAGTTTACTTGTAGGTTTCGATAATTACTTCAGATATATCCATGCCTCCTGGTTATCACCAATCATCGCCATCGCCCTTGCATTTGGTGTGTTGGCAGGTGTATTGACATGGGTTGCCGGTCCGTCAAAAGGTATCTTTGCCGTAGGTAAGGCCGGTTATATGCCCCCGTTCTTCCAGAAGACCAACAAACTGGGTGTACAGAAAAACATTCTGTTCGTTCAGGGTGGTGCTGTTACCGTATTGAGCCTTTTGTTTGTGGTTATGCCTTCCGTACAGAGTTTCTATCAG
>ERZ791794.465-NODE-465-length-29129-cov-3.675518_pt1 | contig 29129 bp, 22 predicted proteins | sample MGYA00510312_ERZ791794 | MGnify/ENA primary metagenome ERZ791794 (study PRJEB30046, sample SAMN00791977) | human gut metagenome | study: EMG produced TPA metagenomics assembly of the A metagenome-wide association study of gut microbiota in type 2... | reverse complement strand
AACTTGCAAACTGGAAGCTCGGATTCCAATTCAGCCTGCCAGGATTGGAACAAGAGAGTCTAACACCAGATTGGAGGTGAGTGTTAATAACTGAACAGAATCTTTACAAACTCGAAGATTTTCTTAATGTTTTAATTGTTAATTCTTCATAATCGTAGTATAATTTCTGTATGTGGCGTTTTAGAAACAAAGTGCACCAAATTTGCATGTGCAGAAAGGTTTATTAAAGTATGAGTATTTCATATAACGGATTATGGAAATTACTAATCGACAACAACATGAACAAAACAGATTTGATGAATGAGGTAAAACTCAGTAGCGGTACAATTGCCAAAATGAGTAAAGGTGAGCCGGTATCAATGTTAGTTTTGGAAAAAATTTGTGACAAGCTCGATTGCGATTTTGGTGATTTGATTCATTACGAGAAAAAAGAAAAAGTAGGTGACGAGCTTGGGTGATTATAAAGGATGTGGAGGACTGACAAGAGAGCAGTTTCTTTATCATGAGACGAAAACAGTTGCCAAGCTTATGGCAGACGAATCACTTTCAGATGAAGAAATAGTGAATCGAGTTGTTGAAGAAAACTTGTTTCAGTTTCCAACAGAACGAATGATAAAAAATATAGTAAATGTATGCTTGAAGAGATTGCATGGATTGGATGATATGACGCTTGTTGGTGTTATTGCTCATAGTCCGATGGAAGTGTCAAAGCAGGCATGCCTTTATGCCATGATGAAGCAGAACCGTCTTGTATGGGATTTCATGATTACTGTAATTGGTGCAAAGTTTAGAGAGCAGGATTTATCTTACAGCAGGATGGATCTAAACGTTTTCTTCATGCGCTTGCAGGAACAGGATGATGAAGTTGCTGCTTGGAGTGATGCAACCATAAATAAGATTAAGCAGGTACTCAATAAGATTCTCATAGAGAATGAATATATTGATGGACCGAGAGCAACGAAGCTTAATCCGGTTATGATTTGCTCTGAAGTAGATAATGCAATAAGAGCGGATGGTAATGATGTGGCGTTGCCAGCATTCAATTGTTTTTACTAAATAGAGAGTCTAGGAGATTGATACATGAGCGATATTTTAGAACGCTTGGATAAACTAAAAACAAGAATTCAGGAAGAAGATTTCCTTAAAGGAAATGGACTTAGTAATGAGGTGAATATTCATATCTTTTGCTATGATCCTGCAGATGAGATGGCAGTTAGATATTTTACAGAGCAGCTTGTATCTGATCGAGATTTGGCATGCCACGTAATAGAGAAAAATCTTTATAAAGCATTTTTAGAGATTTGCGATGACAAGCGTATCACAAAAGGCGCTGCATCCATGGAAGAGAAGAAAGGAAAAGAGTATCTGAAAGATCAGATTCTCAGATTTGCAAATAATAAAGCTTTCGTTGAAAAGATTAAACCAGAAGAGCAGAGGGATGGAGATGTACTTCTTATTACAGGAGTCGGGGAAGTATTTCCATTTGCAAGAGTTCATGCGCTTCTTGAAGCGATACAACCGGAAGTACCAAATATTCCAATCTTGGTTATGTATCCTGGTAGTTTCAATGGAAGACAGCTTAGACTTTTTGATAAGTTAGAGCCTAATGGATATTATAGAGCGTTTAATGCAATTTAACTTGGAGGGTTATATAGAATGAAGATTCAGCAGATGTTTAAGGACGACATTGATAGAAAAATTAATGGTGTCGTTAAGGTAGATCAGGATACCAATGATGTATTGGTGCAGGAATTGAATGAATATGTTATCACAAAAGAACTGAAGAAGCATTTTATTTCATTCTTCAATAATTATGGTGATGCATTTAACGATAAAACAGCAGACATCGGTGTATGGATTTCTGGTTTCTTTGGAAGTGGTAAATCTCATTTCTTGAAGATTCTTTCATACATCTTAGAGAATAAAGAAGTAGATGGTATTAGAACTGTAGAGCGATTCCGCAGTAAGTTTGAAGATGATCCAGCTACATTTATGCTCATTGACCGAGCAACTAAAGGGGAAACAGATACAATCCTTTTCAATATTGATATTGAGGGGTCTATCAATAAAGATGCTACAGCAGTACTTCGAGTATTTGCAAAGATGTTTTATAACTACCTTGGATTCTATGGTGAGGATCTTAAGGTTGCTAAGCTTGAACAGTTTATTGATAAACAGGGTAAAACAGAGGAATTCAGAAGAGTATTTGAAGAAAAAAATGGACAGCCTTGGCTTGAGTCAAGAGACGCTTTTGCATTCTGGGAAGATGATATTGTTGAAACATTACAGCAGGTTCTTGGAATGAGTGAAGAAGCTTCTCGTAACTGGTTTAATGGTACTGAAACAGTTGAGATGAGTATTGCTCAGCTTGTATCTGAAATCAAAGATTACGTGAATAAAAAACAGGATAACTTCCGCTTACTATTCATGATTGATGAGGTTGGTCAGTATATCGGAAGTAACACAGATCATCTTATTAACTTACAGTCACTTGTAGAAAAAATCGGTAGTGAGTGCGAAGGAAAAGTGTGGGTTGTTTGTACTGGCCAGGAAGCACTTGATGAGATCATTAAGACTCGTCAGGATGAGTTCTCACGTATTCAGGCAAGATTTAAGACAAGACTTTCTCTTTCATCTGCATCTGCAGATGAGGTTATTCAAAAGAGAATTTTGTCTAAGACAGATGAAGCTGACAAGAGACTTACAGAAGTATTTGAATCAAGTGATTCTGTACTTAGAAACTTACTTAAGTTCAATAAGGATGATGCACTCTTAGATATCAGAGGATATGAGACAGCCCAGGATTTCTCTAAGAATTTCCCATTTGTTCCATATCAGTTTATTTTGATGCAGAAGGTATTCTCTGAGATTCGTAAGCATGGTAACGCTGGTAAGCACTTATCCGGTGGTGAGAGATCTATGCTTTCAGGATTTCAGGAAGCTGCACAGAAAATTGAAAATAAAGATGAATACAGCATTGCTCCATTCTATCTTTTCTACGACACTGTTCATACATTTTTGGACGGTGCTATTCGTCGTGTTATCGAAAGATGTCAGACAGCGGCTGATGAAGACAGAGGTATCAAACCTCAGGATGTTGATGTATTAAAACTCCTTTATTTGATTCGTTATCTGGACAATGATGTGAAGTCAACTTTGGATTCTATCGTTATCCTTATGGCTGATAATATCAACATGGATAAGATTCAGATGCGTGAGCAGGTTCGAGAATCTTTAGATAGACTTCTTAGCCAGAACTACATTGGTAGAACTGGTAATACATATAACTTCCTTACTGATGAAGAGCAGGATATCGCAAGAGAAATCAAAGATACATCAGTAGATACTGCTCAGATTATCGAAAGAATTGGTCATCTTGTATTTGGCGATATTTACGATAAGAAGAAGTATCGTTATAAGATCTATGACTTCCCATATGACCAGTATGTGGATGGTCAGGCAAATGGATCTGTTACTGGAGGAATGAAGTTACAGATTTATTCTATCGCAACAGATGATACTGAAAAGAATGAGCTTAGATTACAAACAAACTCTAAGGGACAGGCAATCGTTGTTCTTGGAGATGGTAAATATTATGAGCTTATTGAGAATGCTCTTAAGATTAGAAAGTATGTAAAGACAAGAAATGTAGCACAGCTTCCTAAGTCTGTTCAGGATATTATTCGTAATCAGCAGGATGAGGCCACAAAGTATGAAAATGATGCTCTTGATGCAATCAAGAAGGCTATCGAGACAGCTGCATTTTATGTAGATGGCGAGCATGTTGATATCAAAAGTGGAGATGCTAAGAGTAAGTTAGATCAGGCTCTTGAGTATCTTGTTACTCATGTATATTCTGAGCTTGAACTTGTAGGAAAGAATGCAAATTCGGACGCGGATATTATTAATGTATTAACTGGTCAGGAGACTTCATTTGCCGGATATCATGAAAATAGTGGTGCTGCACAGAAGATAGAAGAATATCTTGAAATGCAGGAGAGAAAAACTATAAAAACTAAAATGTCAGATATTCAGGAAAGATATCAAAAGCTTCCTTATGGTTGGAGAGAGATTGATATTGCCGCAGTAGTTGCGCTTCTTATTTTTGAGCAAAAGGTAACTATTAAATACAGTGGAATGACAATTCAGCCTACTGATCCTAGACTTCCGGATATGCTTCGTAAGAAGAGTGAAGTAGGAAAGACAGAAATTACAAAACGTCATGTTGTAAGCCCTGCAAAGGTTAAAGAAGCAAGAGATTTTTTAAGAGACTTCCTTGATGTAATGGACGTACCTGCAGATGAAGATGGTCTTATTGCATTTATCATTACTGAGTTTGAAAAACTTGAAGCTCATTACAATGAACTTAGTGCAAAATATGAAGGACATAAGTACCCTGATCATTCAGCAGTTCGAGATGCTGTAAGAGTTGTAAGCGATGTTCTTTCTCAGAAGAGTGACAACATTGCACTCATAGATAAAGTAGTAGCAAGTGAGGATACACTCTATGATATGCAGGATCACCTGAAGAATGTTGAGAGCTTCTTTAAAACCCAGGTTTCGGTATTTGATAATGCAGCAAACTTTGTAGAGAGCCTCAAGAATGATTTGGATTATATCAGTCATGATCAGGAAGCAGAGCATGCTCTTAATCAGATGAGACTTATCACGCATGTTATAGATGGGAAAGCATATGACTATAAGCGTATACCAGAACTGAATGAGTTGCAGAGTATTGTAGAAAAGTCTCATGATGCAATGCTTGATGAAAAGAGAGCAAATCTTCTTGAAATAGTTCGTTCGTGCTTAGAGGCTATTCATGAGAATGCTTTTGCAAATGAAGAAACAAAGCTCATTTCAGAAAGAGCAGATAAGTTCTTTGAGCAGAAGAAAGAACAGATCGCTGCTGAAAAGAGTTTGGCGCTTCTTGATGGTATGTCAGTACCGATGTGGGCAGAAAAAGACAGAGCAACTATGGCAATTGAGTCTGCTATGAGGCCAAAGCCAGTTCCTGTAGTGAAAACAGCAGGTGCTAGTGAAGAAAATCCTCCTGTAAAGAAGGAAATCATTAAGAAGATTGCAAGGCAACAGATGTTCCCTGCAAAGGTACTTAAATCGGATGAGGATATTGATGCATATGTAGAAAATATCCGTAAGCAGATGAAACAGTACTTACAGGGAAGTGATGGAATACAAATCAATTAAGGAGAAGGTAGCATGGATAAGAATGCGATTAAGAAATATGCAGTGTGGGCTAGAGAAGAACTTATTGAGAAAGTTACGGCTCGTGCTGTTAAGTACGATATCGTGAAGGATAAGGAACTTAATCCTTCTCTAGATAGTATAAATGGAGAAGTGCTATCTGAATCAGAGAAAAATGAGCGTAAGGCTCTTATAAAGAGGATTAATGAAGATGGATATGATCAAGTTATGGAAGAGGTTGCATACACTTGGTTTAATAGATTCATCGCTATTAGATTTATGGAGGTTAATGGTTACTTGCCTAGTCATATTAGAGTTTTTTCTAATGAAAATGGCGAGTTTAGGCCTCAAATTTTGTCCGAAGCAATTCATTTGGAAATGCCTGGACTAGATATGGAGAAGGTTCTTGCTTATAAAGAGGATTCAAATGAGGATGAGCTTTTTAAGTACCTTCTTAAGGTTCAGTGTAATGCACTAAATGAAATTCTTCCTCAGATGTTTCAGAAACTTGAGGATTACACAGAATTGCTTTTGCCTGACTATTTGCTTCGTGAAGGAAGCGTTATAGAAACACTGGTTAATGATATTCCGGAAGATAATTTTGACATTAGTTCAGATAATGGACAGATAGAAATTATTGGTTGGATGTATCAGTACTATATTTCAGCAAAGCACGATGAGGTAGTAGATCCTCTTCATGGAAAAGTTGTAAAAAAGGAAGAAGTTCCAGCTGCAACACAGTTATTTACAACAGACTGGGTTGTAAGATATCTCATTGATAATTCTGTGGGAAGATATTGGATTGAGAGAAACCCTGAAAGCCAGCTTGCAAAGGGACTGACTTATTTCGTGACTCCTAAAGATGGACAGATTAAATACGTGGATGAGAAGATTACACCGCAGGATGTAACGGTATTTGATCCATGTGTAGGTTCAGGACACTTTTTGGTATATGCTTTTGAAGTGCTAATGAAGATATATGTTGAGTATGGTTTTTCAGAGCGTGATGCTGCAAGTGAAATTGTAAAGAACAATATCTTTGGACTTGATATTGATGGCAGAGCAACACAGTTAGCATACTTTGCTGTTATGATGAAAGCTCGTCAGTATGATAGAAGATTCTTTACTCGTGGAATTCAGCCACAGATATATGAGATTATGGAAAGTAACAATGCTGATAAATCTAGTGTTGATTATTTCTGTGGAGATGATATTACTCTTAAGAATGATGTAGAAGTTTTAGTAGATACATTAAAGGATGCGAAAGAATATGGATCTATTCTTCAGATTCCTGAAATTGATTTTGAAAAAATTAATGGTAGATTTGAGCAGGTGGCTGATGAGATAAGTATGTATAATACATATTTACTTGGAGATTTTAAATCTATTATTGATCCAGCTTATTTGATGAGTAAGAAGTATGCAGTAGTAGCTACGAATCCTCCATACCTGAATAAATATGATCCTAAACTAAAAAAATTTATCACTGATAATTATGCTGATTATAAAGGTGACTTATTTAGTGTGTTTATGTATAGGAATTTTGAATACTGCCTAACCGGTGGATATTCAAGCTTTATGACTCCTATGGTATGGATGTTTATTCAGACTTATGAAAAATTGCGCAGAATGATACTAGAAACAAAAGGAATACATACATTAATTCAGATGGAATATTCTGCATATGAAGAAGCTACAGTGCGAATTTGTGCATTTGTTCTTAGAAATTATAGAACAGATGAAGCGGGGTATTATTTTAAATTGTCAGATTTTGTAGGTGGAATGGATGTCCAGCGACAAAAAGTTATCGAGGCTCAGAATAATAAACAGTGCGGTTACTATTTTGAGGCAGATTCAAAAAAATTTAACCAAGTTGAGGGTAGTCCTATTTCTTACTGGGTAACTGATAGTATTTATAATGCATACAAAAATCCCAATTTAAACATGCTTGCTCAACCAAGACATGGGTTAGCAACCTCTGACAATGCAAGATTTTTAAGATTATGGCACGAGGTGGATATAAATAAGGCGAGTTTGATTAAGAAGTGTGATTTTGATAAAAAATGGTTCCCGATGAATAAAGGAGGCGCATATAGGAAATGGTATGGGAATCTGGATTGGGTTATAAATTATGAGAATGATGGGAAGGAACTAAAAGATTTTGCAATTTCAATATATAAATGTTCGACAAGAACAATTCAGAACACACAGTTTTATTTTAAAGAGTCATTAACATGGTCAGCTTTGACTTCAGGCGCTTTTTCGGTTAGATGGTCGGATGTAGGTGCATTGTTTGGCTCTGGTGGATACAGTGCGTTTGTACAGCCTGATTTATTAAAGTATGTTTTAGCTTTGATGAATAGTAAAGTGAATGCATCTTTCATTAAAATTGTGTCCCCAACATTAAACTATGAAGTGGGTCATATTAAGACTATACCAGTTTGCATTGATGAAGATAGACATGAGGAAATAAACAAATTAGTTGAGGATTGTATACGTGTTTCTAAGGCTGATTGGGATTCATTTGAAACCTCTTGGGATTATGAGTTTCATCCGCTTGTAAGACTCATGTCATTCCCGAAAGAAGAAAGGGAGTCAGATGCAATGCATCATATAGTTGATATGAATTACATAAAAGAAGCATTTACTAATTGGAGTAATGAGTGTTATCTTCGTTTCCAAAAATTAAAGGAAAATGAAGAAAATATAAATCGTATTTTTATTGAGATTTATGGATTACAAGAGGAACTAACAGCAGAAGTAGAAGAAAAAGATGTTACTGTACGGAAGGCTGACTTGCAGAGAGATATACGTAGCTTCATCTCGTACGCTGTAGGGTGTATGTTTGGCCGCTATTCGCTTGATGTACCTGGACTTGCATATGCAGGAGGGACATGGGACGATACTAAGTATGTTACTTTCAAACCTGATGAAGATGCAATCATTCCTATTTGTGATGATGAATATTTTAATGATGACATTGTTGGTAGATTCATTCAATTTGTAGAGATTGTTTACGGAAAACAGACACTAGAAGAGAACCTGCAGTTTATAGCTGATGCATTAGGTGGTAAAGGTTCGTCGAGAGAAGTAATCCGTAACTATTTCATAAATGATTTTTATGCCGATCATGTGAAGATATATCAAAAGAGGCCGATTTATTGGCTATTCGATTCGGGTAAGAAGAATGGTTTTAAGTGTTTGATTTATATGCATCGTTGCCAGCCAGACACTATTGCACGTATTCGAACTGACTATGTTCATGAACAGCAGGCACGTTACAGAACAGCTATAGAAGAGATCACTAACAGAATCGAGAGCGCGTCTGGATCTGATAAAGTTAAGTTAACTAAGAAGATAAATACACTTAAGGCTCAGAATGATGAGATTCATACTTATGAAGAAAAAATACATCATTTGGCTGATCAAATGATAAGCATAGATCTTGATGATGGCGTGAAAAAGAATTATGAAATCTTTAAAGATGTTCTTGCAAAAATAAAGTAAGGGGTATTACTAGTGAAAGCAAAGAAATGGCTTACCATATTGACATTTATATGTACTTTATTAGGGGTGATTTTCTGCTTGATATTTAACTATACGGAATCAAAAATTGGATATGACTTATCTCTTGCGACATTTGGAAGCTCTTTGTTGGGATTTATTATGTCTTTAGCGGAGTATTTCGTAGAACGAAGAAAGGCAATGGAAAACTTTTGGCTTGAGGCTCGCATAGTACTAAAAAAATTCAGAAAACTTGAGCCCATATGCATTTCTGTACCAAAAGATTTGTTGTTGTCCTGTTTTTTGGAGGAAGAGCAGAATGAATCTATTGATAAGTATGGAGAAAATGTAGCTAAATCCATGGATCTAGAGAAAAAACATGATTCTCGTGAACGACTTATAGTTTGGATGGAACAAAATGAACCCATGTCTTTTACAGAATATGATGACATAGATTCTATTTTGAATGAAGTATACCTGAATCGTTTACAGTCTGAACATAGAGGGTTTGAAAAGGCAATAAATGAGTATGTTGAATTTTCAGAGATTGAACTTATGAGTTTGGATAATGCTTATGGAAATTTGGACTTTATTTTTGCTAATAAGAAAATAAGACAAGTTGCTTACGATAAGATTTTTAATCAAATGAGAAGTATACGTAATGCTGTATTGGAACAAGCTTATTATTTTAGGTTATGTTCCGAAGGAAAAGGTAGCTTTATTGTTTGTGCAAAAAAAGTTTTAGAATTAAATGAAAAAATTTTTGTGTCTGAAACAAAACAACAGGGTGGAATTAAATCCGATTGTATTTATCAGAAAGAGTTTGACGAGATTGAGGATAATCTTGAAAAATTTAGAGTGAAAATATATCTAAATGCAAAAGAGGAAAAGATTGAACACCATCCTGTGGTTGGAAGAGTAATTTGTTTTGAAGAAGAAAAGGAAGGTGCATAAAATGGCCATGGATTTGAATGCAATAATGCAAGACCTAAATCGACGTTTTGCAGCGCCATTGCCAGAGTTTTATAAAAGAAGAATTGTTATATGGTATGACGAAGAAGGTGAATTTAAAGAGCAGATTGACGATTTAGAGCTTCTCAATACAAAAATACTTCGTCTTACAGAAAACAATAATTTTGTAATTAAGAAAACAATAGCAGTAGATGAACCAACTCAGAATTTCTTGATTTACAATTCAATGAATTATGAGAAGCCAGATGATAACTGGCTTCTTGATGTTGAGTTGTATAGTGAAGAGTTTAGAGCAGATCTTATTGCTATATGGATGGATGAAATGGGCATACCATCATCTGTTGCTCTTCGCAATCAGGTTAAGAAGTATAGGAAATTCTTAAATGCGAAATCGAGAAGAGATGATGTAGTAAAGTTGGCAGATTCATTGGATTCTCCTACTAAATTGCAGCTTGCAGTTATGGCTTCAATTGGAGAGTCGCAGAGAACAGATCCTATATCAATCATTAAATCTGTTCTAAAGGCAGGATTGAATTCTGCTGATAACTATTTATATCAGGAATTTGTAAAGTATGAAGCATCTGATTTGTTCTGGGGTATGGTTTCTCAGATTACTGGATACAATGATGTGGATCACAGTCTAGGAAAGTTGGCTGCTCATATTATTTTAACAGCTGGAAGTAGAACACTCCCGGATAGTGTTTTCGATGGACTTTCTGATTTTATGACAGAAAATCCTCAACTACAGGCATATTGCAGTGACTTGATTTCTGATTGGATTCATAGTGATGATGCAGATTCTTATGTTTCTATTGCAGAATCAGTAGAAAATGAAATGCATCTTGAAAAGAGAGTATCAAAGCAAACTGCAGATGCATTAGCAGATACAGAGATATTACCTTGTATAAATAGAATTATACTGTCAAAGCTTATGACTGATATTTCAAATGAGATTGTAAGCTCTGAAAGTATTTTTGCAATTGCAGAAAAACGTCGAGCTATGGTGTGGTTTGATGAGTATAAGGATTATTATACCGGTATTGTTGCTCTTGCAAAGATGAATGAATTCTATAAAGAGAATGCCGCAGGGTTCCATATTGTGGGAGCTAAGAAGATTTGGGATGCTTACACTAAGGAATACTATAAGATGGATACTTACTATCGTGAGTTTCATATGAGTTATGAGAACAGTAAGAAAACTTATGGTGGTAATCTTCAGGATCTTTTTACTGCAGTATGCGATAAGGTTGAGAGACTTTACACCAACTGGTATTTGGATGGACTTGGACATAACTGGTCTGAGGAAGTTGCAGTTGATTTAGAGAAGCAAGGTTTTATTGAAGGTATTGAAAGACAGGAAAATTTCTATGATCGCAAGATTAAGAATGCGGATAATAGAGTTTATGTCATTATTTCTGATGCAATGAGATATGAAGTTGCGGTTTCTCTTTCAGAAGAGATAAGCCGAGATATGCAGGGCAAGGTCAACCTGTCTAGTATGCAGGGTATTTTCCCTACAATTACAAAGTTTGGTATGGCTGCTTTACTTCCGCATAGAGAGATAAATGTTGAACTAAAGAATGATCAGCTAAAGGTATTAAATGATGGTCAGTCCACAGACAGTACCTACCGTGAGAAATTATTACAACAGGTTAATTCTGAGAGTATTGTGCTTAAGGCTACAGATCTTGTTGCAATGAAAAGAAGCGAGCGTTCTGACTTGGTTAAGGGCAAAGAGGTAGTTTATATTTACCACGATACTATTGATGAGACAAGTCATACGTCAGAAGAAAAAGTCTTTAACGCATGTACAGAGACAATTGATGAGATTAAGAATCTTGTAAAAATTATTGTTAATGATTTTAGTGGTGTAAATATCATGATTACTTCTGATCATGGATTCCTATACACATACAGTCCTCTTACGGAGGAATCAAAGACTGATAAATCTGATTTTGCTCATAGAATTATCGAGTATGGTAGACGTTTTGCTATTTTGGCAAAGGGAGAAGATCCTGATTTCTTACTTCCGGTAAATCTTTTATCTGGAAGAACTGATTATGTAGGATATGCGCCAAGAGGCAGCATAAGAATCAAGACAAGTGCAGGTTCAGGAATGAATTTTGTACATGGTGGTATCAGCTTGCAGGAAATGTGTGTACCTCTTATTGAGTACAAGCATCTACGCAATAGCTCTAAGGAATACCAGCGAAATAAGGATAAGTATGATACCAAGCCTGTAGAAGTAAATCTTCTTTCAGCAAACCATAAGATTAGCAATATGATTTTTTCACTTAACTTCTATCAGAAGGAAGCAGTTGGCTTAAATAGGGAGAAGTGTATTTATAATGCATACTTTGTGGATGCTACTGGCAAGAAGATTTCTGATGTACAGAAGATTATTGCTGATAAGACTACGGAAGATGTTCAGGCACGTACATTCAGATGTAACTTTAGTCTTAAATCACAGGCTTATGATAGTAAAGAACTTTACTATCTGATTATAGAAAAGGAAGATAGTACAGATCTTCCGGAAAGAATAGAATTCCAAATTAATATTGCATTCGCTGCAGATGATTTTGGGTTCTTTGGTTAAGGAGCAATATAAAGATGGATATAAGACCTAATTCAATGACAATAAAACTTCTCTTAGGTTCAAAGTGCCAATTTGATATTCCACGTTTTCAAAGAGATTATTCATGGGAAAATAATCATTATCAAGAGTTTATAGAGGATATGCTTGATTGTTTGATTATTGATAATGGAGTAATTTCAAATGCTCAATATTTTTTGGGTACAATGTTGTTCATCGGAAATTTAGATAAGGCTGGGCAGCAACTTAGTGTGGTTGATGGTCAGCAAAGATTAACAACAATTACAATAGTCTTTTCTGCTTTATCAGACCATTTTAAAGCTATTGGAAATGATAAATTAAGTGAAAGAATTTTTGATTATATTATGGCGGAAGATGATGATGGAAATAAAGTGAAAATACTTAAAAGCGACACAAGTTATCCATATTTTCAATACTTTATTCAGGATCGAGACAAAAAGGAAAAAAGAGACACAAATACCGAGGAAGAGGAATGTATTAAGCAGGCATTTGATTATTTGTACACAAAAAGCAGTGAATTTGAGATAAGAAAGTATTTGCAAAAGAAGTATGATACAAATCAAATAATGGATATATCATATGAAGATTTGTTAAAAGCTTTAAGGGATCAGATACTTTCAAGTACTGTTGTGACCATTTGCACTAGCGATAAAAAAGATGCAAATAAAATTTTTGAAATCTTGAATGCCAAAGGAAAACGCTTAGCCAGCGTTGATCTTATAAAGAATAAAATATTTGATATTTTAAATAAAACAGAACCAGCTGATACCGCAGATGAGAAATGGAATGCTATAAAAAGTCAGTTGTATAGTGGTAAGAATACTGTTGGTATTTCTACGTATTTTAGGCACTATTGGAGATCTAAATATTCAAATAGCTCTGAGGTACAACTTTATGATAATTTTATTAAAAAAATTAAGCCACAAGATGCGGATACATATAATGCATTGCTAGATGATTTGATTAAGAATGCTAAATATTATTCTCAAATAATTAATCCTACGCGAGAAGATTACGATAATAAAAAGCAATATTATTGGTTAGTTCAGAGCCTTCGAATTTTGGCGAATGATTTCAATATTGTTCAAGTAAGGACACTTCTAATGTCTTTGTTCGAAGCGCGTGATAAAGGAATATTAAAAGGAAAAGATTTTAAAAATCTTATTTTATATATAGAAGGATTTCACTTTTCATATAATGCATTACTAGCTAGAAGGGCAAATGTACTAGATAGTATATATAGCAACCATGCAAGAGCTATTAGAAAATGTAATTCATGCGAAGAAATAAAGCAAGAATTGGACGATTTGCGAGTTGCACTAGATGAAAAGTATCCAGTGTATCAAGATTTTAAAGATGCTTTTGTAGCACTGAGTTTTTCAAAGAAAGATCATCCGGATAACCTTAAAGTGAGATATGTGATTAATAAACTGAATTGTTATTATTCCGAAAATGGACAAGAAGTATTTCCGGATGATGGAAGTATAGAACATATTCTTCCTGAATCATCTGGAGTAGAGTCACTTAATATAGGAAATCTTATTTTGCTTGAAAGAACTTTAAATGAGAAAGCTGATAGTAAGGACTATTCAAAGAAAAAAGTAGAAGATTATAGTAAATCAGCATATAAATGGATTAAAGATTTTGTTAATGAACATGATGAGTGGAAGACTGATGAAATTAAGGAACGTGCTGAAAAAATGGCAGAGGTCTTTTATAATGACATTCTAAGAAAATAAGGAAGGAGATATTGATATGGGTTTTATGGACGGATTTAGCAAGAAAGCTAATGATATAGTCTCAGGAGAAACTACGGATGATGCTGTGACTTCTCAAGGCAGTAACAGAGAAGAATTAAATAAAAAGCTCAGGCAGACTTTCGATGGGAAGATCGTCCGTAAAGACCTGACAAAACATATTAAAGAGGGCGCAAATGTTCCAATCTATGTATTGGAATATTTGCTTGGACAGTACTGTAATTCCGACGATGAAGCAATTATAAATCGTGGTGTTGAGACAGTTAAGAGCATTTTGTCTAATAACTATGTGCGTCCAGATGAGGCACAGAAGGTACTTTCTTTGCTTCGTCAAAAAGGTGCTCATACAGTAATTGATATGATTACTGTTGAGCTTAATATGAAGCTGGATATGTATGAGGCTTCTTTTTCAAACCTTGGACTTACAAGAATTCCAATTTCAGAGGAATATCCTGAGCAGTACGACAGACTTCTTTGCGGAGGTATCTGGTGCATCGTTCAGCTCGAATATGGTGCTGATGGCTCTGATGACTTCGGAATTGTAGATATGGATGGTGCTGAGCTTAGATCAAAGAAATCTAAGCAAAAGGATTTGTCTCCGGTATCTATTACAAAGCTTACTCCAATTCAGATGCCAAACGTTGATATGGATCAGCTTAAGACTGGACGTAAAGAATTTTCTAAGGATGAGTGGTTAGATATTCTTCTTCGTTCCACTGGTATGGAGCCAGACGAACTTTCGTATAGAGAAAAGTGGCTTCTTCTTACAAGAATGCTTCCACTTGTAGAGAATAACTTTAACCTTTGTGAGCTTGGACCTCGTAGTACTGGTAAGTCTCATCTTTATAAAGAAATTTCGCCTAATAGTATTCTTGTATCAGGTGGACAAACAACCGTTGCTAATCTGTTTTATAATATGGGACGTAAGACTATGGGATTGGTCGGTCTGTGGGATGTTGTAGCCTTTGATGAGGTTGCAGGTATCAATTTTAAGGACAAAGATGGAATCCAAATAATGAAGGATTACATGGCTTCAGGTTCATTTGCCAGAGGTAAGGAAGAAAAGGCCGCATCTGCATCCATGGTATTTGTAGGAAATATCAATCAAAGCGTAGATGTTCTTTTGAAAACTTCAAGCTTATTTGATCCATTTCCTCCAGAAATGGGAACAGACACAGCGTTCCTTGACAGAATGCATTGTTACAATCCAGGATGGGAGATTCCAAAGTTTAGACCAGAGCATTTTACAGATGATTATGGTTTTATTACAGATTACCTTGCGGGTTTTATTCGTGAGCTTAGAAAAGAGCAGTTTGGTGATGCTATAGATAAGTACTTTAGACTTGGAAAGAATCTTAATCAGCGAGATACTATTGCTGTTCGTAGAATGGTTGATGGTTATTTGAAGCTTCTTTATCCAGATGGAAACTTCACAAAAGAAGACGTAACTGAAGTATTAGAGATTGCATTGGAAATGAGAAGACGTGTTAAAGAGCAGCTTAAAAAGCTTGGAGGCATGGAGTTCTATGATGTCAATTTCTCTTATATAGATATGGATGATATGTCAGAACACTATGTTTCAGTACCTGAACAAGGCGGTGGGAAGCTTATTCCAGAGGGAATGTGCAACCCAGGTCAAGTTTATACTGTATCGCATGGTAAATCAGACATGATAGGTGTATTTAGACTTGAATCTCAGATGCTTCCGGGTAACGGTAAGTTTGATCGTACAGGTCTAGGTACCGATAGAGAATGCAAAGAGGCTGTAGATACTGCATTCAATTTCCTTAAGGCAAATGGAAATAGAATTAGCGGTTCTCTTGGCGTTCTCAATAAAGATTTTGTAATTAATTATCAGGATCTTCAGGGCATAGGTATGACTCATAAATTGGCTCTTCCTACGCTTATTGCGTTGTGTTCTATCGGACTTGGAAGACCGGTTCAGAGCTCAATGGTTGTTATTGGAGATTTCAGTATTGGTGGAACCATCATGAAGGCAGATAACTTGGCAAGTACATTGCAGGTTTGCCTTGATAGTGGTGCAAAAAAAGTATTATTACCACAGACATCAGCTGTTGATCTTGGAACAGTACCGGCTGAGCTTATGAGTAGCTTTAGTTTGGTGTTCTATCAGAGTGCGGAAGATGCTGTGTTTAAAGCGTTAGGGGTGGAATAATTCTTAATGAAAAGAATTGCTTTACTGATTGGAAATGACAATTATCAATATAAGAATATGTCACTTAAAGGTGCAGTTAATGATGCAAAAGAATTAGGCGATGCATTAGAAAAACTTGATTTTTCTGTATCAGTAAAAGAAAATCTTAGTGGAAATCAAATGGGATTAGCCTTGGCTGATTTTAAGAATAGCTTGGATGGTTATAATGTTGGGCTATTCTTCTTTGCAGGACATGGTTTTCAAATTGAAGGCAAGAACTATTTGGGGTGTACTGATGCTTCATTTGCGGATGCTGGTTCAGCAAAATATACATCATTTGAGTTACAAGATGCTATAGATGCCTTGGAAAATAGTAAGCTTGAAATTAAAATATTGATCATTGATGCCTGCAGAGAATACTTTTCCGGAAATGGCAGAGGAATAAATGGTGGATTTGCACCAATTTTAGCTCCGAAGGGAACAATTATAGCTTTTGCAACCTCGCCAGGACAGGTGGCAAAAGAAATTAATGGACATGGAGTATATACAAGTGCTCTTTTAAAGCATATCTCTACTGAAAAAATAAGTATAGAGGATATGTTTAAGAGGGTTCGAAATACTGTATATCTTGAAACCAAGGGACAACAGGTTACTTGGGAGCATACTTCATTAATGGGAAATTTTAAATTTAATGACAAGGCAAAATGGAATGCCAAGAATCCATATAGTAAATATGCATTAGCAGATAATGAATATGAGTATGAGAAGAATGGTGTTTGTAAGGAATTAATAGAATTAGCGAAAACAATTAATTGGAACTATCAAAATAAAATTCCCGGAATTATTCGGACTAAAAAAGCTGCGTTTATCAGTGAAAGCAGAGATGATTTGTTTGTTTTAGGACGAAATTTGTATCAGTCATCTCATGATCCTTATATGGTAAGCGACTGGTTTGATAGTTTACATAATGAATTGGGAACGTTTGATAATAGAGTTGCTAATGATTTACTAAGTGGAATGGCTTTTGAAATCTATTTTGATTCTAAAGGTGCGCTTAGAGAACGATTTAAAACACTTCCTCATTATAGAACTGTTTTAAAAGAATTATTGGATGATAGATATGAAGAATCCTTGAATTTTATAAGGATGCAATTGAGTGAGTATACTCAACGAGTGATGTATATACCAGGAAAAGAAAAATTATCTCTTGAAATTGAACTTGCGGATTCTGATGATGATTATTATGTAGTAAAGCGAATTGTATTAGATGGTGTAGACATTATGTATGATGAAAAAGGTGTTGGCTTATACGATTATGAAGATCAATATCGTGGAAATTATGGTACAGCTGAGGAATTGTGTGAAGTTGTGAGGACACGTATTGCTGCAACCAAGCGTGGAGCTGACATAATGATTACAAATTGCGAAGATTCAGACAAAAGGATTTTTATTCCGGTAGATTATCAGTTGTTAATGTATGGAAATAACGTAGATAAAGAGGATGAATATGGTTGGTAAGTATTCTGTAGTAACACTGTGTGGAAGTACGCGTTTTAAGGATGAATTCATGAAAGTGCAGAAAAGACTTACTTTAGAGGGCAACATTGTTATAAGTGTTGGCCTCTTTGGTCATTCTGGAGATTCTGAGGTTTGGGAGAATATGGATGAAGGAACGCTTACCAAAACAAAAGAAATGCTAGATGATATGCATAAGCGTAAGATTGATATGTCAGATGAAATATTTGTAATCAATGTTGGAGGATATATCGGCGATAGTACACGTTCTGAGATTGAGTATGCTACTGAACATGGTAAGAAAGTGCGATATCTGGAGGACTAAACATGGATGTTTTTACAGATGGGGATGACGAAGAAGACGAGTTATTTGACCTGTATATGCTAAATGAAATACACGAAGGTAGCAATAAAGGCAGAAGTCCCAACCATTCAGGCGGATGCCTGACAAGTTTTCTTCTTATCATGGTCGCTCCTATCGGAATAGTTATAGGTGTGATTTCAATATTGGTATGAGGGAAAGAAGGTAATAATGCATGGCTGAGCACAAGATTAAAAAGGACAACGTAATATACATTATTCCTAATGATGATTTATATATGAAATATAAATCGGGTAAGGCGTTTATAGATGAATATGGCAGATTGGTGAATTGTGAAAACCATAGGGTGATTAAAGAGTTGAAGCACTATGGGGATGATAGACCTATAAATGTGATTAGGCAGCCTGCACCTGTGGAGCCAAAGAAGGAATCTCCATTAAAGGAGCATTTGAAAGATGAACTGTATTATGTTGGGGAAGATTTAATCGATAGAGGGGTTGATTGGCTTGTATATAAAGCAATTCCAGATGCATGGAAGAAACATGTAATTCCTTTTTTTCATCAGGCAAAAGATGCCTTGACGACAAAAGAAATCAAGGCTGAAAAAGTATTGCGAGAAATACCGAAGAAAGAGACTTCTGTTGTTACTAAATCTACTAAGAAAAAGACTATGACGGCAGAAGAAGCTGAGATGGAAAAGAAAAAGGTTTTATATCATTGGTTTGAAATGCTTGTCAGCTTAAAAAAATTACATGATGCTGATGAGATAAACTATGATTCTGCGTTGGCTCAGCTGACTGATGAAAACATCTTAAAACGAGTCAATGACATGTTAGAGGAAAATCCTAATATTTTGGAGACTGAAAAATATATTACACTTCATGATATGTTAGGAAGAGATTTATATAAAGATAAGCAGCTAATCCCAATAAGGGGAGAAGAAATCGTTACATTAGTGGAAAAGTACGGTCAAAGTAGCCCTCAGATGTAAGTCGCGCTCCTAAAAAACCATCTCGCGTTAATGTTTTGCTTGATTTTGTGATAGGGTTTTATCTGAAGGAGGAATAAGACATGAATTTTATGGAAAAGACTTACATTGATAATGGCATAACATATTACATTGATGTTGACGCTTTGAATGCAGAACTAGATATAAGACGAGGTAAAGAAGGTATACAAAATTATGTTGATTCTTTGCCCCAAAAGGATGAAATGAATATGCCTTCTGGTAGATCTGTTTTGGATTGGACAACGAAGGTTCATTGTCCTCGTAATATTTCACAGCTAAAATGCTTGTTGGATGCCATATCGGTTGAATATGAGAAGGTTATGATTCCAGAAAGCGTGGCATTTGATCCAGAGTATGAAAAGAAAAAGATAGTTGAACGTCAATTGTCTCTTGATGAAAAGAGGAAAAGGTTAGGGCTGGATGTATTCTTTATGGCACATTACCTTTTTTATTTCGGTCCATATAAAATTAGTCCGTTCAATATGAAAAGAGTTTTTGATGGAAAAATGATTGCACCGAGTGAATTCCTTGATGATGTAGAAGAAGTATTAAATCGTTATGATAAGGAACCAGTATATTCTAAAAATATTAAATCAGACTATAGGTGGAATGTAACACAGAAATTATTGTATGAGGATATATCATATGATTATGCAATTGAGAATGGAATTGCAATTATTGCAGAATCAGATGTGTATATATAAGAAATAAATAGAAATGAATATTTCGGAGCTTATCAGAAGTGATAGGCTCCTTTTTCGTACCAGCGAACAGAAAGCGAACGGCGGTTGGTAGGCTTTTTTGGAATTTTTCCAATGAGGTCTATTTTTTATACTTTTTTGTAGGAGACAGTTTAGGGCAAGAGAGCCACCTGTTGTGGAAGTTCTTTTCGCAAAGACAAATGGCATAAAAATCAAGGCAAAACCATGGAGCTTTGGCTTACAATGCTACAAGCAAATAAATGAAGGGTCTGCTAGAAAGATGATAAAGCTTGGAAAGGACCCAACCGGTTATTGTGATACAAAGATGATTGCTGAGTGGAAGATGGATTTTATGGCGAAAGAGATTCTTAGCTCGATTTTTACAGACAAGAAAGTTAAGGCCATCATCCAAAATGCGTATGATATTATTGAAACTTGCTATCAGGAGCAGTATAGAGCGGATGCGGATATGCATGCTATTAAGAGAGAAATCGGCAAGGTGCAGGCTGAAATCAGTAATTTGGTAGCTATGCGTACAGAAGGAGATATTACTAAGGAAGAATATCGAAAGCGCAGAGATAAGTTGAATGAGGAGATGAATCAGCTTCAACAAAAAATGAATATAAAAACTGTGCCAACTGAACCAGAGCTACCATTGGATATTAATGCTATTCGTGAGACTCTTTCAGAGATGTTGTCATTCAAAAGTGCGTATGTTGACCATGAAATTATCGAACGCTTTGTAAGCCGGATTAAAGTAATCGGTTATGATAAGTATAAATGGATTATCAATTTATCCGGTAAGGAGTTTGATGAAGCAAAAGATATGGATTCGGAGATTCAGATAACAAGAGTGTTGTCTTTTGAGGAAGCAAGAGCATGGAGAAAACTTTCCGGAGATTATGTGAGAAATCGCCAGTGGAACGATATTGAAGTGGATATCAGAATTATATAGTGAAGTAAGGACGAGAGGCTTTCGGTTCTCTCGTTTTTGCTGTGTAGAAAACTAAATTGGGAATTGAGATATGGATATAAAATGATATAATTGGAGACAGAGGAAACTTTGAAGTTTCACTTGAGGTATTTTGAAGGATTTAATAACTGCTATATCTTGTTATAAAAATCTCTACAAACTATTGAAAACATTAAAGTTAAGGGAAAGAAAAAACTAAACTTGAAGGAGAAGTAAAAAATGAGTTTACATATTGAGCCTTTTGCGGTGAATGATTCTAACATTGAAGGACTTAAAATAATCAGTGCCAAAATGTCAACCGATGACCGTGGAACTGTTCGTGAATTGTTTCGTGGTAGCGTATATTTTGAAGTTCTTCCGAAGACTGTAACAGGATGGAAGCAGATTAACTTAACCAGAACTAAGAAGGGAGCTGTTCGTGGACTTCATGGCGAGGCGATGTCCAAATTAGTTACTGTAGCTTATGGCTCTGTTTTCGGTGCGTATGTTGATACAAGACCGGACAGTAAGACTTTCGGTGCTGTTCAGACTGTACATATTACACCTGGCGTTCAAGTATTTGTGCCACAAGGCGTATGTAATGGTTTTCAGGCACTGGAAGATACAGAATATCTATATTTCTTTGACAATGAATGGGCTCCTGGAATGCCCGGTACAGCACTTTGTCCGTTGGATCCTGAACTTGATATCAAGTGGCCGATTCCTATTGAGACTAGTGATTTTAATCAGATTTCTGAGAAGGATTCTAAGGCTCCAACTCTTAAGGAGCTTCGTAAGACTCTAGGGATGAATTAAGCAAACAATAGTTTCATTTTGAGCTGTTTTATCTCCATAGAATTTCTCACAGCTGGCAATATCTACCTGATATAATAAAGGAAAGTGAAAATTACATAGCTTTTTGATACAAATGGGTTGTATAAAATTGCTATTATGGTTTTTGATTTATAGAGAAAAGAAAAATTCAGTTTAGAAGAGAGTTTAAATCTCAGCATTACCCCCTTCAACTATGGCACCTGCAATACAGCTGTGCACTACAAATAAGGGTTAGGGTAACACCATGTAATGTGTACTCTGCACAGGCTGCTATCAGCGAGGCACGTTAATTGAAGATGCAACGTTTTTAGGGACATTCGAAATATCCAAGGACTTCATGAAAAAGAGTGCAAAGCTCTATTATGAAGATAATGTATTTCGATTTTCTCAAAAGATGGAATTGAAGCTATACATTGTATAGGGGGTCTGCAAAGGCTCCTTATATTTTGGGCTTAAATAATAAGAAATTTTGCGTACTGTGAACCTTGTGTACATTTGAAAATTTTAGTTACAGCTGCTTGTTGTAAAATCGTGATTTATCGGATATTATATATTTAAAGATAAAATGATGATAAAATTATGATAAGTAATGCAAGGAGGTTTTTATGATACAGATTAGACCAGTTTCTGATTTAAGAAATAAATTTCCGGATGTAGAGAAGGCAGTTGCATGTGGTGAACCGGTATATTTAACAAAAAACGGATACGGTGCAATGGTTGTGCTTAGTCTGGAAGCATATTCAAGATTAACAGATGGCATTGAAGCAGCTCTTGATATGGCTGATAAAGCTGCGGAAGAAGATGACAGAAGATATACGCATGAAGAAGTTTTCTCTAACCTTAGAAGGAGGATAAATGGCTAATACAAAGTATAAGCTGTGATATTTGCCATTGTTCTATAGGGATCTAGAGGAAAAGGTTGTATATATCGCAGAGGAATTACATAATGAAAAGGCTGCAAATGATTTGTTAGATGAGGTTGAAAATGCAATATTGGAGCGTCAGACGGTGGCAGAATCATTTGAACCATATCGTTCCCTAAGGGAACGACGCTATCTATATTACAGAATTTATGTGAAAAACTTTGTTGTCTATTATGTTGTAATAGATGATGAGGGAGACGACAAGATTATGGAAGTGAGAAGATTTTTGTATAACAAGCAGAATGTAAAGCGTTTGTTGTAGAGGCTAAGTGAATAGGTATAATTAATGACACTCCAGATAGAAAATCGGGAGTGCTTTTGGTTATGGCTTTAGGACATTAATCGTAAAAATTTCTTCCGTATTATAAATAATAGATATGACATGTATATGATTACCAGTTGTTTCATTGGAAGTATAATGCATCTTGCTCCTTGATTTTTACAACTTACTGCATTCAGTGTGGAGGATTTGGGATTCCTATGCTATATATAGACTCTGGGGGGATTGAGAAAATGATATTAAGTGTTTCGAGAAAGACAGATATTCCGGCATTCCATTTTGACTGGTTTTTACAAAGAGTAAAGGAAGGGTATGTAATCAATCGAAATCCTATGTTCCCACAACAATTATATAAAACACCCATTCATCCCCTTTCCTGTGATTGCATTGTGTTTTGGACAAAGAATGCGATTCCTGCGATAGAAAAACTGGAGGGATTAAGGGAATATCAGTATTACTTTCAATATACAGTCACGGGATATGACAGGGATATTGAACAGAATCTTCCGGATAAAAAATGGATCAGAGAAAACTTTAAAGCATTATCTGATAAAATCGGATGCATGAAGGTGATCTGGAGATATGATCCAATTCTATTCTCGGCTAAATACACACCGGAATGGCACTTGCAGACATTTGGGGAGCTGTCTTCTGATTTTGGAGGTAAAACAGAAAAGTGTGTAATTAGTTTTCTCGATCCTTACTATAATTGTGCAGAGATAAATAAGCGTCTGGGAGTGTATTTTCCAGATGGGGAAGAACTGTTTGCATTTTCGAAGCAAATGGCTGAGATCGGAAAAGAAAATGGAATTACGATTGCCAGTTGTGCGGAGAAGATAGATTTGCAGGAATGCGGCATAGAACATAATTCCTGTATAGATAAGACTTTGATTGAACGAATTGTAGGAAAGCCACTTTCACTTTCTGCTGATAAGGGACAAAGGGAAGCCTGCGGGTGTGTGCAGAGTCTGGACATCGGTACATATAATACCTGCAGGAATGGATGTGTTTATTGCTATGCAACAAAGGGAAAAGGAAAGGCAGAAGAAGCTCTTTCCATAAAGGATAATTCTTCACCAATTCTTTGCGATAGAATTTCAGAAAGAGATCATATGATAGAAAGAAAAGTTCAATCATCAGTGAGTAAGAGATACATTAAAAAATAAGTTATAGGTTAACGGTGAAAAAATGAGTATAAGATTTCTTGTATTTAGCGATCTGCATTATGATACGGTGGAAGATGGAGATGAACGAATAAGCAAAATTATAAGGAAAGTAAAAGAGAATCAGCTTGATTTCTGTATTTCACTAGGCGATTTCTGTGAACCTGTTCTTGAAAATAAAAGATTAGTAAATGCGTTTTTACAGACTAGGGTTCCCATGTACTATACCATTGGAAATCATGAAACGGATCGACATCATCTGGATGAGATTCTTGTTTTTTATGATATGAAATCTCCATTTTATTCCTTTGAATTAGAAAATTACAAATTTATTGTTCTTAATACATGTTTTTATAGTAACGATGGTGTTGAAGAAGTATTTTATGAAAATAATTATAAGGTAAAAGGATGCGTATATCCTGTTTTGCCACAAGAGCAGTTGAATTGGCTAAGAGAGGAACTGAATGATCATAAAAAGCATATTGTTTTTTCACATCATAGTTTTTCGAATGAATTTGCAAAACGGGGAGTTCGGAATAGGGATACTATACAGAATGTGTTTTCTGCCAGGAATGTATTTCTGTGTATGAATGGACATGATCATGGCGATGCAGTAATTGAAAAGAACGGCACAACATATTATACTGTCAATTCCTCATCCAATGTCTGGATTGGTTCGCAAATTGACAGTTCGGAAACGCTAAAAGAAAAATATAGTCATCTTAACGGAATTTTAACATATAAAGAGCCTTTTGCGGTTATAGTTGAAATTGATGATTCTAAAATAAAGATTAATGGCGTAGAAGGAGAATATCAGTCTGTCACACCCGAGGATATTGGACTGGACAATTACCAGTGGAATGGTGTTTCCATTCTGCCCAAAGCCAGCTCATGGGAAATTAATTTATTACGGTGAATGTAAAACATTCATTTTTTAAGGAGAAAATCTATGAAAAAATGGTATGCAGAGGAATATAATTTTGAAATCGAAGTTACAGGATTTTTAAGAAGTGATCATACGGAGAATTATTGTAGAAACGGAGAAGAGATAGGTGATAAGTATGTCTGTACCTATGGATGCCCGGTCAATGAACAGGGGTATGGAATCTGTTCCAAGATGATGTAGCTTCTTTATGGAGATATGCAGGCGGTAAGAAGTGGAGGAGATCTGACACTGGTCGGTGGATCAGAGCCACTGGCAAAAGATTATGTGTGTCCGGATGGGTGTGTCTGTTTTCAAATTTATAATGGAAGTGATGACTACCGGTTGTTTTATCTTGGGCAGGAACTAAAAAGCATAGAACAGGATAAGCTTTATTTCCCGGAACTTTCTCATGCATAAGCTTCAAGAATAAGGTATTCTGACGTATGAAGCGGAGTCCTTTGGCAAAATGCACAAATTATCTCGCATAGAGGTCATTGCGGTAATCCGCAGGACAACAATCAGAGCAAAATAGCAACATAATTAATGAAAAATATAGCTGTTTGAGATCAATATAGTTTTATGAAATAACGAAAAAAAGCGAAAATAATGATATAAAATCAGAAAAAGTGCTTGAAAACAAAGGAAATTTTTTCAGGCACTTTTTTATTTGTGACACCATTGCCATAATGTTGTTTAAATGTTACAAATATGCGAAATACAGTACAAAATTTCATAAAATTATTGACTCTTTGAGGAAAAAACCGCTATAATGTATATGATGTTTTATAATTGCTAATTCTCTGGTTGGAGGGTGTATCATGGAGGAAAGAAGAGGTATTAATCGTGTGGATTATCGCGTAAAGAGTGTGATAGTTACATGCGATACATTTGAGAAGTTTTATGTTGATGCAATTAATGTAAGTCCGCTTGGAATGGGATTGCTGGCACCGGCAGGTACACCGAATCTTGTTGGCAGACAGATTATCATCGTAGCGGATACGTTAATTATGAATGCGGATGTTCTGAGACAGGAAAAAATGGAAGATGGACAATTCCAGTTGGGAATTAAGGCACGGAAGTTTACACCGGCAGTCCTCAAATATCTGTTCGAGCATATCGCAGAATAATATAATAAAGTACTCACAGGGAATGACCTTAATATAATATGTAACAGGTAACGTAAAAAGGGAATTATTAATGGAAGGGAGATTTTATGAAAAACAACACTTTAAAAGCGCTGGGAATAGCGATTGGAGCGGCAATGAGCGTAATGCTCGCTTCTGATATGGAAGTACACGCTGCTGAAGTGTATGATGCGGAAAGCGGAAAAATTGTTGAAAGCGTTGGATGCGGATCGGATGATCAGGAAGAAGCAGAAGAAGATAACAAGACACAGATGTCGGATTCCAATAATGACAATGGAAATGATAATGCCGTTGATCTGAACAGTTCCAATGGAAATGTTGCAGATAGCAACAGTGACTCTGATAGTGACACAGATAGCGATAGCGATTCTGACAGTGATGGTGATACAGACAGCGACGGTGATACAGACACCGATACGGATACGGATACCGACACAGACACAGATACGGATACGGATACCGACACGGATACGGATACGGACACCGACACGGATACCGACACGGACACAGACACGGATACCGATACGGATACGGACACAGATACAGATACAGACACGGATACTGACACCGACACGGATACAGATACCGATACGGATACCGACACAGATACGGATACTGACACCGACACGGATACGGATACGGATACCGATACAGACACGGATACGGATACAGACACCGACACCGACACGGATACGGATACCGACACAGATACGGATACTGACACCGACACGGATACGGATACGGATACCGACACAGATACTGACACGGATACTGACACCGACACGGATACAGACACAGACACCGACACAGACCTTGAGACAAACAACAAGGGCAATGATACCAATTTAAACCCTGATAAATCTACCGGCAATGTGGATTCATCTAAAAATGAGAACGCTCTTATTAAAGATTTTCTGAATGATATATCAGTTGGAAAAGACTATGTTATTTATGGTAAAGAGCTGACAAGTACCAATGGTGGAACAGCTCATATTGATGGCAATATTTTAGTAGATAATGTTGATAATGTGTCAGAAGGTATTAAAACGGGTGAAATATCTAAACCGGATGAAACATTAAATGATGGAAGAACTGCAAAAACACCTAAGTTTTCAATTGTTAAGGATGGATCGGATTTAGATGGAAACGGCCGGGATGGAACTTTTGATTGGATTGAAGGCAATGCGATTCTGATAATAGCGAAAGATGGAAATGCAAATGTAAAAAACATAAACGATAAATCTCAGGTCGTGGCTGTTGAGAATATCAATGATCCGGAAGAGATAGCAAATGCTATTGCGGAGGCATATGAGAAGCAGGGTACAACTCTTACCGATGAAGAGAAGGCTCAACTTCTAAAGGATATTAAAAAGCAGTTAAATGTATCAGAGAATCTTAAAAACATAGCAGAGAGTGGGCAGAAGCTTGCAGATGCAGATGATACATCGATTAGAGGACTTGAGGCATTAAAGGATGTTAGAGACAGAATTGCTTCCGGAGATATTGAAGAAAGAGGTACGGTTACCATTACGGTAGATGCAGCAGACCTTGTTAATGGGGAGTTTGCTAAGATCTTTACGGATGGTGAAGGAAGCCTTTATAAACTTAACAGAGATAAAAATGTCAAGATAATTATAAATGTGTCGCATGGTGAAGCAGACATTACAATTACATTTGACAATCCGATTAACAACACCGATTATGACAATCATCTTACAAAATATGTATGGAATTTTGGTGATTACTCCGGTAAAGTAGTTATTAATAAAGATATGGGTGGTCTTGTTATTTGTGCTAATGGTGAGGTAGAGGTTAACAGTTCCTGTGACGTAAGAGTTATTGCCAAGACTATTACTAAAAATGGTCAGGAAATGCATCAGATCGAAGGCGATGATGACACCGACACCGATACCGACACGGATACTGACACGGATACGGATACAGATACCGACACAGATACGGATACTGACACTGACACTGACACGGATACGGATACTGACACGGATACGGATACCGATACGGATACAGATACCGACACGGATACGGATACCGATACCGACACGGATACGGACACGGATACAGATACCGATACCGACACAGATACGGATACGGATACAGATACCGACACGGATACCGACACCGATACTGACACAGATACGGATACGGATACCGACACCGACACCGATACAGACACGGATACCGATACGGACACCGATACGGATACAGATACCGATACTGATACCGACACGGACACAGATACCGATACTGACACAGATACGGATACTGATACTGATACCGACACCGATACCGATACCGACACGGATACCGATACGGACACCGATACGGATACCGACACGGATACCGATACCGACACCGACACCGACACGGATACCGACACAGACACCGATACCGATACGGACACGGATACGGATACTGATACGGATACTGACACGGATACTGACACAGATACAGATACCGACACGGATACTGACACCGACACGGATACGGATACTGACACTGACACCGACACGGACACCGATACTGACACAGATACCGATACTGATACTGATACGGATACGGATACCGATACAGACACCGACACAGATACCGATACTGACACAGATACGGATACTGATACCGACACAGATACCGATACCGACACGGACACCGATACCGATACGGATACAGACACGGATACCGACACAGACACGGATACTGACACCGATACGGACACAGACACGGATACGGACACCGATACTGATACGGATACCGATACCGATACCGATACGGATACAGATACCGATACCGACACAGATACGGATACGGACACCGATACCGATACGGATACAGACACGGATACCGATACCGACACCGACACAGACACCGATACTGACACTGATACGGATACCGATACTGACACCGACACAGATACCGATACTGACACAGATACGGATACAGATACCGACACGGATACTGATACGGATACCGATACAGACACGGATACCGATACCGATACCGACACGGATACGGATACGGATACTGACACGGATACCGATACAGACACGGATACGGATACGGACACAGACACGGATACTGACACTGACACGGATACGGATACTGATACGGATACTGACACGGATACTGACACAGATACAG
>ERZ791794.457-NODE-457-length-29530-cov-46.491637_pt1 | contig 29530 bp, 30 predicted proteins | sample MGYA00510312_ERZ791794 | MGnify/ENA primary metagenome ERZ791794 (study PRJEB30046, sample SAMN00791977) | human gut metagenome | study: EMG produced TPA metagenomics assembly of the A metagenome-wide association study of gut microbiota in type 2... | reverse complement strand
GCTGACCGAAAACCACGTATGGACGGATGGCACCATCAATCTCCGGAGTCACGATGCTCTGCGACATGAAACCGCCGTTCATTCCCTGCTTGTCGTTCTCCCAATCGGTGGTCAAGCGGTTGATATTAAGAGGTGAGAACAATGGAATATTCTTCTGCTTCAGGAACTCAACGAAGTAATCGCCCAGTCTGCCATGCGCCATATTCACTACGGCATTCGCCTGAATACTGTCAGCATGATGACCGGCGATAAAGCTCTGCAGCTGGTTGATGCGATACACCATGAATCCCTTCTTCTCAAAAGCCTTCTCCATATCAGGAGCCGCACCCATAAAACCGGTGAGCAAGATGGTAGGAGCACCTTTCTTATATAATCCGTTCTTCGCCAGGAAGGCATTGTACTCACGGATGCTGTTGAAACCCAGCTCATCGCCCTTTTCATCCTTCGGGTCGAAATGAGTCAGGAGATAGTTTGGTCGCTCATCCACACGTTCCGGTTCTGGAGCCATGAACTTCTTTCCGTCGATAAATTTACGGATATAAGCGAGCATACTGTGATAATTCTTCTTGCTGCCGTTCTCGATGTACTGCATCAGATAATCTGCATCGAAGTTATCTACCGATACGATATTGTTGGCAGGGTTGGTAGCAGCATGAGTCAGGGTCGGCACCTTGTAGGAAGCCTCTTCCAACTGCTTGCGCTGGTTCTCGTCGATTCGGAGACCCATACCATTCACGATAATCATATCGTAATCATCCAGATGATCGAAATCATCGGTTGTGATCTCACTCAGTTTAATCATCGCATTGTCGTTGGCATGCGAAATCTGTCCCAGCGCAATAGCCTGATAGTTGAGGAAAGCGATGCGGGTAGTACCCACCCAGGCAGAGTAAGCCTTCGCCAAACCTCCCAGAACAATCACAGCCAATAAGGCCAGGAAGATGTGTTTCTTTTTAATCTTTCTGATTTTTCCTAATCCTTTTCTCATATCTATTCCTTTTTTCATATCTATTCCTTTTATCGGACTGCAAAGGTAAGGCTTTCTTAGAAATTGTACAATACCAAGAAATTGTGATTTTCACATTTTTTATACTTAGAATTAAGTATCAGGTTAAACGCATTGATATAGTCAGTACTAATAAATAAGTAGTGTTTTCAGGACTTTTGCTTTCATTTCAGCCCTCAAAAAGAGGAATTATTCCGTCAGAATAGGCATCAAAAAGAGGAATTATTCCGAAATATGCAGAAAGAGCGTAATCACCATTACGGCAATCACGCTCTTTCTACTTATAAACATAAAACATTACGAAGATGAAAGAAAAGCTTAGCAAACCTTCTTCTTCCGCTCACAATAGCGTTCGCATTGGGCACAGATGTCATATCCCAGCATGGCACCCAGGATAAAATCCTCTTCCGGCGTAAGCTGGCACAACGGTTTGGTGATTATCATGCGGATAGCATCCAGGCATTCCTTCTTACCAAAGAAGAGATTCAGACGGTCGTTGCCAACCGGCTGGATGATATAATCAATGTTCTGACGCTCTAATCTAGTTATGGCAAAAGACTCATATTTCTTGTTGAAGGTGTAGAGCACCAGGCGGCGCACGCCCTTCTTATATTCATATATATGATTCATCAGAACCTTCAAATCTACTGGTGTTGCGATTTCCTGCTGCATACTATCCGAATTTATCTGTTTTTAAACCAAGAATCAGAGAATTCCATCATTCTCCAATTCTTGAAAAATATTTTTGTAAAATTATAACGCTGGCTTGATGTCCTCGAGCCAGGCATCGATACGCTCCTCTGTCTTGTCGTCCTCGTTCACCTCGTCGAGTGCGAGTCCCAGGAACTTGTCGCCATCAATTGCCTCACTGTCATCATAGGTATATCCGTCTGTAGAAACACCAGGCAATACGGTAGCACCAGCCTCAACGGCAGCATCGTAGAGTTCCTTCATGCCGCCACAGAATGTATCAGGGTAAGACTCGCTGTCGCCACAGCCGAACAGGGCCACAGTCTTGCCAGCCAAGCCGGCACTCTTCAATGTCTTCACGCCATCATACCAGTCGTCCTGCATCTCGCCGGCACCCCAGGTAGAAGTACCGAGAAGAAGATTCTCATGACTTGCGATAGTAGCGTCATCGATGTTAGCTACATCTACAGCTTCCACGCCCAACTTAGAGGCGATGGTTTCGGCAATCGACTGGCATGAGCCAGTGGAAGAGCCATAAATTACGATTGTTGTTTTCATTTGTCCTTAATCTCTTTTAGTTACATTATATTTTCGGGTGCAAAGATACGCCCTTTTCCCGTAATCTGCAATACCTAAAAATGATGGTTTCGCAGAAATACCTAAATATGGGGATAGATAAAAAGTTTTAGGACGATTCATCCTAAAACTTCTCTAGTTTCAAAAGTTTTAGGACGATTCATCCTAAAACTTTCTTAAATATTCTACTTTTAGGATGATTTATCCTAAAAAAATAGTATCTTCGCAGCAAATATATAATCAAAGAGCAATGAAATGATATGAAACGAATAGAAAGAACGGAATATCTCAATAAACTGATCGCTTTCAAAGACAAGTCTCTTATCAAAGTGATAACCGGCATTCGCCGTTGCGGTAAATCCACCATTATGGAGATTTATCGTGACTGGCTTAAGAGGCAAGGTGTCAGTGCCGACCAAATCATCTATCTCAATTTCGAGGATTACGACTTCTATGAGCTTCGTAATCCACATAACTTATACGCTTATATCAAGCCATTAATTCATCAAAACAAGATGACTTATATCTTCTTTGATGAGATACAACATGTGGAAGATTTCCCAGACATCATCAACAGCCTCAACCTGAAGCCAACGGTAGATCTCTATATTACGGGGTCGAATGCCTATATGCTGTCAAGCGAAATCGCCACGTTACTATCCGGAAGATATGTGGAAATCGCAATGCTTCCCCTTTCATTCAGAGAGTATGTTGAAGGTATCGGAGGAACCGACAATCTTCCCAAAGCCTATACAGACTACATCACAAGGAGCAGTTTTCCATATACCCTTGAACTGGATACTCCCGCAGAAATCAGCGACTACCTGAATGGCGTATATAACACCATTGTAGTAAAGGATATCATGAGCAGGAAGAAGTTACCCGATGTCATGATGCTGGAAAGCGTTATCCGTTTCACAGCCGACAATATCGGCAACATCCTATCCACCAAGCGCATAGCCGACATCATGACTGCCGATGGAAGAAAAATAGACCAGAAAACCGTAGAACGATATCTGACCGCACTCTGCGAAACCTTCTTCGTATATGAAACCAAAAGATACAACATCAAGGGTAAGCAGCTGCTCAAGACATTGGGTAAATATTATCTAGTAGATATCGGTTTGAGAAGAATGCTCCTAGGTTCCCGCTCATTCGATGCCGGCCGCATCCTGGAGAACATCGTTTATCTGGAACTACTCCATCGCCAGCAGAAAGTATATATAGGAAAGATGGATAATCTGGAAGTAGATTTTGTAGCGATTGATGAAAACAATATCACGTATTATCAGGTAGCTGCTACCGTTAGAGATGAGACTACCTTAAAACGTGAATTGGCATCTCTGCAGCAGATCAATGACCAATATCCTAAGTATATCCTTACACTTGATGAAGACCCTACTGCCGATTACAACGGTATCAAGAGAATCAATGCCCTAAGATGGCTGATGGGAGAAATAGGATAGCCTATATTTCCTCAGAGTAACACCATAATATATAAGGCACAAAAATGATAATTCGATGAAAGATTTTGCAGCGATAGATTTCGAAACGGCCAACCAGCAGCGTACAAGTGTCTGCTCGGTGGGCATTGTGATAGTGAGGGATGGCGAGATTGCAGACAGCTACTACAGCCTCATCAAGCCCGAACCGGAGTATTATTCTTATTGGAACACCCGGGTTCACGGCCTGACCCAGGAAGACACGATGAATGCAGATGTCTTCCCGAAAGTCTGGGCTGAGATTGCGCCCAAGATAGAGGGTCTGCCCCTGGTAGCCCACAATGCCCCCTTCGACGAAGGATGCCTGAAGGCAGTATTCCAGATGTACCAAATGGAATATCCCGACTACGAATTCCACTGCACCTGCCGAGCCTCCCGAAGAAAGCTGGGCTCTCTCCTCCCCAACCATCAGCTCCAGACCGTAGCCACCTATTGCGGTTACGACCTCACCATGCATCACAATGCCCTGGCAGATGCCGAAGCCTGTGCCTGGATAGCAAGAGAGCTGCTATAAATAACCACAAATTTCGTATGCTGCGAAGAAAAAGTGGCAGTATAGCCAAAAAAACTTCACAAGAATTATAATATCCAGATAAAAAGAAACTTCTATTTACAGCAACTCATAGATGGAAGGCTGACAAGGTGCTGAGCGATGCCCAGCGCATCCTCTTCAACATCTATACCTCCAGCAAGCACCCTATCTTCGTTAGGGAAATGCGAGAGATAGATGCCTTCTTCGATGAATTGAATCCTGACATCAAGGTTATTTGGGGTCTTTCAGATGATGACAGTCTGGATGAGGATGCCAAAGTCACCATTCTGGCAACAGGTCTCAACAACGAGCTGGCAGATGAAATTCAGGACAATCCTGTCACAACCACCAAGGATGAAGATGATTACCAGAGAATTATCGACAAGCTTTATCATCCGATACGTGACAACTTCCAATCACATGGAAAAGAAGATTCCCCAAAAGAAGATATTCCAGCAGAGTCCTCAAACACAGAATCTGCAGACATCCCTGATGAGAAGCCAGCCCCACTCACCCCCGAAGCTCCGCCAGAAGAACCTCCAGTCATAGAAGAAGAGCCCCAAGAGCCTATCGTCCAGCAAGAGCCACCAACCTTGTCGAAGAGGATAAGAGACAGACTGAAGAAATTAGCCAAAGATTTAGACATCATTACGGAAGATGAATAGCCTTTGCTGATACAAAAAAATCCTGCTGGCAATGATGCCGGCAGGATTCTGCGTTTTATCTACCTAAAGATGTCATTTATTTTATCACCCAATCCTCTATGCTTCGCTGGTCTTCCGAGAAGTTAACACCCACTTTCACTACCTTCCGTCCATCATCGGCAAAAGCCTTAGCATAGTCCTTATCGCTGATTTGTGCCATGGCGATGTCGGCAGACTTCTTATATTTTAACTCAAAGATAAAGATACTCTTATCCGTCTTGAGCACAAGGTCAATTCTTCCATCCGAAGTGGTATGTTCCACCTTCACATCTTCGCCAAGCATAGTGAAGATGGTGAACATCACGGCTTGATAGTGACGCTCATTATTGTTGATAATCGTATATGGGAACTTATCGTAGAATGCCTTTAAGTGAGGCATAAAGGCTCCCATATCGTCATTGATGAGCACATTCTTTTTATAAGCATATACGATTGCATCAAGTTCGCCTACCTCTGAAGGGGTATAATATTGGCAAAGACTTTCTGAAAAGCCTTGTCTAACTTCTTGATTAGGAAAACTGAGGTAATACATATCTAACTGCTTGTCATATCCCTTAATCGTAAGATACCCACTTTGGAAAAGGACTGGCACAGGGTCAGTAATAGTCTCAGTAGGAACATCGAAGCGTTTTGCTCTAGCCCAGATATCATTTAAGTCCATCATGTCCAAATTCTTCTGCTGCATCAGTTCTATCAGGAACGTAGGCGTACCAGATGTAAACCAATAGCTATTAAACTCCTTATCGTCCAAAGCATTGATAATGCTGTAAGGATTGAAGATATCCTCGCTATTGATACTGAAATGGTAGCCATCATAATGCTGCTTGAGTTGCTGCAAGGTCTCCTCATAAGTGAGTCCATTATGCTCAGCCATCTCCTCGATACCCTCACGGAAATACTGAGTCAATTCACTCTTGGTTATACCACAACAGCTACTGTATTCATCCTTCAACGTGAGAATCTTGAGATTGTTCAACTCGCTAAAGATGCTGAGCTGGCTAAACTTGGAGATGCCTGTGATGAATACAAAGCGGATGTTTCCCTCTTGCTGCTTCAAGGGGCTGAAGAAATCTCGCATAATATTGCGGATGGTTTTCTGCAAGTCTTCGTCACTGACAGAATCATGCATTGGAGCATCATATTCATCGATGAGAACGACAGCTTGTTTACCTGTTTGAGCAGCTGCTGCAAGCAAGATGTTCTTAAGACGACCTCCAAAAGACTTCTCATCTATTGGATTAACTTTTAAACCATATTTTTTCTCTTCTACTTCTAGTATTCCGTTTAGAATTGAATATGTATTCTCCAAGCTATAATACTTACCACAGCTCAGATCCAGGTGGATGACAGGATATACCGTCCACTCCTTCTCCATCTGTTCGATGGCAAGTCCCTTGAACAGTTCTTTCTTACCTTCAAAGTAGGCCTTGAGAGTAGATACAAACAAGGATTTTCCGAATCGACGTGGGCGACTCAGAAAATGAAATTTGGCATAATGAGCCAACTGATAGACGATAGCCGTCTTGTCAGCATAGAAGTAATTCCCCTTCACGATTTCGGAGAACGTTTGTATTCCCAAAGGATATCTCTTTGAAGCCATAATCTTACTCTTAATAATTCAGGTACAAAGATACAGATAATATTTCAGAAAGCAAGCGTTTTTCTTATTATTAACAATAATTACGAGCTATGTAACTACTCAGCACTCCCTATAGAAGAAACAACCCAGCAGCAGGCTACAGAGCAGCAGACAACTGCCGAGTAAAAGATAAAAAAACAGTTCATTTTGCAGCGTTATTCATATAATAGGATTTAGTTTTTAAAGGTAATTAGACTTATTCAGGTTACAATAGATATTGCATTGATAGAAATTACAAGGTAGACTTTTAGGTTCGGTTTTTGAAAGTGAGTCCTGCTGGCAGTAATGTCGGCAGGATTCTGCGTTATTATGCTCTAATGCAGACTGCGCTTACTTAAATTCTTCAATCTACGGGCAAACTCAGGTGCAACCTCTATCCTATAACTCATTAAGCAAATCCTCCGCAGGAATAAAATCCATTTTTTCTTCGCGATGAAGCTTCAATTCCGTAAAGGCCTGATTGATACTAGCAAGGGCTTCTTCCAAATAGCTCTCGTCATTAGAAAGTACGCCCAAGCTATGATAAATATCAGTATTCAATTGCATCACATTCATTATTGAATCCTTTCTTTTAGCGATACATTGCGTAGAATTTCTGCACCTTATTATGGAGCATAGAAGCATAGAGAAGACCACTTTTCCATTCTTCAGGAATTTGGTTTATTCCAAATTTAGCACCCAGGATAGCTCCTGCTACTGCTGCATTTGTATCCGCATCTCCTCCTGATAAAACAATCTTCAGAATACCCTCTTTATACGAGGTTGTATGCCAATAAACCCATAGGGCAGCCCCTAAAGTTCTGAGCGTATATCCCATACTCTTTTCATCATCCAGACACAAAGAATCCAGACCTTCATGGTATACCAAGTCAATAAATGGAATGATTCGCTCATCATATTGTTTAGCAATGCCAATCACATCTTCTTCATCCAATATCCTGTCTTCAAAGACAAGAGCATGTATGATAGAAGAAACGATAACGCAAGAGCCCACACAGCGAGGATCATAATGAGTTAGCTTACAGATATTCTCTGCATTACTAGCCACATTGTCCTTCATAAGTCCTACCACCGAAGTTCTCATGACGGCTCCATTAGCTGCAGCTTTTTTCTTTCCCATCTTCCAGATAATCTCTGCAGCCTTCTGTGGATTTGAAGTATAGTCGCCAAGAGCCATTACATTATAAGTATGCCGGCCAATTCCCATGCCTCCATTCATCATCCATTCCTTAAACCTTCTGGCAATATCAAGAATATCTACCTTTTGACAAGCCACAAAGGAATCTAAGATGCATAGCATCATATCAGTATCATCTGTCCAGTCGCCTCTTTGCCAACGACGACGATGATTATCCTGCACAATTTGTGAATAGTCCTCTATCCCATTAGGATAAAATTGATCCACCTCTTGCTTGGACATAAACTCCGTGCTCAGTCCCAAGGCATCTCCTACAGCTTGCCCGAAGATTGTGCCAAGGAATCTTTCTTTTATAGTTTCATTTTCCATATTTTTTCTATTCATACAACCAACAAATCGAAAAATCATCCATATCAATCACTCCATGGTGATATAATCCTTTGAGATATTCCTCAAAAGTTAATTGATTATCTGATGCTTGAAGTATTTGTATCCCTTCTTTTAACGGTGAAACAGACTCTTTCTCCACAATAGAAACAGATTCTGGAGAGACTTCTTTTACCTGTCCAGATTCAAGAGAATGCGAAAGAACCTCTATATAGACAAACTTGTTGCATGCAGCAATAAATGGCTGAGGTGTTTTCTTCATCCCCATACCTATTACCTCCTTTCCTGCCTCTCTCAGACGCATAGCAAGACGTGTAAAGTCGCTATCGCTAGATACCAGACAGAAGATATCCACTTGATTGAAATAGAGAATATCCATAGCATCGATTATCATAGAAGAATCGGTGGCGTTTTTCCCGGTTGTTTAATTATACTGCTGAATCGGGCTAATGGCATTTTCCAAGAGTACATCTTTCCATCCATTCATGGAAGACTTCGTGAAATCGCCATATATACGTTTGATGGTGAGATTACCAAATCTCGCCAACTCATCGGTCATATCCTTGATATTTCTGTAAGATACGTTGTCCGCATCTATTAACATCGCTATCATGTTTTCTGTTTTCATTTTACAAATGCTATAAACCTATATTATATGATAAAATATTCTACAGTATCATCCAATATAACATTTACTTGGGAGTAAAACCTGCATTTTTTTGCCCTGGAAGTATCAAAAGATCCTGTGGTTCTAAAGTCTTCGAGATGTAGCTGGAGACTTTTATACATCTTACACATTTTATAAGGTGCATCAAACCACGAAGAAACTGTTACGAAATTCCTACATGAGTTACAATTAGAGATATGGTATTTCTGAGAACAAATGGTATAGGCATAATTATATGCTTCATATCTGTTATGTGCAGAGAATACAACTTCACATAATGCTCGATGGTCTTTTCTCTTTATTTGTTTGCAATTGCAATGTTCATTAGAAAGATATATTTTCCCGGATGGCATAAATGCACAGCGAGTGAGCCATACACTTTCATTTATGTTGGAGTTATTATAATCTTTGTTTTTGAAGCCATAGAATGCAACAATTTTTATTTTCCTACCTTCCCACTCTTCGCCAACGGTTTTAGACTTCTCGACAAGTCCGGATTCTATCAAGGAAGAAATACTGTCCTCATCTTCTATAAGGATTTCTATTATTTTGTTTCCGCTATGTAGCTTGGCTTCATCGCTTGCATGGGTTACACAAAACTCTATATAGATAGGCTTACGTTCCGGGAACTCCTTAGAGAAAAATTTCAGGTCGCTACGCCTTCTAATATTGTCATACGAAATTTCCTGCTCACAAGAGTCATACCATTCCTTAATATCAATCCTCCTCTTCTCCTTATTGGAACATCTTCTTGAATGGGACATGAAAATGCATTTATCCTGGTTGCAAAAGGAAGTATACTCAAACTCCATATATAATGATGTTCTATTATAGAATGCTTCCTGTATTTTCTCTTTAGCCAACAGGTGAAGCATTGACTCATAAGCAGCTTCACATTCTGTTCCTGACAAATGAGAAAAATGGTGCTTGCGCTTTGCACCTTGTTTCGCCTGAAGAGGTTCGCCACAATAGGTGCAAAAGCATCTACACTCTTTTCCATTCGCCACACTATCGATATGTACCAATTTCCCTTCAGCACTAAGTGCGTATGTTAAATATGGCTTTTTCATACTCCTAAAATATTAAATGTTTAAGGTCGCAATTTGCGACCTTAAACATTGGAAATCACAGTTTGTGATATCCAATGTATTAATAAAATCGAGAGGTAGTCGAAATATTTGACCACCTCCCTCGCAACTTTATCAATAGCGGTATTGTTGTAAACTCGTGCTATATTTTTTTAGCTATGCCCATCTTCACCATTTCTTCAAGAGAACTCGCCTTTCCATCCACTACCCAGGATTTGCCGACTCGCTGAATATTATGTTCCTTGTTATCTATCCTGTATGATATTCCTTCTCTTGTTGTATAGGTGGTGTCACCAATAAAATTGAATGTTCTCATCTGTTTTTGACTTAACCGTGCTGTCGAGGGCTTATTTGTGCTTGCAAAGGTATAAATAAATTCTTAGAAATCCACTTTTTTTGAAGTTTTTTTAGCTAGGATTATTTTTTCGGGCAGGTCGCACACGTTGAGCCACATGTAGTTTTGTTTGTGATGGTGTTGGCTCATGTCTTGCGTGACCTGGAACAGCGTATGACTGAGGCGCTAAAAAATATGATGAATGTTTGCTTGCTTCAAAGAAAAGAAATATCTTTGCAGACAAGTAAACGCAGGCGTTCACAGAACTTATTCTATGTCGTGTACATCTGTAAATCGCCAAACAAGAGGGTAGAGGTGGAGAGTGTTCTCCACCTCTTATTTTATATATTGGAAAAGGAGAAGGCAAAGGCGATGTCTTAGGGGAAGGACTTTATGATGGTATCTATTTTTGCCTGTATATCTTTTCCGTCGTAATAATCAAGGAATAATCTAAAAAGTTACCCAAATATTTATTCTCCAAATCGGGAGATTAATTCTTGTTTAATATCGTTTGGGAAATTGCAAAATGCAAAAGCCCTCTTCCCAATGCAAGTTACACTGTCCGGAATGACTATGTTACTCAAAGATTCGCAAAATAGAAATGCTATACCTCCAATGCGAGTTACGCTATCAGGAATAACAATACTGGTTAAAGATTTACAGTATGCAAATGCCCCAATCCCAATGCAGGAAACACTGTCAGGAATGACATATGATGTCGTATTCTTATCTCTAAATGCGATAATTTTGCTTTTGTCCTTATTGAACAACACCTTATTATCATAAATAAAGTAAGTTGACAAACATTTCAGTTCACCATCCCACCTGCAAAATGGATTACCATTCAAGTTCACTACACTTTCAGGGATAACTATGCTACGTAAAGATTTGCAGTTCTCAAATGCACTAAATCCAATGCAGGAAACACTGCCAGGTATAACCAGGCGTGTCAAAGAAGAGCAACCACAAAACGCCATATCCCCTATGCTAGTAACACTATCAGGAATAACAAGACTACTCAAATATTCGCAACCACTAAAAGCGCTTTTCCCAATGCTAGTTACGCCATCAGGTATAACCAGGCTTGTCAAGGAACGGCAACCAATAAATTTACTCCAACGAAATGCCTCATCACAAATAACCTTTGTTCCTTTTCTGATAGAATAAGTACCATCAAGTTCTTGTGGAGCTTTCAATAGTTTTCTTCCATCTTTACTATATTTCACGCCCCATTCATCAACAAAAGCCTCCTTCAACTCTTCATCGGTAGCTTTGGTTGGTAAGTCTTCAATTGTTTGAAGCAAGTTAGGCTTTTCACCAATAAACAACCTGAAAGAACATGTAGAAAGCTCCTTTCTCGCCAATGCAAGCATGAAAAGAGAGTAAAGGGTACAGAAATCCTTATCACACATCAATTCCTGCAGGGCAGATATTACCTTGCTATTTGAAGGATTGCGATAATCATTCTCTGAGTAGAGAAGTCTGTCTGAGGCACCATAGATATCTAACAGAGTAGATTTCATCGAGATAGCCTTTAATGACAAGGCGATGCTTGCCAAAGAAAAATCATCTATTGTTTCATCGAAATCATCCACAGTACGCAAAGGATAACTGAAAACCCTGGTACCGATAGTCGGAGATTGGCTGCCCTTCATAGATGGCACATACATCCCGTCATAATCCACCAATGTAAGAGAACCATCGGGACGGACTATGATATTGTCCGGCTTAATGTCACCATGAGCAAAAGATTGAGTACGGAGCCAAGCAGCCATTTTGCCAAAGCGATAACAAAGCATTGACATGGCATATTGGTTACAATAGTTTGATGAGATGTAAGTTTCCATCATCTCCCCTTCTACCCAATCCATCAACAATACAGGAAATTCATCCTCCTCGCATTGACTGTCAACGAAGAGTTCCTTCTCCATATACTTTACTGATGTAATGTATGGAGAATCTAACAAATCCAGTTCGTCTGCAATCTGACGATAGGCATCAGCTCGCCCCTCCTGTTCTTCCGTAAAACACTTCAGGGCATAATATTTCCCGCTACTCTTGTCCTGCATCTTAAACACCACGGCAAAAGCACCACTACTGCGATATGGCTCTCCGTAATCATCTAACACTGGTACCAAATGAGCCAATTTATCAAGATTACTACTTGCATCTTGTATGGCTCTAACATATTCTGATATTAAAGGATACTGCATATTTTATTGTTCAAAGTAATGCTTATAAGTATCAAGAAAACTCATTTCTGAAATATATGTATCTCCATAGTTAATTTCATTATGCTTCTCGCTTAAATCAAACGGAATCAAATCTAATTTTTCAGAAAGCACCTCTATTATTGTATTCAAACAACATTTTTCACTTATAATAGTATCCTTCAACAACAATTTACCTAACGTTGTATTCTTAAATTTTCCATATTTTCCAACAAGCATTCTTAGCTTAATCAAGAAAACTTCATTTGACGAAAGCAATGCTATAAAATGCTTAGCGTACCTTTCCCTACTATCTTCATTAAATTGTTCGTCCGAATCAATATAAGTAGCGATTCGTTCAATATACCGAAAATATGAAAGGAAAGATTTTCCCTTTTCATGAATATCCACAAACAGCATCATTATAGCCTTTATTTTTAGAATATCGAGTTTTTCAATCTGAACATTCAAGACAAAATGAGCTTTATACTCATCAACGAATTGCTCAATCTCTTTTTCGATTGTTTCTGTACGGATTTCACGAAACGTTCTTAGCATATCAAAAAAGATAGCATCAAACTGGTTCCTTGATATTTTATCATCTTGCATTTTAAAGATTATCCACATTAATATTGCAGCCATACAACTTGCAACACCGCTAGTCCAACTGCCCCACATAGTCCAATTTGCAAATTTGAAAATTGACATAACAGAAGTTATACAGAATGGAATAGGGAGAAATATGCAAATTACCCCTACACTACATATCCATTTTATACTTGTAGTTTTCATTGTAACAATTTTATAGTGTTAAAAATATTATAAATATCTCCAAAGATACTTGAAAACTCATCCTAACTGAGTCATCTCATCCCATGAAAAGAGCATTCTTTCTCCTTTTTGTTTCTCTATACTCACCTTATCTGCAATGAATTTCTTTTTTCGAGAAACATCATTAGAGTTAAAAGAAAAATTCTTCCGTATATAAGGACCACGCAAATAATAATCATCATTCCTTTCCATAACTTTTTTTTAATTAAACGGACTCCAAATACAGTTTGGTTCATTCAACTGCAAAGTTACATAAACCTCAGCTAACATAATTAGCGCAACTAGTTTTTTAAGATTATTTGTATGCAGAGTAAGACCACTTAGCCTTTACACCTTTTACAGCACTCGCATCTTTCCCATCTGCAACTTCAGTTAGTCCATGAACCTTAATTCTATTTATTAGAAGAATAAGGAACAATTACATTCGACTTTATATAGACTTGCATATCATCTTTTGACAGGAGATTTCCACCTGGATCTAAAACAGCAAGAATTATTGGACGTAAATCCCATTCTGTCTCTCTGTCTTTGCCAGGAAATGTTCTATAATTGCATTTTTCCATTGCTGAAACAATGAAATACATATTTTTATCTCTCTGAATAAATATATTTGTATCTTTTTCTGCAACAAAAACCTTATAAAAATGATCTTCAAAATTTTCATTAACTATATAGTAGTCATAATTCTCTTCGAATAAACCACGCCCTCTAAAAATAGCAAGTCCCTGATAAAAAGGTTCTAATTCACCTACACTATACGAATATTCGTAATCTATCATTTCATAACGGATATTCCTAATTCTTGTTTTTATGATATATTTTTTCATTATGTATCAATTTTAACGTATCCATTACAGTCCCGGTATCTCTTCCGAGATTTTATCTCGAACTCTAGTAATGTTGAATCTTTAGTGCCTCAAGCTTATACTCTATCATAAATATACTATACAAGGATCATCAGGATTGTTTTCCTTATATTCCTTTATCTTTTGTTCAAAAACATGTTCACCTTGGTTAGAATAATATATGCAAAAACAAGTAGATGTAATAGCAAATATTAAAGAGAGTACGCATACAAGCCAATCTCTTAATTCAGAACAAACAGCAGCTGCTGCTAAAACATAAAGAAGAACGCCTAAAACACCAAAGAATATAGCCTTTGTCATTTTGGAATCTTGGTATTTTATTTGTATCTCGGCCTTTATTTTCTCTGCCCTTTCACGATTTGCTTCTTGTTTAGCTTTTTCAGCAAACTCTTTGTTTTTATTCTGTTGTTCAATCTGCTTCTGCTTTTCTGTATCTAGTTTGTCCACTAAATACGTATTTAATTCTTCCAATGTTTTGGGAGCAAACAACGCTTTGTTGTTTTCATCTATCATAAAAGCGTATCTATCCGTACCATCCAACTGGAAGGCTAGGATGTTTTCGTCAACAAATGCAGTACGAAGCATCACAAAACGATTTCCGTCACCATTGATAAGAATAGACTTGTTTGCAGGTATATATTTCCAAGTCTTAACAGAACCAATGCCGTTCGTTGTTATCAATACAGTTCCATCCTCTTGAAAGATATACACTTGCTTTTCGCCTTCATCATTAAAAACTACCCATGCTTTGTTGGAAAGCACAGCTTTCGCATCAAGGCTCTCCGAGAACCTTTTGTAGCGATTTAATGTCTCAAACAAATATGTCTTCATAACCATTTACTATATTTTTGTTACAACATTCTATTATTATATAAATGATATGCCAAAGCATTGACAACCAACAGTGTATGATTTCTATAATTGCCTGGTTGTGAGTCAGAAAGAAGTTGCTCTGCATTTTTACGTTGAGCCACCCAGCTTGCCAGCAAAGTCTTGGTTTCAATTGCATATTTCTCCAGTTGACAATACAGTTGTTTGTACTCTGAAGCACTACCATAAGACTTAATCAACTCTTTGTCTTGAGTTTCGTATTTCACAGTGGCTAAAGCCTCCTGTAGCTCTTTACTCCAAACCGAAGTATCAATAACCTTCATCTTTGCAAATGACGGCTTTTGCTTATTGGCGAACAAATCATAATCATCCTTCAGGCAAGCCATCCGAATATAGGCAATGTTCATAGGCGCATCTGCTTGACAGATAATCCCTATCGTACCACCAGTATAATAATACAATCTGAGATACATGGCATCAAACTTATTAAGCGAAGCCTGCAACTTGTTCCAGCAATCAGTCTCCTGCTTAAGGCAGGCTTTCAATGTTGGCTGCAATGGCAGGCTACTCAGCTTAGCAGAATAAAGTGCTACATTGTTCTTATATCGTTTCTCTTGTTGGGTACACCACATTGCCATCCCTGAAGTTGTCTCCTCTGGATTTTCTGATGAATCAAAATACAAGTCACCAAATTTCGCGATGATTTCCTTTTGATAATCATCTTCGTCTGATGGCATTGTATTAGCGCCACAAACTTGTGCACCATACCCAACATGGCGTACTGCTATTGCATTTCCGATAAAGAAAAACAATACTATAACTATAATTGCTTTCTTATTCATAACATCGACTTTTTCTATTCTTACCAACTTTAGACTCAGTTATTGCCAAATCTACTCCAAAGGTACGAAAAATATCTTTTCTGTTACTTTTTCTTGTTGCCTTTTAACAAAAAATATACTATTCCTATCGGGACTAAGAGATAAAACGAACATATTGCACATATAATCATTGCCGAATTTATCAAGCCTACAACACAACCCATTCCTCCTTCAGGGGTTCCATCTTTTCCTTTAAAGCGATCTGTCAATATCCAAGACAAGCCAAGCAACACAATCGCTGCTATAGCAAAATAGAAAGAAGTTTCCCAACCCAAGAAAAGAGTTGGAGCATCATCATATCTCGTCCAGTCAACCCCTGCGTAAGCTACATTTGTCAATAGAAGCAACAGACTTGACATTGCAATTCTTACATGATGAGATATTGATAAAAATGGTATCACCATAGTTATAACCTTTTTAAATTAATACTTTATGAGATGGCAAAGTTAGTTCTTTTCTTGAAAACAGATGTATTACCTAGAGAAAAGCACACCTCCACAAGGCTTGTGGAGCTAAAAGATTTGCTGATTATCAGATTTTACACTATCTTTGCCCCCAAAATTTTCAAACGAACTAGAGTATGGACAGATTAGTATTATTTGTAATTGCGGTTGCGATAGCATTCGGCATCGGCTGCCTCGGCAGAAAGAGAAAGATAGGATTTGGTTGGGCATTCGGCTTATCACTCATCAATGCCATTATTGGACTGATAGCAGTATTATGCTCCAAGAAATTGGACGAAACAGAGATTGAGGTCAAAAAGGAACAGGAATTATGAAAGGATTCGGCTGGTTTTGCGTCATCCTAGGCAGTGCCTCCTTTCTAGGCGCTGCCATCAATGGCAACAGTGTGTTTGGACCCGCATTCTGGTTAGCCCTGGGCATCTATCTCGTACATCGGGCAAAAAATCGAAAAGAAAAATAAAAAATATCACAGAATATTTGGCAATTCTTGCTATTTGTCGTATATTTGCTGCGAATATATAATTCGATAAGATTATGAATGTAATAGAAATCAATTCTGAAAATTATAAGGATTACCTACATCTTGACATTATCGCATTCTCCTTTGCAGGAGAAGGGGCGCAAGGAGAAGGGGGTGGACTTTGGATGGTGACTTCCGATAGCAAGCTATATCACACCAATTTTGCTTATACCATCAGTTGGGAACAAGCCATATTGCTTTGCCCTGCCCTCCAGACATGCGACTGCGATTTATTCCGTACCACGCCACCTGAAGGTTGGCAATCATACTATATGGGAGGTGGCAATTTCCTTATTGTTAAGGATACATATACTGAGATATTTTCTCAGTTAGACCCTTATGACCTATATGGGCAATGGAAAGATATCTTGATAGAGAAAATTAAGTAAGAAATATGGCTGGTAGAACAAGAAAAGTAAAGGCACTGAGGTTCAGAAACTTCCCCACCCAGTGGCGTGGTTATGCATTCTTCGTGGAGCAAGGATACAATGAGCAGTTGAATCTTTCCATCATCAACCATTTGGAAGAGATACGAAAGCTGCTGTGGAAGGAATCCATCAACTTCATCTATTTCCCTTATCTGATGCATGAGATAAGGGATGCTGCCGTATACAATTTTCCACAGATGACGAAGGGGGATTTCTCACAGGCTGCCACCTCCGACATTCTTCTGCAACTTCTTGATGAAAAGAAAGATGCCGAGAATTTGCCTCCTTGCATCATGCAATACGAAAGAAGCGAGGACGGCATAGACTATGTAAATGCCTTTCCAATATCCATTCAGGAGGATGCCGACTTGATGCCACAGATGGAGAAGCTACTAGACAAGCAACTCTCCAGTGCCAACGTATTCTGTAGCTCTGTCCCTGAATTCACCTTAGGTGATTACAAGCCACAGCTGCCAGCAGACGAAACCTTTGATGAAGATGTAAAGGAAAAGATGCGGGAGGTATATCACCAAGTGAGAGACCTACAACTTAGGGGTGTGAGCGAATGGGTGCTCAAGCAGTATCTCTTCCCTGAGAAGCAGTTGAGCCGACTGATTATCACGGAGAAATACGACATCATCCTGCCCGATTATCATGATATGCAAATCAAGATGGAGCCATTGGTAAAAGCTGTATTCATCCTCTTCCTGCGCCATGAGGAGGGCATCGTATTCAAGAGCCTTTCCGACTATCGAGAAGAGCTACACACCATCTATCTCGACATTTGCGCCAAGCAGGAAAACCCTGTGCATCTATCTGCAGAGAAGATTCGCCAGAGCATAGATGCCTTGACCAACCCCCTCTCCAATTCCATCAATGAGAAGTGCGCCCGAGTAAGAGCCGCCTTCGTATCCCAGTTTGACGAGTCACTCGCCAAGTACTATTATATAGATGGTAAAAGAGGCGAAGCTAAGAAGATTATACTAGACAGGAAACTCTTGGAATGGAAATCTGTTGTCATAGAAGATTAAAATTGTTGTCATACGACATAAAGGGTAATGGTCGTACTGCGCCATAGACTTATGCCCCCTCTCCCAGTGCAATCTAGACTTATTCAGGTTTCAAGAGAAATTGCATAGTTAGAAAATACAAGGCCGAACTTTAGGTTCGGTTTTTGAAAGTGAATTCTGCCGGCATCACAGCCAGCAGGATTCTTGCTTAATAGCCCCAGTAAGACTCGTCAAGTATCACTTCATTAATCGCTCTATCCATTCATTGAACAAAGGGCATTTCTCACGAATCTTCTCCAAACCAATGTCCATAGCAACACAAATGCCAACAACTACCTTATTATAATCAGGAATAGCAGCTATCAATCGTTTGGACGGAGCTGTCTCAGGACTATTATTGATAAGCTCTGGCGATTGGAAAGCCTCTGCCGTGGCCTGCAACTCTGCATAATCAAACTCACTCTCCTCAAAACTGTTCAAGAATGCACTCACATCACTGAACAACAACCCCTCAAATTCATGAAGTTGTATGTATGGAATAAAACGAAAACGATATTGCTCAGGAATATCCTTCGCCATTCTATCTATCAAGAAATGAATACGCTCCGTCTTATCCACTATCTCCTTAGATTCTTCCCAACCAGGAAACCCGAACTGGTCTTTGATGCCATAGTAATCCACCAACATGCTGACATAGACATCACCTTCTTGAAGATGATTCAATATTTGCTTTTTGATGGTAGCCCAAGGCACGATACCACCATGCGAGTGCTTGATGACAGGGGCTTCCACATAAATATTATGCTTAGCAAACTCAACCCCAAGCACTTCGGTACAAAACTCTTGTTCCGTAGGACCCTCACACACTATGATTAGTCGTTTCATCGTGGCTGACCTCCTTTCATGATATTTTGTTTCCACAAATCACCAAGTGTATAATCCTCAAGCCAATGTGCCAATTCTTCGCTATTCAGCCGATTGATGGTTGTACCATCTTCGTTCTGATTAACAGTCAAGACATCCTCTGGCTCAAAGTTACTAATCAGTTCAGCACTCTGAGTAGCAACGATAACTTGCGTGCCCTTTTGTGCCGCCATCTTAATCAAACCCGAAAGTTTTTCGATAGCCACAGGATGCAAACCAAGCTCCGGCTCATCAATGATGATAACCCGTGGTAACCATGGCTGCATAAAGAGCACGGTCAAGGCAATAAAGCGAATGGTTCCATCCGACAAGTCGGTCGGTCCGTAAATCATAGAGCTATACTTATCCTGCCATTGTAAGCGCACCATATCGGCTTCGGTTGGTTGGAAATAAAAGTCCGAGAAATAGGGAGCCACACTCTGAATGACACGGACTATGCGACGATAAGCCATCGGCTTCTCTCGCTGAATACGATAGAGGATAGCCGCCAGATTTTCACCATGCTCATACATACGATAAGCATCGTTCACGATATGGCTATCAGCCGTAAATGGAGAACGTCGACCAGTATCGTGGAAGTGAAACTTGCGGATTTGGGAGATATAACCTTTTATATAATCTCCCCTGCGCATTCCATCATAATCCTTTAACCCAGCTTCTTCTTGATACTTCCCTATATCTACCGTAGACAACTGTCCAAAATAAGAATATCCCAATTTCTCATGAGCTATTAATAATTTTCCATCGGATTCCATCAAAGATAAAACATAAGAATTTAACTTCTGTCCTATCTCTATTTCTATTTTCTCTGTTTGCTTCAAACCTTGATAAAAGAACTTATTGACTCCACCCATTTGGGCTACATATGAAGCCAGCCTCTTTTCATAGAGATTGCCCAACATTTCGAATAGTGACAAGAAATTACTTTTGCCAGCTCCATTTGCGCCTATCAAGAGATTGATTGGATGCAAGCAAACCGCTATTTTCTTGAATGATTTATAACCTTGTATTTTAACGAAGTCCATATTATTTTCTCCTATATTTTACATTTTTCTCTGTTTGCTTTTTGAACAACAATAGATAAATCAAATAACCTCTTGGTGTCTTTTAACAATTCTTCAGACTTCATATTAATTGCCGTCAAAATCAAATTTATATCTGAGACATAAGCATTTATTCTTTTATCTAAAAGAAGTATCTCACTTTTTGCCCTCATAATAGTATTTTCATATTCAATTTTTTGTTCTAAAGTCACACCAAGTTTCAAGAGAGACTCTGCATTAGATATTATCTGAGAGTTTCCATTTTTCATACTTAAATCTGATTGATTTTGAGCTATACGCATAACCAATTCCAACTGCTTATCCAAAAGGACAGACAACTCAGAAATACATTGTTCCCAACAAGCCTTATACGTTTGCTCTTCTTTTGATCTAGGCTCATTAAGATCATAACCATAGACATATCGAAGCTGCAAATCACAAGAATATATCTCAGCTTTCTTGTTCACTATTTTTTCTTTTGAAGATATTAAATCATTTTGATTGATACTTGCTGTTATTCCTTGTATTTCTGCGTAATTCAATAAATTCAGATTATTTTTCAAACACACATTTCTTTCTTCTTGTTCCTTTATCGTTTGCTGATAATTCAATATTTTATTTTGCTGCAATAATGTCTGTTCACAATTAGCATTTGTATAAAATATTGCCATCAAGCCAACAACCAAAGCAAGAACACTACCAGCATAACTTCCCCAAAAATTCAACCAATCACCATTTGAAAGAGGCATAACTGTACCTTCGCCAACTGACAATGTCAAATTGAAGATGAATGCAATAAACAAACTAACAAGCAACGCAGAGAACACTGCTATTTTTATGTTTCTTTCTTTTAACATAATTTCCATCAATTACAAATTAAACAATTGTATTAATTTATCTAATACTGGCCTAAAGCCTTCTATCCATTCCTTACCAAAAGAAAGATAGTTTTCTTCTATATAAACTTTTATTGCCTCCGGTATTGTTTTTGGACGTTTACTTCCTTTAACCTCCCATTTAACATTGCGTATTTCTTTGTGAGATACCACATGAATTTTATCCATAATAGGTTTATAAGATTCACTATCAAACAAATCTTCCAATATATAAGAATTCGGATCTTTCTCTTTAGGCTTCTGTAACCTAACCACACCATAATTGTCTTGATAAAACAACGACGTGGTTACATTGTCTGAATTGGCAGAAACTTGCTGCACCAGCTTCTCCTTTCCATTATATCCCTCCATATCATAATCAAACAAGAATACAAGATGCTCAATTTTAGAAATCATAGGATACAAAGTCTCCCTATACATAGCAACAGCATTACTTGCTCCACCTGCATGCATAAATGCTATATTATTTAACTTTGCATATTTCGTATCTTCTCGTGCAAATATATCTATAGCATACTTCAGATACATAATGTCATAAGGTCCTTCCGTCACTAAAATATTCTTTGAACTTAGGATAAAAGAACCTTCAAAGTAATCTATTGCTCCATCAGTCAAATCGCTTAGATGTTTTAGCCCATCTGCTGTTTCAACTATACCATCATGCATATAATAAATATTTTCTACATGGTATCCATCCCAACGTTTATTCAAAAACATTGGCGAATGAGTTGTCATTATCGTTTGACCTTCAAATTCTGAAATAACACTAAGGAGCTCTTTCTTCATTGCTATATGAGTATGCGCATCAGGTTCATCAAATAAGACAAGGGCATCTTTATCGCCCAACACTTTTGTAATGCATTCGATGAGGATTAGTTTCTTCTCCCCTTCGCTCAAGTCTTCGAAATTATAGCCATTTACCTGTATGTCTATATTTTCTATCAACTTATCAGCTCGCATATCTGGATTAAGATTTCGCCCAGGCATACAAAGGAAATAAAGGTAATAAAATACCTGGGCATCTGGTGTTAAGTTGGGATACGAATTACATATCAAGTCCTCATACTTCAACACCTCCATAGGAATTCTTTCCTTTCCAAATTTCTCTTCTATACGAGCGTACCAATTAGAAGCATCATGGCTATTAGCCTTATTTTTCTCACGACGAGTGAATTGCACGGTCACTTGTTGAGCATCTACTTTTAAGATGTTCTTAACAAAGGATTTTACCTCTTCATTTTCACTAAAGAGTAAAGAAATAAAAGCAATCTTCCAACAATACCTGTTGACATAAAGACTCTGTGGCTTATATTCACCTCCACCAATGGCTGCATTAAAGAAACGAACATAATAATCCTTATAGCAGAAATTCCACAAACGGTCATCTTCTCCACTATAACATGAGATAAGCATGGAAGGCATCTTAGGCTGCGGGTCTAATTCTATAACCTTTCCTGCTTGGTCAATATTACCATAAAAGCAAGTTTCTCCATCCATCTCATACTCTATCCAGAAATTACCTATAGGAGTCTTGATTTGAAGCCCAAACATGGTATCAAGCACCAAGCTTATGGCCTCCAGCAAGTTACTCTTACCAGAACCATTTAAACCTATCAATGCTATATAGCCTTGATTCCCCTCAAAAGAATATTCACCATGAATGTTCTTGTAATGCTCTATATATAATTTCTTTAATCTCATAATTAATCAAATATTGTTTGTTCAAAATTCTCCAAGGCAGAAGTCACCATATTTTTCGCTATAATCTTATTTGATTTTATCACTTCTTTTCGTTTGGAGATTTCATCTGCTATCTGTTTCTGTATGCCGAGTGGTGGAATTGGAATCACCACATTCTTAAAAGATTTCTCATTTAATCTTGGCATCCTTGCTCCACTAACTAATTCAGAGATTTGATCCTGAATAATATAGGAAGAAAGTACATACTTAAAGTATTTTATATCTATATCTGTTTTTGGCTTAAAACAAAAAAACTCAGATGAGCATACTATGTTTTCTCTTTCCGTTTCATTCACCCAATATTTATTTAAATATGGGCGTAACTTCCCATAAATGAAGAAGCCTTTTGGAATCCGAACCGTTTGGCTTTTTATCTGCATTCCTTTAACTATTGGTAAACCCAATAATTCTCCTGTATTTTTTTCAACAGATTCCATTCCTATATATGCAAAATTCTTTTGAGGCTCCTTATAAGTTTCTATCCTCAATGAAGCTTTGTTTACATCTGCCATAAATGCAGAAAGACACTGTCCTATCGTTTTCACATCGTAAGCGGACAAGACATTTCGCCGAGTTGAATAATACTGAACATCCCACCTACTAGCATCTCTAAATGAAACAAAGTTCAAGCCTTTATGAATATAACTTTTATTGCATGAGAACTTCAACATTGAATCTAAATAATGATTTATATTTTGTTCTTTATCCATCGCTTCATCAAGCAATTGGTTTGCCTCAAAAAGATCTTCATTATAAGCTTTCAATATAGCTTTCTGTTCATCCAACGAAGGTAAAGGAATCACTTGTTGTAGAAAAGCATCAATATCTATGCGCTTACGATTAGTTGTACCACTACTGCATTTACGAGCAAACCCTACAAACTGAGGAGTTGTAGAAATCAGCACCATAAATTGAGGAAGAATCTTAGAAGAATCTACATCAAACACAGGGAAATCGTTTGTAACTATCGCCCCTTCCAAATCATCTGGAATTACACCAAACGCACCATTACGAGCATCAATTTTGGAGACAATAAATTGACCTGCATGAACTACGGTCTGTCGCTTGGTTCCTATTTCAGAGCCTTTCTTTAACAGTCCATCATTTCTTGCTATCACGCCACCATTGTTTATCTTGACAGTAACTTGCTTGTATTCTGCGTCATCTTGAATTTCAATCTGAGCCTTACTTTTTTTCAAGAACGAGCCAATCTTAGCCATTGGGTACTTCTTGGTAAAGCCCAATTTCTCCTCAACCACATATTGGACACTCCAATTCGGAATGTCCTTATAGTGGGCAAAATGGATATATTTAAAAGTATTTACACTCATTTCTCTTTAATATCTATAGAATGGTTCTGGTTCGCAAGCGACACCATCAATAAATCTTGTACGCAACATGGTTCCGTCATCAGATACATTGTATTTCGTGGCCTTTACATGCTTCTCCCAAAGTTTGTTTTCCTTTCGATATTCCGCAAACTCCTTTTCAAGCGGTTCCAATTCGTTTTCAATCTTAGCTCCAGTAGTACTGATACCAGCTTTCTGAACCTCTGCTATAGGAATCACATAGTCAAATCTTTCTTTCACTAAAGCTTTAATTTCGTTCTCTATCAAAACCGTCAACTCTTTCTTACGAGACCGAAGGCTTTTCTTTTCATCTTTTGTCAAAGCCTCCTTACCACGTTTTGCCAACTTCACATCTATATCCGTCATTTCTTCATCGTACTTAGCTTCCACCTCATGCGATGCTTGAATATAGATACGATTGTATTCCTCAGCCTCATTCTCCGTGAATTTCTTGAAGAACAATAAACTTGGCTTTACCGTAGCACCTGCTGCCATAAACACATCTTGCGGAATAGACACAATCAGCAATATCTTTGCCTTGCTCTCCACAAAATCGCGCACCTTTTGAAGGTTTGTATTGTTCAATACACCTTCTGGGAGCACAATACCCATTCTGCCACCAGGCTTTAGGAGATTCAAACAACGCTCTATAAACAAGACTTCGGTAAGACCACTAAACTTTCCTATTTGAAACAGGTCAAGTATAGGTTGATCTATATGATCATTGACTTGCTTTAACGCATTGTCATAATTTTCCTTACCATATCTTTTTTCATAAGCCTTGATTTTCTCTATATCAGTAAACCTATCGGCTTCTGTAATCTTTAATTCCTTATCTATTCTTGCCCCAAAAGGAGGATTAGTAAGGATAACATCAAAGCGGCCTTCCCAAATGCCATTGACATTCAAGAGACCATCATGATGATGAACCCCACCATGACCATCTCCGTGCATAATCATATTCATCTTGGCAGTTCGAGCCATACGAGGATTGGCATCCGTTCCATAGATACAATCGAAAGAAAGGGAGCGCAAACGCCCCATTGGATTATTGATGTCCAACTCATAGTTCATCTTGCTGAAAGCATCTATTACCTTTTGATCGTTTTTCTCTTGTTCTTTCTTTGGTAGCTTTGAATAATCGTCTGTAAACAAAGACTTTTTCACATCCTCTTTTCTTACTTCCACTTCATTCTCTATATGTTCACGAACATACTCGAAAGCACGAATCAAGAATCCACCACTACCACAACAAGGATCACAAACATACTCACCTTCTTGTGGGTCAAGCACAGATACCATAAAATCAACAATAGTACGAGGCGTGAAAAATTGTCCTAACTCTCCACGGAACGTTCTTCCCAAGAATTGCTCGAAGGCAATACCTTTCACATCATCAGAAGTAGTTGACAAGTTATACACTTGTAATTCCTTCACGATTTGTTCAAAGCTATTCTCTCGTATTTTGATAGTTTCATTTTCATCAAAAAGATGGTCTTTAGCAAAATCCTCCTTTGTCTTATTAAACAAAAACTGATAATAATCAGGTGACTCTTTAGACTTTACGGCATCATACATCTTCTTTTGTTTCAAAAATTCTTCCTTTGAGAAAATTTGAGTTCCAGAATTCGTACGTTCATATCTAATTTTGATGAACAGAATCTTGCTTATTTCATCAAAAGCTGCTTCAGGAGAAAGTTTATCATTATTACGAATGATGTTATGGCACTTAAAAAGCAATCGGGAGAACTCATCACGAGTAAACGCTTTTGTCTGCAGCAGCATAGCCTTGATTTTCTTGTCATCGTTCACCATATCGGCAGAAGGAATATCAGCAATTTCCTCCAACTTTTTAGGCATAGCATCCTCTACCACCTTAAAAATACGAGTTTCCTTCAAGTTGGTTGTGACAAAAAACTTAGCACCAGCCCAAGCTGCATAATTATATCCTTGAAAATAGTCAGCTTGGCGAATAGTAACATTTTCCGCCTTACACTCCACTACGATAAGTGCATTCTTCCCTTTTCGTTTATCCTCCTCATTTCGCCAAATAACAATATCTGCACGAGCAGCACCTTGCCCGCGTTGAGAGTTTGTCACCTTTACTTCTTCTCCCATTTGTTTGATGCCATAGCCGTAGCTATCCACCAAACGACAAACATATCTTTGGCGAACTTCCTCCTCAGGCTTTAGCACAAGCCATTTATCTCTTATCGGAGAATATATCTGGTTGCTTTCTGTTTTTATTTCCATATAGGATAGCTTTTTGTTTTAACAAGGCAAAGGTACACTTTTTAAGTGTATTTACCAAATTATTTATTCAAAACTTTTGTTTTGCTCGCAAAATCAACCAAATCTTTCTATTACTAATTGAAAAACGAGGAAAATTTTCCAAAACGACAATACTCGTAACCCTCTTCTCCATGATTCCCCAAAAGTCTAATGGAAAGGCAAAAGCAATCTTGCAACTCCCCAATCCCTCATGAGCAGAATAATTATTTTCTATAGAGGTGCAAAGTTGTTACGAAACAGGCTAACACGCACGTATAAATCTTTTTTCTCAAAAAAAAGTATCAAAGTCTCATTTTTAGGCATAAAATAAGGCTTATATCTTTAATACACAGAACTTTATCACGAATGAGACTTCTCTAAAAATGAAGGGAGAAGTATCATCGAAGTATCATAAACTAGCGAGAAGTATCATGATTTCTTGCTTACATCGAAAAAAAATACTTTATGAAGTGATAATAATAGCATTTATAAGGCAATAAACAGGATGTTTTTGCGTTTAGTAAAACAGAATGTTTTATTCTTAATGCTTAAGAAACATGGATGAAAAGGAATTACTGAAAAAGGCTTTTGAGTACGGAAACGTACCTAGCAACATCACCTACTGTTTCACCGAACCATGTCCGATGAAAAACAAATGTATCCACTATCTATCCGGTCTCTATAAAAACGAGAAGACGGATAGAGGGGATGCCATTTTCCCAAATGCCCTGAAAAACGGGAATTGCAAGTACTTCGCTCCGCTGCGTGTCGTGAAAATGGCATGGGGATTCGATAAACTCTTTGCCGAAATGAAAGTGAAAGACGCTCCTGCACTGCGCGCCGAAATGAGAGACTATCTCGGCAGCAAAGGACAATACTACCGTTACAAACTGGGACAACTGAAACTCCTGCCGGAACAACAGGCATATATCAAACAGCTCTTCGCCAGATATGGATATAAAGATGTTGAATTCGACTATTTCTCAGAAGAGATTGATTTCACTAAAAGCTAATCTTTTTCTCTGCCCTCCAGATGTTCCTGCCATGCCATTTAAGCGGTCCAACAGAGAACACGTGACGGGCTACCGGTGAACACGTGACGGGCTACTAGAGAACAAGTGACGGGCAGCCATTGCCCGTACAACGGGAAACGAGTGCCCAATTTATCAACCAAACTTTGGGCAACGCTAACAAGAGTTTATAGTTTATAGTTAATAGTTAACAAAGAAACATCCTAATCAATATATCCAATGAAGATAACTATAGTTCATACAAACAACAAGAAGCAGCTCCTCGTCAGCACCAAGACGATGGAGAAGTTGCTGCAACGTATCGCAAAAGATGACAGCAGACTTACTGTTACCCATTTCCGCGAATACGTGCCCCATATGGAAAACAACTACGAGTATTACAAGGATATGCCAACATGGATGCACATCTACCCCGCTGCTGAATTCGCCAAAGACGAAAACAACAACCTGAAGATGAAGGCGTGCAACGGTATTCTGATGCTGAAATTCGGAAACATTACGGATGCAGACGGCGTGGAGGGCGTGAAGCGCTCGGTTGCCATGCTGCCTTCTACCTTTGCTGCGCTGGAAGGTGCTGATGGTAAGTCGGTTATCGTATTGGTAAAATTCAGCAATGAAGATGATTTACTGCCTGCTGAGGAGGCGGATGCCGAACGACTGTACCGCATCGCTTACCAGCAGATTTTGCCTGTATATCAGGCGATTGCCAAGGCTTCGGTGCTCACAGACGGACCGAAGCCTTCTATTGAAGCGGGCTCAAACCTGTCTTTTGAGCCTTCGATGCACAACAGTTTTATGATGACGCTCGATGCGAAACCCTATTTCAACAGCAAGGCGGTGGCGATGAAAATTGACAGCAACATGCACCCTCAGAACCAGGCTTTCAACACGGAAGATAATCAGCAGATGATTCCTGGTTCCGATACTTCGGAAGAAGAAAAGAAAGTTGACAAGAACAGCGTTCGCGAGAATATCATGAGCATGATGCAGCTGCTGAAAAGTAAATATAACTTTAGATACAACACGGTGATGAAATTCGTGGAATACATGCCGAAAGAGAAAGGTTGGTATGGTTTCCAGCCCGTAGATCCGAGAGTACAGAAGCGCATGACGCTGGAGGTGCAGCTCGCTGATATCCGAGTGAGCATCAAGGATGTCAGGAATTTTCTGGAGTCTGATTATATCAAGAATTATAATCCGATAGATGAATATCTCTTCCAATGCTACGACAAATGGGACGGGAAGGACCATATACGTGCCTTGGCTCGTACGGTTCCTACCAACAATCCTTACTGGGCAGACTGGTTCTACACCTGGTTTCTGGGCATGGTAGACCAGTGGCGCGGCTATTCTCATCGCCAATACGGTAACTCGGTAGCTCCGCTTCTCATTTCCAAACAGGGTTACAACAAGAGTACTTTCTGTCGCCGGCTGTTGCCACCGGAGCTGCAGTGGGGATATAACGATAATCTGATTCTGTCAGAAAAGCGTCAGGTTTATCAGGCGATGGCGCAGTTTATGGTCATCAATCTCGATGAGTTCAACCAGATTTCGCCACAGGTGCAGCAGGGATTTCTGAAGAATCTCATCCAGTTGCCTACGCTGAAATACAAGCCTCCGTATGGCAGTCATGTCATGGAATTTCCTCGTCTCGCCTCGTTCATCGCCACAAGCAACATGAAGGATATTCTCACCGATCCATCCGGCAACAGAAGGTTTATAGGCGTGGAACTGACGGGACCTATCGATGTGAGTGTGCGTCCGAACTATCAGCAACTTTTCGCCCAGGCGCTGACTGCTTTGCACAATGGCGAGAAGAGTTATTTTGATGCGGAACAGGTGAAGTTGATCATGAAGAACAACTGTCAGTTTGAGGTGGCTGAGCCGATAGACCAGTATTTCCAACTCTATTTTGATTTGGTTGAGAATGAGAAAGAGGGTGAATATCTGACTGCCGCCGAGATTTTCGACT
>ERZ791794.452-NODE-452-length-29787-cov-41.916992_pt1 | contig 29787 bp, 27 predicted proteins | sample MGYA00510312_ERZ791794 | MGnify/ENA primary metagenome ERZ791794 (study PRJEB30046, sample SAMN00791977) | human gut metagenome | study: EMG produced TPA metagenomics assembly of the A metagenome-wide association study of gut microbiota in type 2... | reverse complement strand
GTTGCTCAGGAACTTATAAATAAAGTTAAATCAAAGTGTTGCGGAATTAAGGGTAAAAATGGAGAAAGCATAGAAAAATGGTTCTTCATAAAATTAAATGGTATGCAAATTAAATTGTAGTACATGATAGATACGAAAAAATATTTTTATTTGTCAAGCTCAAATATTTATCCTAACCTTATCTTGGAAAGACCTTGGTGGTTAAACTCTATGTATTTGCGTAATGACGAAAGCAATGTGATATTTGTTCCTCGTGATTTCCGCATAGGAAAATTTTACTTTAGGGATGTGCCATTGGATCATCATGTGAATCCTTTTGAGTATATATATATTCATACTGAAAAAGTAGAATGGGGATATTTATGTGCATTACTGAACTCTCCAACTTATATTAAGCGTCTCTTTGGGAAAAAAGTACGTCCCTATTCAATGCAGCGTATGACAGAAGAAATTCTTCTAAATATCCCTTTGTTTAAGGCAAATGAAGATATTCAAAATGAATTGACAGTTATTGAGAGCATCATATTGTCCCTTCGTTTTGAACAAAACATTCCTGAAGAACATAAACGTGTATTATCTTATATTATAAGTGTTTTTGAAGATGTCAGAGAGGCTTATATATTAGAAATGGAAAATACTTTCATGTTCTCTCTTTGGGGCATAAGTATACGGAAATATTGGAACAAAATGGTACTTCGTGTTTGTACTGGAGATATGGAAGAAGACGTGTATGCTTTATTTGAAGAGTTGACGCAACCTTCAAGTGTTCTGATGAACAATATAAAGAGATTGAAACTCTATGCAAGTTTAAATAAGATATAGTTATGACTTGGAGATTAGATACAATAAGTATAACCAATTTTAAGGCTTTTAAGAATGAGCAGACTATTGAGCTTAATGGTAAGAACTATCTTCTATATGGTGATAATGGTTCTGGTAAAAGTTCCATTTTCTGGTCTCTTTACACTCTTTACCAGAGTTGTTATAAAAAAGAAGAGACAAAAGTTCGCAAGTACTTTGATGTAACAAATGATGAGAATTTGTTGAATCGTTATGTCTCAAATCCGGATAGTAGTATTGTTGCAACATTTATGGATGTTGATAATGCAGCAAATATTAAAGAGATAAAAATGAGTAACAATGACTTAAGTATAGTTGGAACGACAGATACATTTACGATAGCAACAGTTACATTCAGTGATTTCTTCAACTATCAAAAGCAATCATCTTTGTTTGACTATTGCAACAGCGAGGACAATGATGCTTTTAAGCCATTTTTAAGAGATTTGTTCCCATTTATAAAATTGAGAAACAAAATGGTGAAAATTGATGGAAATGAAGTTGATTCTGATTCAGCATTTGAGGCTTGGACATATCTTGTTGATGCTGTAGATAAAGAACTTAAAAATGACGATGGCTCTTTGATATATGAAGAGGACGATAAATATAAAAAATATCAAGAAGCTCTATATCAATTCAATGAAGACTTTAAAATTGCAATAGAAGGAATTGAAGGCAATGTAGGACGTTTATTACATTCAAAAATGGAGTTGCCAAATGTTAATCTGTTATTTGAATATAAAGAGGCTACGTTTAATGATACTATCAATGGAAATGGCCTTAAAGATGGGAAACTTCATGCGGGAAAAATATTGATTTCAGCAGAGGATACTAATATTGCTGATGCTAATAAACGAAAAATCAAGCATCCTCGTACTTATTTCAATGAGGCGACTCTATCTAAGATTGCTTTAGCAATACGATTGGCTGTATTTGAGAATAAAGCAAGTTTTTATGACTCGGATGGAGCAAAACTTCTCTTTGTGGATGATTTGCTCGTAACTTTTGATATGAGAAATCGTATTGATGTCATGAATATTTTGCTTGGTTATGCAGAATCTTATCAGTTGCTTATCTTTACACATGATAGAGCTTTCTATAATATGTTCAAGAACCATTTGCTTGATATGGAACAGCATAAAAAATGGAAGTTTGCTCAGATTTATATGCAAGGTAATGGGCATCAAGTTCCAAAAATTGTTGAGGAAAAGTCTAATTTGGATATGGCAAAGAAATATTTCGATGAGAATGATTGTGTTGCCAGTGCCGTCTATTTGCGAAAGGAATGCGAGAAAATAGCTAAGTCTTTGTTGGAATTGCGTTATTTGTGCGCTGAAAATGTTGTTATTGGGAAAATACCAACAATGAGCTTGGGCGATTTGCTTAACAATCTAGAAAAGGAATTTGATGATTGTAAACTTGTATTTAATTTTTGTGATTTAAGTATTTTGCGCAAAGATGTGATGAATATATCTGTTCACGATGATGCATATACTCAAATTTATAGAAATGAGTTAGAAAAAGCTATTGTAATTGTTGAAAAGTTAAGGAAAATAAAAAGAACAGTAATATGTGATAAAGACGAATTAGAAAGAATAATTTTTGATTTTACGATATCTGAGCAGGTAACTGATGGGAGGCGTAGAAAGAAAAGTATATTTTTTAAATTCTGTTTTTTACAGACTTTTTCCAGATTTGTAAATGAGGGAAATTCGTATTATCAGAATGCGAAAGTCAAGGTTACATCTTCGGCTGTTATTGCCGAATGCCCGAATATTCGAGAACTGACTAAAAATACCATTTTGAATTTTCAAGATTTCTGCACTCTGTTAGATGACAAATTTAGCAATGTTGATCTTGGCGAATGTGTTTCATATAATGGTACTAAATTGAAAAATTTATAAAAGGTAAATGGTAAATCAAACAACAGATAACAACAAGCGAATAGCGAAGAATACGTTTCTTCTTTATTTCTGCATGCTCTTTGTTATGGTCGTGTCGTTGTACACGAGCCGAGTCTTATAGAATACGTTGGAAGTGGAATACTTCAGAATATATAAATAAGAAAAGTTAATTTCATTATGAATGATTTTAAAGATATAACAGTAGCAGTAGCCGGTACCGGCTACGTAGGTCTGAGTATAGCAACGCTATTATCTCAGCACCATCATGTAACAGCAGTAGATGTAATCCCAGAGAAGGTGGAGAAACTCAACAATAAGATTTCTCCAATCCAGGACGATTACATTGAAAAGTATTTGGCTGAAAAGCCATTGAATCTCGTGGCAACCCTTGATGGCAAGACAGCCTATAAGGATGCAGACTTCGTAGTGATTGCAGCACCAACCAACTACGACCCAGTGAAGAACTACTTCGATACAACCCATGTAGAAGAAGTCATTGACCTGGTTCTGGAGGTAAACCCAGATGCAGTGATGGTCATTAAGAGTACCATCCCTGTAGGTTACACCCGCAACCTCTACTTGAAGTATGCCAAGAAGGGTGTGAAGAAGTTCAACCTTCTCTTCTCTCCAGAGTTCCTTCGTGAGAGCAAGGCACTCTATGATAACCTTTACCCAAGCCGCATCATCGTAGGCTATCCAAAGATTATCGAGCGCCCTGAGTTTGAAGAGGAGAATGAGGCAATCAAGTCTGTAACCAATGTCGATATGTTGAAGGAAGCTGCCAAGACCTTCGCCGCTTTGCTCCAGGAAGGCGCCATCAAGGAGAACATCGATACTCTCTTTATGGGTATGAAGGAAGCCGAGGCAGTCAAGCTCTTCGCCAATACCTATCTGGCACTCCGAGTAAGCTACTTCAATGAGTTAGATACATACGCAGAAGTAAAGGGACTCGATACCAAGGCAATCATCGAAGGTGTAGGTCTTGACCCACGAATCGGAACCCATTACAACAACCCAAGCTTCGGCTATGGTGGCTATTGCTTGCCAAAGGATACCAAGCAGCTCCTGGCAAACTATGCCGATGTTCCTGAGAACCTGATAGAGGCAATCGTAGAGAGCAATCGTACCCGTAAGGACTATATTGCTGATGCCGTACTCCAGAAGGCAGGCTATTACAGCTATGCTGATGCCAACAGCTATGATGCCAGCAAGGAGCACAACTGTGTGATTGGTGTCTATCGCCTGACTATGAAGTCAAACAGCGACAATTTCCGCCAGTCAGCCATCCAGGGCATCATGAAGCGTATCAAGGCAAAGGGTGCCGAGGTAGTCATTTATGAGCCAACCTTGGAAGAAGGTAGCACCTTCTTCGGTAGTAGAGTTGAGAACAATCTCGAAGCCTTCAAGGCACAGAGCCATGCCATCATCGCTAACCGCTACGATGCTTGTTTGGATGATGTAAAGCATAAGGTTTATACTCGAGATATTTTTAGAAGAGACTAAATCGATTAGTCTTATATAAAATAATGTACACCGATATTCAGGTAATAATCATGGCTGGCGGCGTTGGTTGCCGCTTCTGGCCTATGTCAACCCCCGATTACCCAAAGCAGTTCATTGATGTGATGGGAGTCGGCCGTTCCCTCATACAATTGACAGTAGATAGATTGAAGCCAATCTGTTCTGTCACCCTCGTCATTAATACCTCGGAGTATCAGCGAGTGCTCAGCAAGGCATTGAGCTATACTTCCGATAAGAAAGCCATTGTTACCATCGGTATCAAGCCAAGTCGTTTGGAAACATGCTATGGCTATATCGTTGCAGTGTAGGCTAGGATATCCGATTATATATGATTATATATGAATGAAAAAACTGCGTGGTTCATACAGTCTATGAAAGCAAGGTGGTAGTACAAGGCTTGGATGGCTATATCGTAGCCGAGAAGAATAGACAACTGCTTGTTTCCTCAATGAAAGAGAAACAGAGAATTAAAGAATTTGGAACATAATGGCACAATCAGTAAAAGTTAATTATATACTCAATCTTATCAATACGGGAACGCAGATGCTGTTCCCATTGATAACCTTTCCTTACGTTTGCCGAGTTATAGAGGCAGATGGAATCGGACAGATCAATTTCTTCCAGTCCATCATCAGCTATATTTCCTTGTTCACTTGCTTAGGCATACCGATGTATGCCATCCGAGAGATAGCAAGAGATAGAAGTGATGTAGTACAGATGAATCGAACGGCGATGGAAATCCTGTTGTTGCATTCGATGCTGACATTGGTGGGATACGCTATAGTCGCCATCCTTTGTTTGACTGTTCCGCAGATTCAAGTCAACATACCATTGTTCTTGATTCTGAGCCTTACCATCTTTTTTACGGCTATCGGCTGTGAATGGTTTTATCAGGGAATAGAGGATTTTAAATATATCACCATACGAGGACTTATCATCAAGACGGTTTCTGTCGTTCTCTTATTCATTTTTGTAAAGAGTAAGACTGATTTGCTCTACTATGGTTGTTATACCGTCTTTGGGGTCTTAGGTGGTAATATCTTCAACTTCTTCCGTCTTCGTAAGTACATCCATCGTGAGAATATCATCTTCTCAGAACTTCATATCAAGCGACATATCAAGCCAGTCTTGAAGGTATTCTCGTTCTCTGTGGTAACCAGTATTTATCTCCAACTGAATACGGTATTATTGGGATTCTTGAAGAATGCTTTGGCGGTAGGATATTTTGCAGCAGCCACTAAGGTGATGCAAATGTTGTTGACAATGTCTGCCTGTCTTGGTTCTGTTATGATGCCACGAGCATCTCACCTCATTGCGGAGAACAAGGAAGATGAATTCAATCTTTTGATTCAAAAGTCTTACGATTTCACTTTGACGATAGCACTTCCGATGACGATTGGTCTCATCTTCTGTGCGCCAAGTCTTATCACGGCTTTATGTGGAGTTAAGTTCGAACATTCTATATTGCCATCACAGATTATAGCACCGATTATATTAATGGTCGCAATCTCTAATGTCTTTGGCATTCAGGTATTGTTTCCTAAAGGGAAAATCAATATCGTAACTTTGAGTTGCGGTATAGGAGCGGTTGCAGATTTGATTCTCAACCTGTGTTTGATTCCGTTTTTCTCTTATATAGGTACATCAATTGCATATCTAGGAGCTGAGGTTGCAACCACAGTTTCAATGTATTTCATTGGTCGCAGGTATATACCTATAATATATTTTAAGAAATCGCATCTCACTTATGCGTTGGGTTGCATAGTGATGGCTTTCGCCTTATATGGCATAAGTCTCTTGCAGTTACCTACGTTAACAACCCTTTTGGTTCAGGGTTGTTGTGGTGTTTTGACATATTTTATTATCCTATGTATTTGCAAGGATGATATGTTGATACAGATCTTATCAAAAATAAAGAAAAAATAAATGGGACAAAGATTGTTATCGCTTGATTTCATCAAGCTATTTGCTATGTTTGGTGTGATTTGCCTTCATACAGAAATGAACTTTTATGAGAATCCTTTGGCTCAGTTCTTGTATATGACAGCAGTGGTTTCTATACCTCTGTTCTTTATGACAAGTGGCTATTTGCTTTATGGCAAACAGAGTGTGGATTATCATTATTCGGCTCATAAGATAGTTGGCATTTTGCGTTTTGTTGCAATCATAACAATTACTTTCTGGCTGTTGACAGGTATGCGTCATGGAGAATCCTTTTGGCGGTTTACGGCTGGCAGCTTGATTCAAAAAGGGAACTTGGGAATATATTGGTATTTTGGAGCTATGATGATATTATATGCTCTTCTTCCGATGCAACATAAGCTATATGTGAAATATCCTAAGGCGTTCTTGTTGGGAACGATAGTCTTAGGGACTGTGTCTAATTGTATATTCCTGTCTAACTTTTATGGTTATGAAATAGAAGAGAATACCATACAGACATTTCGTTTATGGAACTGGATTTTTTATTTCAATCTTGGAGGCATTTTAAGACGATATACTGTGAAGTCTAGCCTGGCATTGGTTCTTGTACTTTTTATATTCAATTACCTTTTCCAGTATGAACTTATTCCACTGATGCCAACGGTGTATTGTGAGTATTTCTACTGTTCACTACCAGTTATGCTATTAAGTTTCTTCTTCTTTGTTTATGCAGTCAAGATTGATGATAGCAAGTTGCAATTCGTTTGTGGGGGGGGCAAATTGTTCCTTCCTTGTTACACGTTTCACATCTTTATAATAGGCAAGACAATGGGTAAGTTTGAACAATACATTTATTCAATAAGTGATTATACGGCACCCCTCTTTTGGATAATTGTCGCAATACTTACAGTCATAATCTCATGGTTGATTATGAAATTGCCTTATATGGATAGAATTTTCCGAATTTAGTAAAAAATATAACCGATATTAATATGAACTTCCAACATTACGATTACTTAATAGTAGGCTCCGGTCTTTACGGAGCCACTTTCGCACATCTTGCTCACAAGCAGGGCAAGAAGTGCTTAGTGATAGATAAGCGTTCTCACTTAGGTGGTAACATTTATTGTGAGAATATCGAAGGTATCAACGTACATAAGTATGGTGCTCACATCTTTCATACATCCAATAAGAAGGTGTGGAACTTTGTAAACTCTATCGTTGAGTTCAACCGCTATACCAATTCACCAGTAGCTAACTATAAGGGCAAACTCTATAATCTGCCTTTCAATATGAACACCTTCTACCAGATGTGGGGTGTTACCACTCCAGAGGAGGCGCAGGATAAGATTGATGAACAGAAAGCGGAAGCTGTTGCTCGTATGAAAGCTGATGGCGTAACAGAACCACGCAATTTGGAGGAGCAGGCTCAGGTATTGATAGGAAAAGACATTTATGAGAAACTTATCAAGGGATATACTGAGAAGCAATGGGGAAGAAAATGTACAGAACTTCCTGCTTTCATTATCAAGCGTTTACCAGTTCGTCTCATCTTCGATGATAACTACTTCAATGATAAGTACCAGGGTATCCCTGTTGGTGGTTATAACAAACTCATTGATGGCTTGCTTGAAGGAGTAGAGACGAAAACAAATGTAGATTTCTTTGAAAACCGTTCTTATTGGGAGGGTACCGCTGACAAGATAGTGTTCACTGGCAAGATAGATGAATTCTATAATTATCAGTTTGGTAAACTAAACTATCGTACAGTACGCTTTGAGACAGAGATTATTGATAAACCAAATTATCAGGGCAATGCAGTTGTGAACTATACAGAGCGTGAAGTACCTTACACTCGTGTTATTGAGCACAAGCACTTCGAGATGTTTGGTCAGGAAGTGTATGAATGTCCAAAGACTGTCATTTCAAAAGAGTATTCTACAGAATGGAAGGATGGTATGGAGCCATATTATCCTGTGAACGACAAACTGAATTCTGAGTTGTATGCTAAGTATAAGTCTTTGGCTGATAAGGAAGATAATATTATATTCGGAGGTAGATTGGCAGAATACAAGTATTACGATATGGCTCCGGTTATTGAGAAGGTTTTAAATATATTTGATGATGAAGAACATAGCGGTTGTTGTAACTTATAATAGGTGTACTTTATTGCAAATGGCAATAAGAGCGTTAAAAAATCAAACTGTACCATTGGATGTAATTTTGGTTATAAACAATGGGAGTACAGATGATACTGCAGAATGGTTAAGTAAACAAGAGGGCGTAATGGTCGTTACCCAGGATAATCTTGGAGGTTCTGGTGGCTTTTGGCGCGGAATTAAGGAAGCTTATGCTTTGGGGGCAGATTATATTTGGTGTATGGATGACGATGTTCATCCTTATTCGGATTGTTTGGAGCAACAGCTACGAGTGATGCCTCAGGCTGGTGGAATTGTTGCTCCACAAAGGCTGCTCGATGGCAAAAGTGTTGTTACTGGTGGCGAGTGTTTACATTTTAATTTCACAAATCCTTTTAGGTCAATGAAGTATAATGCTACTTTGGACGATATTATAAGGTGTAAGGATTATATGGAAGTGGAATCCATAGCTTTTGAGGGACCTTTGATTTCTCGAAATGTAGTAGAGAAAATTGGACTTCCAGTGAAAGAATTATTCATATTTTGGGATGATACAGAGTATTCTTATCGTGCAAAGAAGAATGGATTTCATATTGTTTATGCCTCAAAAGCACATTTGTTTAAGGAAAATTTGACAGCTAACACAAATAAAAAAAGGTCGTGGAAATATCCATATATGCTCCGCAATGAAATTTATTTTATCGAGTTGTATGCACCTATATATATTAAAAGACTTATACAGGTTAAGCTTTTCATTCGCTTTATGTTAGGTGTATGTAAGCGTCTCGTCCTAGCCGATGGTACATATCAAATGGCGGACTTTAAGGTGGTAATAAAAGCTTTCATGGATGGTGTTAGAAGAAAATTAAGAAAATACTGAAATGGTAAAATCATTTATTCAAGCTAAGGTTGATGGTGTCCTGCTATTTTTTCTCATAGCATCCACCAATCTGTTTTCATTTGGACAGATTGATTTGAAGTATTATCAGTATGTTCATTTGGCTATATTAGGCATATTGGTATATGTGTCTTGTTTTAATAAGAAATCTTTGCCTCGAAGTTATCATGTTCGTTCCGTTTTATTGCTTATGTTTTTGCCTCTTGCAAGTGTCTATTCTTGCTATGCTATTAATGGGCAGGATGTAGGATTGTCATTGGTGGTATATCGAATGCATTTGGGATGGTTGTTATATTTTTATTTATCTAAAAAACGGCTACCCTTGGATAGTATTATCAAGACTGTTTTTGTGGTAGGAATGGGATATTGTATGATAACCCTCCTTCAGCAAATCACATATCCGATAGCTCCATTTGGTAGCAGGGGTATCGGTTCTGCGTACGCTACAGATAAGGTTGGTGGTGTAGAACGTAGAATGGGGTTCTGGCGTTTCATGGTGGGCGGTTTGTATTATGGTGTGTTGGCTTTGTTCTTTGTTGTTCGCTCTTCTGTGCCATATCGTAAAATATTATTCTTGTTGCTCTTTTTGAGTATAGTTGCGTCAGGAAATAGGCAGACCATATTTTCAGTATTTATTTCTTTAGTATTTTATTATGCTTTTTCAAAAAACGTCAGCAATAAGTGGTTGATAATGCTGTTTACGTGTCTAGTTTGCCTTTTTGTTTATATTTTTGCAGATTCCATTTTTGGAAGGCTGACAAATGTCAGTGGTGATTTAGAAGATGGGCGTATGCCGTCTTATATTTTTTATTGGCAAGAGATAATAAAAAGTCCTATGGCTTTTCTTTTAGGCAATGGACTTCCTAACGGGGCTTCTTCTTATGGTATGCGTGCTGATTATTATGGTGACTTTCATGTAACGCCTTCTGATATTGGTATAGTTGGAACTATGTATTATTGGGGGGCTATATATGTGATTACCTATCTGTTGATAATGTTTCGTTGGTTAATGAATCGCCGTTTAAGCCTTTTTTATAAAGCAATACTTTTAAGTTTCCTCATTTGTTGTCCTATTGCAGGATTTCTATGGGAGATAGAGGGCTTTATGCTTCAAGGCTTGTTGTTTTATTTGTGTGATAGAGAAACATATACTCAAATTGATAAAAAATAATTATATGGCATCGTTTATTATATTAATAGCTCTTTTCGAGCTTTATCTTTCTTTTAAGAAGCCATTATATGGCTTTTGTTGCTTGTTGGTGGTTAAAATCTTGATTCCAGACAATGTGCGCTTTCCTGCAGGGGATTTGAGCCTTAATACTGTTTGTAGTATGTTGTTGTTTTGTTCCTGGCTGTTGAAAGCTGGTTTATGGAGAAAGAGATACCCTTCCGATACTAAGATGATGTGGTATATACTGGAATTTATCTTCTTTTTTGGATTTACAATTTTGCTGACTTATACATCTGTTCCGGTGGAAGCTCAATTCAAACCTTATTTTGGATATGTAGTTTTGCAACTATTACCGATAGTAGTTATGATAGATGTGATAAGGTGTAAGTCTGATTTACGGTTGTTGTTACAGTGCTTTTTGGTATCTTCTGTAATTTGCGTTGTATATTCTGTAGGATGTTTCGTTTCGGGAATACCTTATCCTTACAATGATATGGTGAATTCTTTCTTTCCTGGTAGGGATACTGATATTGAACTTGTTATGTCTTCTGAAATGGGAGGTATAGCTGGTAGATGCATGGGGACAGCGACTAGTGGAACTTGGGATTATGGTATGGTTGTTACAGCATTATTCCTTTGCATCGGTAGTATTGCCCTCTTTCTTAAGAATAAAATATGGAATATAGTATGGATTTTGTTTGGAATAGATGTTTTGTGTACCACTCGTCGTTCTCCAATCATTGCCTCTATGATTTTTTTGTTGCTTATCTTTCTATTATCTAATAGGAAGAGTTTAAGTAAAAAAATCTCATATTTGATTTATGGGGGGGCATTTTGGCTGCGGTGGTTTATGTCTTTCCTCAACTTAGCACGTTTCGTCATATATTGGAGTCGGCGATGTTCTTTTGGGATGATTCCGTGTCGGCAAAGAATGAAGTGACAGGTTCCTCTGTATCGTATAGAGTTTATCAACTAAAACGTACGATGGAATTAATCTCGGATACGCCTATATTTGGTAATGGTTGGGGGAGTTGTTACTATAGAGCGTTGCATAGAGACATGAATGGCTGGGAAAGTATCGTGTTTACAACCTTGATGCAGTTTGGGTATTTCGGCTTTCTGATATGGATGCATATGTTCTATCGTTTTTACCGTTATTCGTTGAAGAGCAAATTACGTGTTATAAGTTTGGCTTTTATGGTGGCAAGTTTGGCTTTTTGTATACTCAACGATACAATCTATCCTTTCTATATATTCTTTGGTGCAGTATTAATCAACAAGTTGTCCTATATGGAAGGACATGTGTCAAATGTAAATAAAAACAATGCAAGCAATAGATTCAAGAATTATTTCTTTTCTGCGTTTCCCTATGATAGTGGGAATCGTGTTGATACATTCAGGGGTGGACATTGATGGAATATCATCTTATCCACTTTATGAGTATGTGGTAACCAGGGGGATTATAGGGACAATTACTCGTGTTTGTGTTCCCTTGTTTTTTCTGATTTCGGGCTATTTATTCTTTTGTAATATCAAGCAGTTTGATAGGCTGGCTTATGTCGCTAAATTAAAGAAAAGAGGTCGTTCGTTGTTGGAACCTTATCTCTTTTATAATGCTTTGGCTATATGTCTTTTTGCCTTAATGGGATTTGTCAGACCAGAATTACAGTCAGGTGTTGTTCCTCCTTTGTCTCAATGGACTCCAGCTTTGTTTATGAGTTTGTTTTGGGATTATGGAAACAATTTGCCTATGGTTCCACAGTTTTGGTTTGTCAGAAACTTGATGTTGATAGTGTTGCTGTCACCTGTACTTTATTGGTTGATAAAGAAGACGAAATCAACAATAGCCCTTCTGTTAGGAATATTATGGGGGGGCAATATATGGGAGTTCGGAATACCGGGAACAATGGGGCTATTCTTCTTTACCATTGGAGCAGTAGCCTCTATCAATCAGTTAAGTATATTCACCATTGCTAAAAAGATGAAATTTTGTGGTTGGGTCTATCCGCTCTTGGCGGCTATAGATATAATGACAAAAGGAGAAGTTTTCAATATTTATATCCATAATGTCGGCATTCTTTCAGGAATGGTGCTTGTGGTATATGGATTAGGAAAGTGGTTAGAGAGAAAGGATAGTGCAAAGCCCAATAAATTTCTCTTGGCTTCTACATTCTTTGTCTTCGCTTGCCATTCTCCATATAATGGCAAGCTAGTGCACGTGATGCTTTGTGTCTTGCCTTCATTGTCTTCTTATAAACTGTTGGCTGACATACAATGCATATTGTATTATTTTTTAACAGTGACTGCTTGGATTCTCATATTGTTAAGTGTTTTTGCCATGATTAAGAAAATGAGTCCAAAAACAGCAATATTTCTTTCTGGCGGGAGATAAAAAATAAAGATAGAAAATGAATATATTATTCCTTAATATTAGTACCGCCAATCCTATGCAGGGTGGCGTACAATGTGTATCTTACAACTTGTATAAATACTTTGTTTCACAGGGGCATCATGTTGTGATGCTTGCATGGAAAAAGACTATTGAAGATTCTGGGAAAGATTTTTGCTATATGCCTGATAGCAATAAAATTTTCTCCGATAGAAATGAAGTCTTTCTCAAGCGAGTGGTAAAAGAACATGGGATACAAATAGTAATGAACCATACTTGCTTAGAACCATATAGAGCAAAAGTAATAAAATTCCTATCCAAACAAGGTGTTAAAATTGTAAATGTATTTCATAGCTCTCCATTTGGAATGTTTGGTGTCAATAAGTATAAAAGACTGCAACAGGTTAAAAATAAGAAGATTAAAAGTTTGTTGGATCATGGTATTAGGCTTGGATTTGTATTAAAATATCGCTATTGGTTAAGTATGCAGGCTAAGTATGGTGATAAAACTGTTCTTCTGTCCAATCGATTTAAATCAGAGTATTGCTTCTTCGCAGGAAGAAAATACTATGATAAGCTTTTAGCTATGCCAAATCCGTTGACGGTAGAAGAGGTGGAGCGATGCGAAAAGGAAAATGCAATATTGTTTGTCGGTCGATTGGGTCCTGAGAAAGGGCTTAATTATCTGTTGGACATTTGGAATCTTTTAGAAAATAAGTATACAGACTGGAGGTTGGATATAGTCGGTGATGGAGAGGAGAGGCAATATGTTGAGCATCGAATTGGCCAGTTGGGTTTGAAGAGATGTAACTTATATGGATTTCAAAAGCCTGCCTCTTTTTATAATCGTTCAAAGATATTCTGCATGACCTCTTTGTTTGAAGGTTTTGGATTGGTATTAACAGAGGCGATGTATTATGCCACTGTACCTTTGGCTTTTAATAGTTATGCTAATGTAGGAGATATTATAGATAAAGGAAAGAACGGTATGCTAATTCCCCCTTTTGATGTAGAGCAGTATGCTAACACTTTGTCTTTATTGATGGATAATCCTATTTTATGGAAAGCAATGTCTGAAGAAGCAGTAAAGAAAAGTTATAGCTATTCCATCAATACTATCGGTATGCAATGGCTTCGTTTGTTTGAAGAAATCTTACATTAAATATTGGATTATAATAATGATGCGAATTGATTTTTATGGTGATTGGGTATCAGATAAAATTGGTGCTATTAAAATTATTGGGGGGATAAATCTGAACATAAAAAGTTCTGATTATAATTTAGTTAATTTTGAGTCCCCTATAAAAGATACATGTCTTCCGACATTGAAATCAGGTCCGTCTATTCAGCAAGATGCTGATGGACCTCGATGGTTGAAACAGCATGGTTTCAATGTCTTTACTCTTGCCAATAATCACATCATGGACTATGGAGAAAAGGCTGCTAGAGAAACAAAAGCAACTTTGGGAGATGATAAGTGTGTGGGTATAGGAGTAGGTAAGGAAGCCTATAAGCCTTTACTTTTGGAAAAAGAAGGCATCAAGGTTGCCATCTTGGCTTTGGCTGAATTACAATTTGGTATGGTTCATGATTCTTTTACGCAAGCTAACGATTATGGTTGTGCTTGGATTAATCATCCATGCGTAAATCGTCTTGTCCGAGAGACAAAAAAGAAAGTTGATTTCTTGATTATTGTTGCTCATGCAGGTTTGGAAGGTGTGGATGTTCCACTCCCTGAATGGCGTGAAAGATATCGTGAACTGATCGACGAGGGATGTGATGCAGTGATAGGAGGTCATACGCATACTGCACAAGGCTATGAGATATATCATGGTAAGCCTATCTTCTATAGTTTGGGGAATTTCTGTTTCCAGGATAATTTGGATGGGAAGGAAAGTTGGAATATGGGTGAATGTGTTTCTTTGAAATTATCAAAGAATGCCCAGATTGAGTTTGATATTTATGGTACTCAACTTGTAGATTCCAATAAGCTTATGCTTGTCGATGAAAAAAAATGGAAAAACAAGATTGAGTATTTGAATAAGCTGCTAGAAACTCCGAACTACATTACCCATGTAAATGATATTTGTAAGAAAGCGTTAACTGATTATGATGTCTTATTTTCTATGGGTGGATATATTCATATAGATAAGTATATCGTGAAGTCATTGTTACGATGGTTGTTGGGAAGGTGTAAAGATGTCCATGTTCTCAATAATATACAATGTGAGTCGCACCGATGGACAATTGCTAGGGCTTTGAGAAAGAAAAACAATATAAAATGATAAAACGATGAAATTTAATAGAACTTATTTACAGAAGAGATTGAAAAACAATCTCTTGGCAAAATTAGCTTATGAATTCTTTGTGTTACGCAATGCCAAAAGATATTTGGACACAAAGGCACAATGGAAATACGTGCAGGATGAAAACTTGAGAAAAATCTTGGGTTATGCCTGTGAACATACAAGTTATTTCAAAAACTTATATCAGGAGAGTCTAGTCGAGAATCCTCGAAAGGTATTGGCATCTTTGCCATTGATGGATAAGAGGCTCATATTGGATAAGGGTAGCCAAATCTATAGCGATGAAATCACAGAGGATTGGTCTCTTTGGTTGAATACGGGGGGATCTACAGGAGAACCTCTCCATTTCCCAGCTCTCTATAAGAGCAAGCCTTGGGAGCCTATTGCCCAGATGATGCTTTATCTGCAAATGGGTTATAAAATAGGCGACTCTATTGTATGTGTCTCAGGAGAAAGAATATCGGATGAAGACATTGCACGTAATATCTATTGGACTGAATGTGCAAACTTTCCATGGGGTAAGGTACATTTCTCTACACTCCATTTGAATCCAGAAACAATTGGCTTCTATTGGGGAAAACTTGTTGAGGTGAAACCTAAATTCATGCGTGGTTATCCTTCTGGTATATTGGAACTTTGCAAATTGGCTCAAAAGAATGGGTTGTCGCCATCGTTCAAGATGAAAGGCATCTATTTGACCAGTGAGAATTTTACCCAAGACGAGAAGAATTTTATTTCAGATTTCTTTCATTGTCCCGTGTATGGACAATATGGACATACGGAAAGTTCTATCTTTGCCGTTCAAAAGCCTGATAGCGATGCTTACTATACAAATCCATTGTATGGATATACAGAAGTGTTGGATGAGAGTGGCAAACAAGTCGGCATTGGTGAATGTGGTGAAATTGTGGTAACTGGTTTCATAGAATATGGTTTACCTTTTGTCAGATACAAAACTGGGGATTTGGCTGTATATGGTGGCGAGACCGAGTTTGGTGAAACTATACTTTCTAGGCTCTTGGGGCGCAATGTAGATTTTATCTTCAATAAGAAGGGCGAAAAGATATTCTTGGTGGGATTTGTCTTTGGCGGGCATATCAAGGCCTTCAACCATATTTTGGCATGGCAAATTCAACAAAGCGAGATGGGAAAGATTACCCTTTTGGTTGTGAAAGGAGATGGATATGATGAAGATGTGGAAAATGAGGTTAAGCAACTTTTTGATAGTAAGGACATAGATGTGGAATTCAAATATGTAGGGAAAATAGAGAAAACCAAACGTGGAAAGCAAAAGTTTCTAATTCAAAAACTAAAGTAATTAATATGACTTATGCACCAATAGTTGTATTTGGATTTAATCGTCCAGATGCCCTAAAGAATACAATTGCCTCACTTCTTCGGAATGAAGAGGCGAAGGATTCTGATCTTTTCATCTTTGTTGATGGCCCGCGAGAGGGAAAGGTTGGAGAGAAGGAAAAGGTTAAAAAGGTACGGGAGTATGTGAAATCAATTACTGGTTTCAAGTCTCTCCACTATACCTTTGCTGAGAATAATAAAGGACTTGCTAATTCGATTATCGGAGGGGTAAGTGAAGTGATAAATCAATATGGTAGGGTGATTATATTAGAAGATGATATTGTTTTATCGAATAATTTTTTATCATTTCTAAATCAAGCACTTGTTTTTTATCAGAATAACAATCAGGTCTTTTCTGTTTGTGGAGAATCTATCAGAATTAAAGTTCCTACCGATTATACTTCTGATATTTATTTTGCTCCACGTTCTGGTTGTTGGGGATGGGCAACATGGGCTGATCGATGGAATAGTGTAGATTGGGAATTAAAAGATTGGAAAACTGTAAAAAAGAATATGTGTCATTTTAATAAATGGGGTGGTTCTGATTGTTCAGGAATGCTTAAAGATTGGCACATGGGGAAAAATAGCTCTTGGGCTATACGTTTTTGTTATTCGCAATTTGTTCAAAATAAGTTATCGGTATTCCCTGTTTTGAGTAAGATTTCTAATGATGGCTTTGATGGTGAAGGTACCCATTGTAAGAAAATTAAACATAATAAATTTAAGATGGATTTTGATCAGACAAATCGAAAAGAATTTTGTTTTTTATCAGAAATTCAGAGCATTCCATTTATCGTAAAGCAAAGGCTTTGGCCTGTTCAACTTCATGTAAGAATTATTTATAAAATATTGAATTTCCTTGGCTTATGAATAATATATCTCTAACTGTAAAAAATGGTTTATGCATGGGTTGTGGAGTGTGTAAAGATGCATGTCCTAAACATTGTATAAAAATACAGCATGGGGTTCACAATAGACCATATGTTGATGTAAAAGAATGTATAAATTGTGGAAAGTGTTTAAAAGTGTGTGCTGGCAATGGAATAGATATAAAAGCTCAGTCACAGCAGTTATTCTATACTCCTTCTATTTGTTCCAATACTTATATTGGTGATTATCTTAAATGCTTTAAAGGCTATAGTACTGATGAAGAAATCAGATATCATTGTGCCTCTGGAGGATGTGTTAGTACATTACTTATATTCTTACTACAGAAGGGATTAATTGATGGAGCAGTAGTAACAGGTTTTCAGCATGATGACGTAATGCGCCCTAATGTGTATATAGCACGTAGTAAAGAGGATATATTAAAGGGAAAAAGTTCAAAGTATTGCGTTGTATCTATGGATGGAATTGCTACAGATATAAAGAAGAACAAGGGAAAATATGTTATTGTTGGACTCCCATGCCATATTCAGAGTTTTAGAAAACTGGCTGATATAGATAAAACTTTTAGAGAATCTGTCATTGGATACTTTGCCATTTATTGTTCAGCTAATAAAAATATGCTTTCTCAAGAATATATGAGATGGCGATATGGAATTAATCCTGATGAGTTAACTTCTTTTGCTTATCGCGATGAAGGATGTTTGGGTTCTATGATATATAGGTGCAAAAATCGTGTTAAGAAGATAGATTTCTTAGATTATTATTGTGGTGTTAGAGCATTCTTTAACGAGTCAAGATGTAATGTTTGTACGGATTTTTATGGCGAATTGGCAGACATTAGTTTTGGTGATTTGAATACTGGTGATGATACAGATGACCCAATTGGTATTAATTCTTTGGTTGTCAGATCAGATTTTTGGTTGCCGATTTTAGAATCTTGTTCAAATGAGGGGAATCTGTATTTGCGTACAATAGATGAAAAAACTATGATTGACGCCCAATCATATTGTACTAAATATAAAAAAGGAAAAGGCTTTTTCGCTACTTGGAATTTACGTAAACTTTTTGGTTTGAAAAATCCTCAATATGACAATTTGGTTTATGTAAAACCTGATTTGAAGTCTTATATCAATGCGATAGCAAAAATTGTGATGTATACTATTGGTAAGCATCGTAGCTTATGGTGTATAATAAAATTGTTAGATAAAAATAAAAAATAATTAGATTATGGTAAAGAAAACAGTTGCAATTTGGTCATCATTGAAGTTTACAAACTATGGTGATGATTTACAGGCTTTGGCATATGCTAAGCATATTCGTTCATTGGGTTATAATGTTCGAATTTTCCAGCTTGACAAAGGGCTGGCAAAAATGAATGGTTTTGAATCTGTTGATACAATAGATGAATTGTGTAATGGTGTTAAACTATGCATAATTGCTGGTGGTGGATTATTATCTCCTTTCAATTTCTTGCGAAGAACGTTAAATAGAAATTATGCAGAATGGGAGTTGATGTTTAAAGAACTATATCGTGCAACCGTGGAATATGGAACTAAGTTCTGTGCTATTTCAATGGGAGGTGATGGTAAGGTTCGTTCTCCAAAGCTATATTATGGTAAGTGGAGAAATAAACTTTTTTCATCTCCAAACTTTTTAGATGGAACAGTTCGATTGGCTGGTGATGTAGAACAGATGAAAAAGTTTGGTAAGGATTTTAAGCATTATCCAGATATGCTTTTTAAATCACCTGACTTTTTCGAGGCCAAAATGTTGCCTCCAACGAATAAAATCAGAGTTGGTTTGAACTTTAAGAAAAATCATAATTATAAGTATCTTGATCGTCAATTCTTGGCAGATTTGTTGGAGTATGCTGCTACACATGATGACATTGAATTCCATTTCACTACTACTCATATGAAGTATGTAGGATTGGACTATCAGTATGTTCCTGACAAAGAATCTGAGAATATTAAGATTGATTTGTATGAAACACCAGAGCAGTTGTTGGGAGTTCTTTCTTCATGTGATGTATTTGTGACTTCAATGTTACATCTAGGTTTAACTGGTTTAGCAAATGGCAAAACTCCATTCCTAAGTTATAGAGGACCTGGTAAAGCTAAGTCTTTTTTACGTTCTATTAAAGGTGATTGGGCTATTCTTGATGATAATATTACTTTTAAGGAGTTGAGAGACAAATACCTTACACAAAGTAAGGAGATGATGTATGAGAAGTATGACGATGATGCCATACAGAAGATGAAGGAACTTAGTGGTATGCATTACAAGTTCTGTGAAAAGATTGTAGAGGAATTTGCTTAATTTACATATTGTTTGTAATGTAATTTGTTATGAATACTGTTTACGATGCAAAACTCTTAGGACTTCCAAAGATTGAAGATCCAAGAGGTAACCTGTCCATCATCGAACAAATCAAACAGATTCCTTTTGAAATCAAGAGGGTCTATTGGATTTATGATGTGCCAGGTGGAAAGGATAGAGGCGCACATGCCTATAAAGAGAACGAGGAGTTTATTGTGGCTTTGTCCGGTAGTTTTGATGTTGAACTGGATGATGGAACGAATAAACAAACCTTTTCTCTGAACCGTTCCTATTTTGGAGTTTATGTTCCTAAAGGAATGTGGAGAACTATGAAGAATTTCTCAACCAATTCTCTTGCTCTGGTTCTTTCTTCTACTGAATATGATAAGGATGACTATATCATGGATTATGAAGAATTCAAGACTTGGGTGAAGAATCCTTCTATAAAAACGACTTCTTCAGGGTATGAAACTTCTGTTAAGGTAAATAATCCTTCGGATAGTTTCAGTGCCAAGGAAGGTAAAAGTGTGTTCGATTGTTCACTTTGTGAACTCAATAAGATGCACGATGTAGAGGGAAACCTTACTTACATCTATGAGAATGTACATGTTCCATTCCCTATCAATCGTGTATTCTACAGTTATGATATACCTGGTGGTGAAGATCGTGGAGCACATGCTCACAAAGAATGCCATCAGTTTATCATTGCAGCATCTGGTGCTTTTGAAGTTGTGCTTGATGATGGTGTAAATAAGAGAACGGTACAGCTCAACAGACCATTCTGGGGACTTCATGTACCACCTGGGATTTGGGCTTCCGAGCAAGGATTCTCTTCGGGTAGTATTTGCTTAGTATTAGCATCTCATGGATATTCTGAGGATGACTATATGAGAGACTATAATGATTTTTTGAAATACGTAAACGAAAAGAATAATAAGTAATGGACGTTTTTTCAAAAGGAATTATCTTGGCTGGCGATGCTGGTAATAAGTTATCTCCTTTAACTTTAGGAATACCTAAGCAATTGCTGCCTCTCTACGACAAGCCGATGATTTATTATCCGCTAGAATTGTTGGTAGGTGTAGGGATAAAAGATATTCTCATAATTACTAGCCAAGAACATGCTTCTACTTTCATTCATGCGTTAGGCGATGGTTCTGCTTTTGGTGCGAGGTTTACGTATGCAATACAATCAAAACCGGAAGGAGCTGCGCAGGCTTTTACGATTGGAGAAGAGTTTGTCGGGGAAGAACCTGTCTGTATGATAACTGGTGATTGTATCATATTTGGCAAGGATAGAAATATCAAATTACAAAAGGCCATTAGGGCAGCACAGAATAGCGGACAGGCATCCATATTTGTGTGCCGTGATTGGGATTCTGAGCAGTATGGGGTAGTTACGCTAGATTCAGAGGGAAGATGCCTAACTGTTGAAGGAAAGGCTACAAAGCCTTTGTATTATTCGATTACCGGACTTTATGTTTTTCCGAAAGGAGTTACAGAATATGCTAAGCTTGTAGAAAAATCAGAGCGTGGGCGTTTAGAGGTAACTTCTTTGAATAAAGCTTATTTTGAGAAGAATAAGTTGCAGGTACAGGTTCTTGGTAGTGATTTTAAATGGTTTGATACCAATTCCTTCGATTCGTTACAAGTAATCAACAATTATATTCAGAAATTGAAAAATAAAAATAAATAAGATTATTATGGTTAAGTTATTAGATTTACAGGCAATCACCATGATGCATGGTGATGAGTATAAGGCTGCAGCCAACCGTGTCATTGAGAGTGGTTGGTTCTTGCAGGGTAATGAAAACAAGCAGTTTGAGAAGGACTATGCTCAATATATTGGTACAGATGAGTGTGTAGCTGTGGCTAATGGTTTGGATGCTTTGCGCTTGATTATCCGAGGATATAAGGAGATGGGTATTTTCCAGGATGGGGACGAAATCATAGTTCCTGCTAATACCTATATTGCAACTATTCTTGCTATTACAGAGAATAATTTGACTCCTATCTTGGTTGAGCCAACATTTGAGCATCTTGAAATTGATATTGACAAGATAGAGGAAGCAATCACTCCTAAAACAAAGGGCGTGATGATTGTTCACCTTTATGGTCGTGTCGCATACAATGACAAACTGGGCGAGATTTGCAAGAAACATAACTTGAAGTTGATGGAAGACTGTGCTCAGAGCCAAGGGTGTGCCTGGAAAGGTGTGAAGACTGGTGCTTTGGGAGATGCTGGTGCGCATAGTTTCTATCCAGGCAAAAATCTCGGTGCCTTTGGTGATGCAGGAGCAGTAACTACTAGTGATAAGGAACTTGCTTCTGTGATTCGTGCTTTGGCAAATTATGGTAGTCAGAAGAAGTATGTATTTAAGTATGCTGGTATCAATAGCCGTATGAGCGAGTTGGATGCTGCTGTTCTTGATGTCAAGTTGAAGTATTTGGATGAGGACAATGCTCAGCGTCAGAAGTTGGCAGCTTATTATTATGAACATATCAATAATCCGCTTATAACATTGCCTGCAAAGATTGATGATGAAAATAATGTATATCATCAGTTCCCTATCTTCTGTGAGCGTCGTGATGAATTGCAAGAATACTTGAAAGAACAGGGTGTTCAGACATTGATTCATTATCCAATACCACCACATCATCAGGAGTGTTATGCTAAAGAATCTTGGAATACCCCTCAGCTTTCTCTTCCGATTTCAGAGAAGATTCATCAGCAGGAATTGTCTATTCCTATGAATCAGGTGATTAGTGAAGAAGAGGCAAAGATTGTTGTTGATGCAATTAATTCTTTTAAGTAATCATGATGAACTTTTGTACCTTATTTGATTCTTATTATATTCATAAAGGAATCGCTCTGTATCTATCACTAGAGCGCGTATGTGACGATTTTACACTCTATGTGATGGCATTTGATGAACCGAGTTATAAAAAACTTAGTTCATTAAATTTCAAACACATGGTTGTTGAGTATGAAGGTGGAGAATTCCTTTCGGATGATATTAAGAAAGTGAAGGCTGAAAGAAAAAGAAACGAGTATTGTTGGACCTGTGGGTCCAACATTACTTATTATTTCTTGACGAAATATCAGCTGGAGAGTATGACTTATGTTGATGCTGACATGATGTTTTTCTCGTCTCCAAAGGTAGTATTTGATGAACTGAAGCCATTTTCGGTAGGATTGTCTTCACATTTTGCTGATACGGAATTATATGGTAAGTATTGTGTTCAGTTCTGCTATTTCAAAAATGATGAAAAAGGCTTAAAAGCATTGACTTGGTGGAAAAACAGTTGTCTGGATTGGTGCTATGATAGATATGAAGATGGTAAATTTGGTGATCAGCGCTATCTTGATATGATGCCTGATAGATTTGAAGGTGTTCATGAAATCGAGAATCGCGGTGTTGGTGTTGCAAAATGGAACATGCTAGAATACAGTTTCTTGCCAAATCATGTTATTTCTTATCGTGAAAAGAAATATGATGTATGCTTCTACCATTTTCATGCAGTAGCTGTAGAATATAAGGAAGGTAATATTTATATTGCATCCAAGAAGGATGTTATACCTCAATCTGTAATTGATACGATGTTCAAACCTTATGGAGAGTTATTAAAAGAGGTTTATACGAAATATCTTGGTAAATCTGTAAATGAGGTTATTATTAATAACCCTGGATTGGGAAGGCAAATTCTGCAATGTTTGAAAAATCTGCTGAGAGGAAATAGACTGGTTCAATATATCTTTTTCAAGTACATCAAGGGTCATACTGGATACAATAAGAAACAACTATAAAAAAGCCGGTAATGATGGATTACCGGCAGTAGATTTTGTTTCATAACTCTGCGAATCTCTAGACCTCATCGCTTTATGTCTCTTCGTATGGTGAAGACTCCCGAATACTTAGTTTCTGTGCTTTGTTGGTCCAACTTTTATTTTCTCCACAACAGTCGTTTGGGGGTGACTTGCTGCGTAATCCTTTGAGACAAATCGACCATCAATAGCACTTCTACCTCTTTCTGAGGTTTTAGCCATAATTGTAAATCTGTTTATGGGTTATCCTGTTGCTCACAGATCCAGTTTAGCTGCCATTCATTTAAGGGCGAATAGTACCTTAATTTTCAATTGCAAAAAGTATGCCAATTTTTGATTTGTAGAATATGATTTTCATGGTTTATTGGATAAATTAGAATGTTTTTTATCTCAAATATCTTTCATGATAGATAATTTTATTTTCTTCCAAACTTCGCTATCTAGCAAGAAGTAGGGAATAGCTTTCCTGCTATCCTCTGCAAAATAGAAAAACAGATGTTTGATGCCTGGGGCATCAGTATATTCGTAGGCTTCGATTTTCACAATGTTGATGCTTTGCGACTGAAGAGCCGTAAGGAGTTGCTGACGTTGCTTTTTCGTAAGCTGCTTATACTTCGTATATATAGTATTAATATCGTATGTCATAACCGTTGTTTCTTGTTCATGAAATGATGGGATTCTGATGGAACCCGCTGTTTATGGCTGCGAAGATAACAAAATAATTTCAAATATAGTTATGTTTCGATTAAAAACATTAACAATTTTAGGTAGTAAGGCGGAATTAGCCTCATTACCAGAGGGCAAATTGCTCATTAACACGGTAAATGCTCACTCTTTTAACACCGCAAAGAAGGATCAGCTCTTTGCTGATGCTCTGACTAATGGTGATGTGCTGATTCCGGATGGAGTGAGTATCGTGAAGGCATGCAAGTGGATTAAGGCTAAGAGTCAGCCTAAGGAAAGAATAGCTGGCTGGGACTTGTTTTTCTTCGAAATGAACAAGCTGGAGAAAAAGGGTGGTACGGTGATGTTTATGGGTAGTTCGCAGAAGGTGCTCGACCTGATTGTGAAGCGTGCTGCCGTGGATTATCCTCACCTGAAGGTGGTGACTTATTCGCCTCCTTATAAGCCTGAGTTCTCGGATGAGGACAACAAGGCTATCATTGATGCCATTAATGCTGCCAACCCCGATTTGCTCTGGATTGGCATGACGGCGCCAAAGCAGGAGAAGTGGACTTATTCTCATTGGAATGAGTTGAACATCCATTGTCACGTAGGTACCATCGGTGCTGTCTTCGACTTCTTCGCTGGTACTGTAGAGCGTGCACCTATCTGGTGGCAGGAGCATGGATTGGAATGGCTCTATCGCTTGATCAAGGAACCGAAGCGTATGTGGAGAAGATATATCATAGGTAATACCTTGTTCCTCTGGAACATGACGAAAGAGTAACTTGTGAAGAAACAACTTCAGATTTTCTTTGATTTCCTAAGATTCTGTATTGGCTCTGCCAAGGAAATACCTGATTCCTTAAAGGAGGTGGATTGGAAGGAGCTGTATGCTATTGCCAAGAAGCAATGTCTGGTGGGGGTTCTCTTTGCTGGTATCAAGAAGTTGCCTGCTGAACATGTAGGGATGAAGAAGGAACTGCTGCTTCAATGGATGGCAGAAAGCCAGATGTTGGAGAAAGCAAATGTTCGGTTGAACGATGCTGCCATTCAGGTTTCTGAGTGGTTCCGAAAGAAGGGATTCAGAACCTGTATTCTGAAAGGGCAGGGGAATGCATTGATGTATCCGAATCCTTATTCCCGGACTCCTGGTGATATTGATATCTGGGTGGAAGGTGGAGATAAATGGGTTATCTCCTTTGTCCGCTCTATCTCGCCTCATGAAAAGGCGTGCTATCACCACATCGAGTTCCCATCGTATAAGGGTGTGGAGGTTGAAGTGCATTATCGGCCTAGCTTCCTGTTGTGCTTCTGGCATAACAGAAAGCTTCAGAAATATTATGAGAGGGTGAAGGAGGAGCAGTTCTCGCATCGGGTGATGTTGGGAGAGCAAAGGGAGATTGCGATTCCGACAGCGGAATTCAATCTCATCTTCCAGTTGACTCATATCTATGCTCATCTGATGAATGAGGGGATTGGGTTAAGACAGCTGGTGGATTATTACTATGTTCTTTGCGACTTTTATAAAGTCTATCAAAATTTTTCGAATCCCTCCGTCTCCCTTTCCAAAGGGAGCTCCACTTTCTCCCCAAGCCCCTCTTCCTCAGGAAGCGGGGATGTAACCGCACCTTCTCTGTGCTCGGAACCGCTACGCTCTAAGGATGGCGGACCATCAAAGGTCTCGCCAAATTGTGCGGGATGGGACCGCCGGGATGCTATTGGGGATATGACTTCTGCAACTGCTTCTACTTCTACTGACACTTCTGCAACTGCTGCTCGCTCTTCTTTTGCTGCCAATTCTTCTGCAGCTATCGATAGGGTGCAGAAGGAGTTAAAGGAGTTGGGATTGTGGAAGTTTGCCGGGGGTATCATGTATATCATGCAGGAGGTGTTCGGCATGCCTGACTCTCGCCTTATTGTTCCTCCGAATGGGAAGTATGGTAAGTTTGTGTTGAATGAGGTGCTGGAAGCCGGGAACTTCGGAAGGCATGATGCCCGAAATCGGTTTGGAAGGTCACAGCTTGGACATAATCTCCAAAGGGTGTATAGGGATATGAGGCTAGTGAAGTTTTTTCCTGCTGAAGCTCTTTGTGAGCCTATCTTTAGAACTTGGCACTTCTTCTGGAGGATGAAGAACAAGAAATAATAGATTTCAAAAACTGCGGTATTCCAATATAAGTGTGATAACTTCTATCACCCAGAGGCTGATGGGGTATCTTTTCGAAAACCTACCCGTCCTTCCTTACCCTTAAGGAAGGCTCCACCTCTCACCCCGACCCTCTCACCCTCAGGGAAGAGGGAGGAAACCGCTCCTCCTCGTCGCTCGGAACCGCTACGCTCTAAGGTTGGCGGACCATCAAAGGTCTTCGCCATGGTTGTGCGGGATGGGACCGCCTGGGGAGAAGAGTGTTTACAGTTAATAGTTTATAGTTTATAGATTTTTGTGGTAATTTGCTGATGAGTTGCAGATTTCTTTCGATTTTCTTGGTGGTTTCGAGAAAAAAGCGTAACTTTGGCGGCAGAATTAAATGTTTAAAAGGAGAAGATTATGGCAATAGATATTAAAGTGATACCGACTCTACGAGGTGAAGAAGCAGCTCGCTTTGTGAAGAGAGCGGAAGAAGTTATGAATAATAATAATCGTGTGGACTTCTCTGCAAAAGTTGCTGAAGCTCGTGCCATTTTGGAAAAAGCGGGTTTTTGATTATGGGGTTCTTATTGGAAAAATGCAAACTTGTGAAATTGGATGATAGGATATTGTCATCTTGTCACCCTTTTACCTGTGGAGATGCTGACCTTGACGACTTCTTTCAGAATGACGCTATGCGTTACAAGAAAGAGTTGTTAGGAAAGACTTATTGTTTTATTTTGGATGAGGATCCTAAGACAATCGTTTGTATGTTTACACTATCAAATGATAGTATTCGAGTGGATGTCATTCCCAATAATCGGGGACGTAAGTTGTCGCAAGACATTCCAAGAGAGAAACGTATGCGTAGATACCCAGGTGTATTGATTGGACGTTTGGGAATTAATGCAGGGTTTCGCAATCATGGTATCGGTACGGAACTTCTTGATTTTATAAAATCATGGTTTATAGATGAGGAAAACAAAACAGGTTGCCGCTTTTTGATTGTTGATGCTTACAATAATGAAGCACCTCTTGGCTTTTACCAAAAGAATGAGTTCCTGTTTTTGTTTTCTACGGAACAGCAAGAAGCGGAAAATCTTGGCTATGACGTAGCAAAGACTTTGCACACTCGTTTGATGTACTATGATTTGAAGAAATTGACTTCAATTGCCTAATATCTGGAAAACACAAAAGGATAAGAATTTAGATTTTTAATTATATACTTTAAGATTGGCAGGGCTTTTGATGAAGCTCTGCCCGTCTTTTTGACTTTTCTTTTTTTGAATTAAAAAAAAGATACCATCTTACTTTTTAACATACTGATAGGTGTCACTGCTTGGAATATAGCAGGGACGCTATATTCATTATATGCTTTTATATGAAGAATATTAAGCTTTTTGATTACCAAGAGGATATGAAGGAACGGATTGAGAAGGCGTTGCGCCTTCATCGGTCCGTGATGGCACAAATGCCAACGGGTACGGGAAAAACGGTTCTACTCGCTTCGGTCGTAGAATCGTTTTTGAGGGAACATTCCAATTGCAATGTTTGGATTGTTGCCCATAGAAGGGAGTTGGTTTCTCAGATTCGAGAAACTATTCAAAGAGTTTTTTCTAAAACCCCATCCCTTCTTTATAAGGATTTTTCGAACCACCCTGCCAATTCTTCGAAAATCACCCCGTCCCTCTTTACCCTTAAAGAGGGCTCCACCTCTCACCCCGACCCTCTCACCCTCAGGGGAGAGGGAGGAAACCGCCCTACTCGGTGCTCGGAACCGCTTCGCTCTAAGGTTGGCGGACCATCAAAGGTCTCGCCAGATTGTGCGGGATGGGACCGCCTGGGTGCTGCTTGCTTGCGGCCTGCTGAGGAACTTGGTGACCACCTGGGGATGAGTGGAGCATCAAAGGTCTCGCCAGATTGTTTGTCGGCTAGCGCATTCAATGTTCCTATCAAGGCTGTGTCGATACAATGGTTGTCGAAGCACTATGACGAGATAGAGGAAGAACCGGGGATGATAGTGATTGACGAGGCGCACCATGCCCTTGCCAAGACCTATAAGGAGATGTGGGAGAGATTCCCGAATGCTAAGTTCCTGGGACTGACGGCTACTCCTTGCCGATTAAATGGTAAGGGATTCACGGATCTGTTTGATGTCTTGGTGCAGTCGTGGAGTGTTCCTGAGTTTATCAGCAAGGGAAGATTGGCAACATACGATTTTGTGAGCATCAAATCGGATGGTGTGACGCAACGGCTCATCGACTCCTTGCAGAAGCGAGGGGCAGATGGTGACTACCAGAACAAGGAAATGGATATGTTGCTGAATAAGAAACCGAGCATCGAAAGGCTCTATCGGAGCTTGGAGGAATATGGTAAAGATAGAAAGGGCATCGTGTATGCTATCAATATTAGTCATGCTAATGCTATTGCCGAGTTCTACAGAGAACACGGCATCGCGGCTGTTGCTATTGATAGTAAAACGCCAAGTTCTTTACGAAAAGAACTTATAGAAAGGTTCAAAGCTTCTAATACTTCTTTTTCGAATCACCCCATTCCTCTTTCCAAAGAGGTTTTTTCTAAAATCACCCCGTCCCTCTTTACCATTAAAGAGGGCTCCACCTCTCACCCCGACCCTCTCACCCTCAGGGGAGAGGGAGGAAACCGCCCTACTCGGTGCTCGGAACCGCTACGCTCTAAGGTTGGCGGGGCATCAAAGCCCTCGCCAGATTGTGCGGGATGGGACCGCCTGGGTGCTGCTTGCTTGCGGCCTACTGAGGGACTTGGGGACCGCTTGGGAATGAGTGGAGCATCAAAGGTCTCGCCAGATTGTGCGGGATGGGACCGCCTTACTGATACTTGCTTGCGAGCTGGTGATGGACTGGGGGCTACTTGCTTGCGGGCTGCTGATGAACTTGCTGATGGGGCTGCTGATGGGCTTGGTGCTACTTGCTTGCGGGCTGCTGATGGACTTGCTCCTATCCAAGTGCTGGTGAATGTGGACATATTCTCGGAGGGATTTGACTGCCCGGATGTGGAGTTTGTACAGTTGGCTCGACCAACGCTGTCGCTTGCCAAGTACCTGCAGATGGTGGGACGTGGATTGCGAGTGGCTAAGGGAAAGAAGAACTGCGTAATTATAGATAATGTGGGACTATATCGGGTGTTCGGGTTGCCTTCGCAAGTATGGAACTGGAATGCGATGTTTGAAGGAAAGCTGAAAGTTGGCAAGAGAAAGGAGACCCCGAAGGATAGAGAGTTTTTCCTAATGAACGAGAAGCAAGACGATATTCAGATTCATCCAGACTCAGAAATGATGATGGTGATGAGCCATGAAGAATTGCTCCAAACACTACAGTATCGTGAGTTTGTAGATAGCAAAGGGGAGTTTGCCATCATCAAGTTGTCTGATGGAAAGATGACGGTAGTGAACCGACAAGGAGAACAAGTCTTGGAGCCAGGCGATTACTATGACATGAAGCTGTTGGATGGCAACATCCTGTTCTACCGACCTCGC
>ERZ791794.444-NODE-444-length-30484-cov-5.143284_pt1 | contig 30484 bp, 22 predicted proteins | sample MGYA00510312_ERZ791794 | MGnify/ENA primary metagenome ERZ791794 (study PRJEB30046, sample SAMN00791977) | human gut metagenome | study: EMG produced TPA metagenomics assembly of the A metagenome-wide association study of gut microbiota in type 2... | reverse complement strand
GCCATACCCACGCAGCCTCTAATGTTTACATAGGAGGGTATGGCATCCTGCCATACCCACGCAACCTTAAATCGAGGGTTAACAAGTAAAAACAAAATATAGGGCAAATTGTAGGAGGCTACGGCAAGAAAGCCGTAGCCTCCTATTATATCAACCAAAACATGACAATCCTCCTCACCGTAGCCGCCTACTTCGCGGCTCTTATGCTCTTCAGCCGCCTCACCGCACGACGCGGCGACAACAACGAGACCTTCTTCCGCGCCAACCGACGCTCGCCGTGGTACATGGTGGCGTTCGGAATGGTGGGCGCTTCCATCTCGGGCATCACGTTCGTGAGCGTGCCGGGCATGGTGATGCGCACCGATATGACATACGTGCAGACCTGCATCGGCTTCATCCTCGGCTACTTCGCCATCGCCTTCCTGCTACTGCCGGTCTACTATCGGCTGAACCTGACGACCATCTACTCGTATCTGAAGGAGAGGCTCGGCAAGCGGTCGTACAAGACCGGCGCATGGTTCTTCCTCACGTCAAAGATGACGGGCGCAGCGGTGCGCTTCTACGTCGTCTGCATCATTCTGCAACGCTTCGTGTTCGATGCCGTGGGCGTGCCGTTCCCCGTAACCGTCGTGGGCATGACGCTGCTCATCTGGCTCTACACACGCCGCGGCGGCATCAAGACACTGGTGTGGACCGACACGTTCCAGACCACCTGCATGTTTGCCGCGCTGCTCCTTATTATATATAATGTGACACAACAACTGGGCATGAGCGTGGGCGAAGCCGTGCGGGCGGTGGCTGCCGACGGACACAGCCGCATGTTCGTGTGGGACGACTGGGTGTCGACGCAGAACTTCTGGAAGCAGCTGCTCAGCGGAGCTTTCATCGCCATCGTGATGACGGGCTTGGATCAGGACATGATGCAAAAAAACCTCACGTGCAAATCGCTACGTGAGGCTCAAAAGGATGTGTGTACGTATGGTTTCGCCTTCGTACCAGCCAACCTGCTGTTCATGGCTCTGGGCGTGCTGCTTATGATGCTAGCGCAGAAGGAGGGCACACCGCTGCCTGCGGCTGGCGACGAACTGCTGCCGATGTTCGCTGCGACGGGCGCGTTGGGCACCGTCGTCACGGTGTTCTTCACCATCGGCATCGTGGCGGCGTCGTTCTCCAGTGCCGACTCGGCGCTCACCGCGCTCACCACGAGCTACTGCGTTGACATCTGCGAGCGCCCCGAGGACGAGCATCTGCGCCACCGTGCGCATGTGGGCATCGCCGTGGTGTTCGTGGCGTTCATCCTGCTGTTCCGTATGCTCAACTCTACGAGTGTCATCGATGCCATCTACGTGCTCTGCTCATACACCTACGGTCCGTTGTTAGGTTTGTTCGCCTTCGGACTGCTCACGCACCGCGCCGTCAACGACCGCCTCGTGCCCTATGTATGCCTCGCCTCCCCCCTACTCTGCTACGCTCTCGACATCACCGCGCAGCATCTCTGGGGCTACCGCTTCGGCTACGAGCTGCTCATGATCAACGGAGCGTTCACCTTCGCAGGGCTGTGGGCTACGAACAGCGCAAAGAAATATGAAAACTCCCAATGATTTCACACTATACGTTAGGATGCAAAAACTCCCACAGATTTCACAGATCTGCACAGATGCTGATTGCGTTATTCTCCCACAGAACACACAGAACCTTTTGCTATAAAAATCTGTGTAAATCTGTGAAATCTGCGGGAGTTTTTCTCAGCAGAAGGTTCTGTGGGTTCTGTGAATTCTGTGGGAGAATATCTCAGCAGAAGGTTCTGTGGGTTCTGCGAATTCTGTGGGAAATTATCTCAACAGAAGGTTCTGTGTATTCCGCGAATTCTGTGGGAAATTATCTCAGCAGAAGGTTCTGTGTAAATCTGTGAAATCTGTGGGAGAATATCTCAGCAGAAGGTTCTGTGGGTTCCGCGAATTCTGTGGGAGATTTTCTCTGTGGGTGCGTGAGTATGGCAAGGATGCCATACCCTCCTACAATACATCTGTGGGAAGAGAAAGATTATAAGCCTGACCAGACACTCGGGTTGAACGTTTTCTCGACCTGTGCCTCCACATCATCAGGGAGGTTGCAGAAGAAGTCGATGCCGGTGCGCGCCTCAAGCTCCTTGATAGAGATAGCGTGTGAACCCAACGTCTCGTTCGTGCGCCACGCATTTGTCTGTTCGCTCCAGAACGCCATGCCTGCATATCCGAACGAGCTCTTGCGCAGGATAGCCATGTAGAAGTACTTCGGCACGATGAGCTTGCCCCCGATGCGCGTTATGATGTTAGTCTCACTGTCGATTGTGCCACCCTTGCAGACGAAGATTGTATCCGTTGCAGAGAGCTTGTCTGCCCACTTGCGCAGCTGGTTCTCCATACGCACCCACAAGCCATTGTTACCGCTGTCGTCGAAACCATTAAACTTATGATACTGCGGTTGCATGTTCGTCATTACGAACGTCTGAGAGTTCATCTCCTTTGAAGCGGTGCGGTCGCCGCTCGGACAGATGTGACCACGGTCGTAGCCAGGGAAGTAAGTGTACTCGCCCCAATACTCGTTGCTATTGAGGTTCGTAGCATCGAAGAAGAAGTTCGATTCACGCGAATACTTGCCCGAGTAGCCTTTGTGCATCTGATAGCACGTCCAGCGCTGCGAACGCTTGTCGCAATCCCACTCCACAGAGAAGTTAACACCGTCTTTATCGTAAGATGTAGATGTCATGCGATAGACGATAACCTTCTGCTTGCCCGTCTTCTTCAGAGCCGGGAACTCCGTGCGTCGAATAGCTTTGTTGTAGCCGTTGGCTGCCGACGGTATGTTGGCGTTCTTGTTCTTCTTGTCTACCTGACCGCTCTGACTGCCGCTGCCCTCATCGTCATCGCCTCCACAAGCGGTGAAGGTGAACGCAGAGAGCAGCATCACAACAACAGTTGCATAGCGCAGCGCGTATTTATAATATTGTTTCATCAGTTATTTTCCCTTAAAAGTTCCTTTTTACTTTTTTACTTTTAAAAAATATGTTTTGTGGGGGCGTGGTATGGGCAAGATGCCCATACCTCCTACTTTTTACTTTTTTACTTTTAAATAAAAAAGAGAGTATGTTCCATACGTATATGCAACTACGGATGGAACACACTCTCAATATTCTATTTCAAAAATAGAGCGTGTCTATTTGAAGTATATATCTCGTTCTTTTCCTTACTTGCGAACCTTTGCGTAGCGGTTCATGAACTTATCTACGCGACCTGCAGTATCGACAAGCTTGCTCTTACCAGTATAGAACGGGTGAGATGTGCTTGAGATTTCGACTTTTACCACTGGGTAAGTTTCGCCTTCAAACTCTACTGTCTCTGTAGCCTTGCATGTAGACTTTGTAAGGAACATATCGCCGTTGGACATATCCTTGAATACGACGGGGCGATAGTTTTCTGGATGAATTCCCTTCTTCATTTTGTTTAAATTGTTATAGTGTTAAATAAATATTTCGCTTTCAAATGCTTAGCGGATGCAAAGTTACGACTTTTTTATGAGACCGACAAATTTTTGAAAACAAAAATTCCAAGCCACCTCATCGTTTGAAATGGCTTGGAATAGGAATGTATCAGCTAATGATATTTACTTCTTATAAAGGAAAGGCAATATAGCCTTAATCTCTTCGTATGCGCCAAAGCTTGTAAACTCTGTATCGTACTGTATGGTCTTACCCATTTCGTTGTTCTTGATACTAACAGTCTTATCGCTGTTGACAGTAATAGTCCAAATATGACCACTTGCAGGAAGTTCTGCAGAACGGCTAAAGCTATTATACGCTCCGTTCATAAAGTAGTAACCTGTAGCATCCTGAATAGTGTATCCACCATCAACTTTCTTGATAGTAAAGGCATTAGCGTCAGAAACCTTTACAGTTCCGTTGCTCTCTGTTACGCTTACAGGATTCTTGAGGTAACCGTAATTGTATGTAGCAGCCAACGGAGAGGCAGCGAGGTAACCTGCATCTGTCTTTGCAACCAATACGTATGTACCATCAGTAATTTGATTAACAAGCGTGTAGGTAGAAGTGGTTGATGTTTCTGGCTGATTAGGCTCTGTAGAACCACCTTCAACAACTCCACCATCAGCAGTAGTGAGAGAGAAATCGTCAACAAGGAGGTCCTTGCCAGGATTCTTTATAACAGCAATAACAAGAGCTACTGTTGTCTTTTCTGCGAGTGTGAACTCATGGCTGATTGCAGTCCACTCTGTATTTGTCAACTTGTCGTACTTCTTAGCATAGATATAATCGTTGCCTCCGCTAATCTTACCATCAACAACCTTAACATAGCCATAGTCTACAACCGCACCATCAGCAGTAGCAGCCTTTGTATAGAACGACATCTTGTATGTACCTGGCTTCAAAGTGAGTTCCTTGTATGCAAGACGCTGGTTCTTTGCACTACCTGCAACACATACAGAATACTTGCCGCTATGAGCATCTGTGCTCTGTGAAAGCTTGGCATTGCTTGCAGAAGAAGCCGACTTCCAATTGTTAGGAAGGCTATTTGTCCATGCCTCGAAATCACCATTTGAAACGAGATTTGATCCAGCTGGTGTGTCAGGTGTATCGGGAGTATCAGGCTTGCCTGGAGTAACCATTGGTGTGCCGTCGCCCTTAATTGTGAAGTTGTCAACCTCCCAACCACCAGAGTTGTTATCTGTACTTGTATACTTGAAACCAATGTAAACCTTATTGCCACAATATTCTGTAAGGTCGATATCACCAGACTCTACAAACGTCCAGCTTGTACCTGCCGGATAATTTGGAACAACGAGTTGTTTCCAAGTAGCTGTGCTAACATCGCCTGTGTAGTCGGTAGAAGCCCAAACTGTCATCATGTCCTTCATTGTGCTAACATCGCTAAGCTTGTTGATAGCGTGTGAGAACGCAAGAACAGCCTTCTTGCTATCAGCGAGGTTAATAGCTGGAGAAACAGCCCAAGACTCTGATGCATGGCTTGCATTGTTTAAGAATGCAGAAGCATTGAGATAGCCATTATTATTGTAAGAAGCCACCTTCCAAACTCTTGTCAAACCGCCTGTGAGGTTTACATCTTTAAATTCAAATGCGGTTGTATTGTTGTCAAATGCCTCTGAATACAATGTCGGAACTTCAGTTGTTGAACCGCCATTACCGCCGTTACCACCGCCTGGAATTTCATAAGCAGCAGGAACGTCCTCGCAGCTTGTGAATGTGAATGCTGTCATTGTTGCGACGAGCATTGAGAAAAATATCTTTTTCATATTCTTTTGTTTGTTTGCTTGTTATATAATATATAATAATGTGAGATAGCCTTACTTCTCTTCTGCCGGCTGATTCTTCTCTGGCTCGAGCACTTCGATGTCAGAGAGTGTGCGCAGAACGAGCTGCACTGTTGTGCCGTAAGACGATGTTGCGCTGGTCTTGTAGACGGTGAGGATACCGGTTACGTTGAGCTTGCCCTTCGGCAGCTTCTCGGCAGCGAACTTAGCGTAGCAGCTTGTACGGATGCCGATCTGCTTCTTCTGACCAGTGTAACCCTTGAAGTAGCGTGTCACGCCGTAGCCTGTAGTGGCACCTTCTGCCTCAGGAGCGAATGTGACGGTGCCGTCGGCTGTGTCGAACTCAACACCCTTCAGTGTCACAATCTGTCCAGAGTACTTATGTGCCACGGTCTCGTTGTTGAGAGTGCTGATTTCAGAAGTCTCGAACACGTGAGGCACTACGAGCGAAGCGTCGGGCTTGCCGAGAATCTTGAAGCGTGTCTGCCATTCTGCACGGCTGATACGGCTCGGGTAAGTCTGGTTCTTCTTGAAGTCGGTGTACGGGATACCCAGCTGTGGCTGTGTGCGATATACGCCATAGTAGAGTCCGCCGAGGTCAACGAGAATCTCCTGACCGATCTGCATCTGGCCGTTGATACCGCCCTGAGCAACACTGATGATGATACCACCTGTAGCATCCTCGATCATAACCTGGCTATATATATTGCCAGAGATGTCGTTGCCTGTGACGCGACCCTTGATCTGCACGCCGTCGGCGATGCGCACTGTGTCGTTCACTACATCCTTCAGTTGTGCACCGTACTTTGCCTTAAGATCAGCAATAGAAACGACATTGGTCTCCTGAAGCTGGTTGTTGCCGAACGGTGCCACCTCGCCAGTAGGGTCGGTCCAGTCCTCATCCATACATGATGTAGCAGAAAGACCTATAACAAGCGCGAAGAGCGCGAGTTTCAGATATTTTATACTTTTCATCTTCTTTCTGTGATTTAGAATTTATAAGTAATGTTCAGCATACCGTTTGTACCTAAGGCGTAGAACTTGAACGGATTCTTCTCGAACGAGTAGCCACGTACGTTCAGGCTCTGTGTGTAGCCGCTTCGGCTCTGCTCGTAACCGCCAGTAACGATGTTGCGGTTGTTGAGGATGTTCTGAACCATGAGGTTGATCGAGAGCGATCCGTGCTTGAGGTAGATGCTGCGACCGATTGAGCCGTCGAGCATGAAACCGCCGTGACCCTTAGCCTGATCGAGTGCTCCTGAAACGATTTCGCCGGTCACGTCGTTGATAATCGGCTGACCGAGTGCCTTCATCACATCGTTACGGTTCTTCACATTCTTGTGGAAACGGTAGTTAGGCGAGTACGACAGGTAGATGCGGTCGTAGTAGTTGCAGTTGAGGTCGATGAACCAACCCTTCTGATGATAGCTTACGCCGAGACTGAGAGCGGTGAGCGGTGTGCCGCTGTCGCGCATACCCTTGTTGTGAATATAGTCGTAGTTGTCACCGGTCTGGGCGGTGCCGTACAGTGTGGCATCTGTCGACTTCATGTAGCAGAGCTTAGAGTTGTTCGTAATCTTAGCCTCGCTGATTGTACCGATGAGCTTAATGTCGAGGAAACTTGCGAGCTTGAATTTAGCGCCGAGTTCTGCACCGTAGTACGACTTGTTCATATCGGTCATAGACACATAGATGAACGAGTTGCTATCGTCGTTATAGAAGTTCTGCCAGTCGGATACGTTAGTCATGCGGCTGTAGTAGCCCTTCACATTGAGGTGGAGCCAAGAGTTCTCGTACATGTAGCCGAGCTCTGTACTGAAGATGCGCTCGTTCTTGAGTCCCTGAACGAAGTCGTTGTTAATCTCCGGCGACATGAACGCTGCGCGTGCTTCCGGTGCGCGGTGCTCATAGCCTACGCCGAGCGAGAGCACGTTGCCACGACCGAGTGTGAGGTTAGAACCGAACTTGAAGCCACCATCAACGAATTCTGCTCGCTTGCTCTTGCCGAACGAGTTGTCGGCAGCCAAACCGTTACGCATCTTGCCGTCGCGCTGGAAAGAGGTGTAGCCGAGCTTAGCAGCAATAGTATAGTTAGCCCAACCGAAGTTCTCTGTGTACGAACTCCATACCTTGCCCTTGTTGATGAGCAGGTTATAGTCGTAGCAGAAGCGGTCGCCTTCCTTAACGACTGCGTTAGGATGGTTGAGGTCGTACTGTGCTTCGGGCGAAGTAGCTGTGTACTTATCTGATATAAGATATGTATTGATGTTATGGAACTGGGTAGCACCGAGCAAGTCCTCCATTGTCTGGTAGTGCATTGCCTTGTTGGTAGCTGCAAGTACGCCTACGTTTACCTTCTTGTCCTTGTCAATCTGGTGATTGAATGTAGAGGCAAACGAGAGCATCAGGTTGTCGTTGTGCTTAGCCTGGATGTAGTACATAGCGTCGCCGCCCTGTGCAGCTGCGTTCTTGTTTGAGTAGTAGAGGCGATCCCAGTTGATCTGACGATTAGCCTTTGATGCACGCCAATAGTTGTATGATGTCAACCAATCCTCGTAAGCCTGCTCTGTGCGATATGCAGAGTTTTCGCTGTTCCACACGTCGTAGTAGCTTGACGGCATATTCTTCCAGTAGTTAGGATGTGGATTGTCTGAGTTGTTGTAGTTGAGCTTTGTGCTCTTGTACATAGAGTACTTGCCGAAGAACGATGTAGTGAGCTTCGAGTTCTCGTTGAAGTTCCAGTCCCATGTGAGGATTGCACTTGGAGCGTAGTCGTTCACCACGCGTGAGTTGCGCTTCTTGCCGTTCTGATAGCCCCAATAAGGGTTGTAGTAGCGGTTGTTGGCGAGCCAATACATCTCGTCTGTACCAGCGCCCTGTGTAGAACGCTCGGTCGGGTTGCCCCATGTAGAGAGCGAGAGGCTGTGCTTACCCATCACCTTCTGCACGGCGAGGAAGTAAGAGAGCGAGTTGTAGAATGTGCCCTCTACGTAGCCGTTGCGTGCCCAACGATAGCTCACGCCACCAGTGAACGCCCAACCTTTCTCTGAGAGACCAGTGCTATAGGTGTACATGCCACGCAGAGTGTAGTTGCGGTTAGCACCACTGAGGGTCATACGATGACCAACGGGCATTGCCGACGGACGGAAGTTGTAGTTGTTGGAGCCGCCCATGCCCGACATGGTGAAGTTGTTGCCTTCAAACGGAAGGGCGAACTCCTGGTTGCGGGTCATGTTGTTCAGACCGCCTACCTGAGAGTAACGGAACTGTCCGCTCTCCATATCGTTCAGCTGCAAGCCATTGAGATAAACCTCGTTGTACTTCTGATCGAAAGCACGATAGCGGAAACGTGCCGGTGAGAACAGATAGCCCACCTGGCTGGCATAGATGTCGGAGTTGGAGTTGACGATTGTCACATTCTGTGTCATGTCGTCGTCCTCACCGAGCTGTGCCTCAGTGAAAGTGAAGGCAGCCTCGCTTGCGGCTTCGCTATGATAACCGATTGAGTCGGTCTGTGTCTGAGCGAAAGCAGACGGAGCGCAGCACATTGCCAACACTGCTAATTTAAGCTTCTTTTGCATGTAATGTTTATAATTAAGTTTTAAATTTTCGTTTCTAAATCAACTACTACGATTTTTGATTTCATTCGATTAGGGTAGTTTAAGAAATAGATTGCAAAGTAACACATTTTTATTCAATTAATGAAACATTTCCATATTTAATTTTTATTAAGTATATGTTTCAATGCAGAACATGCCAACGTATTGGAAAACAATCGCAATTTCATGCAAAAAAAACACGAAATAGGGCACAATGATAACAAATTACTGTAACTTTGTAGGCGTGTATCACGTACACGCAGTGTGTAACGAATAAAAACAAAAAACAAATAACTCAAATGAAAAAAAATCTCTTTATCCTCGCCTTACTCCTATGCATGACATTGGGAGCATCGGCTCAGAAGAAATTCAATCTCTATGCCGTAGGTTTCTACAACCAGGAAAACCTCTTCGACACTTGCCACGATGAGGGTAAGCGCGACTACGACTTCCTGCCTAACGGCGCATACAAATGGAACGGACTGAAATATAGCCACAAACTACGCAATATGTCACAGGCATTAGCCGACCTTGGCACGGACAAGCTGCCGGGCATCGGATGCGCCCTCATCGGACTCTCGGAGGTGGAGAACTCGAAGGCACTCGACGACCTCACAGCACAGCCTGCTCTGAAGCAGCGCGGATATAAATATGTACATGTAGAGGGTCCAGACCGCCGCGGCATCGACTGCGCACTGCTCTACAACCCTCGCTTCTTCACCGTGAAGGATGTGCGCCTCGTGCCATACGTTCCCGAGGAGAAGAAGGACTCTAACTACGTGACACGTGGCTACCTCACCGTTAGCGGCACGCTCGCCGGCGAACACGTGGCTGTAATCGTGTGCCACTGGCCGAGCCGTTTCGCCACATCCTACTACCGCGAGGTGGCTGGCAGACAGGTGCGCGTGGTGAAGGACTCGCTGCTGAACGCCGACCCCAACTGCAAGGTGTTCGTGATGGGCGATATGAACGACGACCCTACAAACAAGTCGATGACCGAGGGACTCTCGTGCAAGCCGTCTATCGAGAAGACGGGCAAGGACGACATGTATAACCCGTGGTATAACATTCTCACAAAGCAGGGCAAGGGCACACTGTTCTACAACGGATCGTGGAACCTCTTCGACCAGATTGTGATGACTCCGAACCTGCTCAACCCGAAGGGCGTGAAGGACTTCTCTACTCTGAAGTACTTCCAGCATCAAATCCACATTCGCCCGTACCTCATACAGAGCGAGGGCAAGTACAAGGGTTCGCCGAAGCGCACCACCGCAGGCGGTGTATGGCTCGACGGCTATTCCGACCACTTGCCGGTAGTAGTGTATCTGGTGAAGGAGCAGAAATAATGAATACCGAACGCCATCCCTTCACCCCGTTCCTCCCCGACGGCTGCCGGCTGCTCATGCTCGGTAGCTTTCCGCCGGGCGAACAGCGCTGGTCGATGCGGTTCTACTACCCCAACTTCACCAACGATATGTGGCGCATTTTCGGATTATGCTTCTTCAACGACAAGCTGCACTTCGTCGACACCGAAGCAAAGACGTTCCGACTCGACCGCATCATCCCGTTCCTCAACGAGCACCGCATCGGCATGTACGACACGGCAACGGAGGTGCGCCGTCTGAAGAACACGGCGTCTGACAAGGACTTGGAGGTGGTGGAGCCTACAGACCTGAAGGCTATGGTGCGCTCCCTACCCTCGCTCACCGACATCGTGACCACCGGGCAGAAAGCTACCGACGTGCTCTGCGCGTGCTTCGACATAAAGGTGCAGCCGAAGGTTGGCGAGAACGTGCAGTTCGGCTTCGACGACAGACCACTGCGTCTATGGCGTATGCCGAGCAGCTCACGCGCCTACCCCATGAAGCCCGAACGCAAGGCAGAGTTCTACAGCCGCATGTTCAGCACATTATACGACCAAGCTTAAGAATATGACAAACGACAAGATAACAATAATTGGTATTGCCGGTGGCACAGGCTCCGGCAAGACCACTGTAGTGAAGAAGATTGTTGAGGCACTGCCGCCGCACCACGTGGCTGTCGTACCACTCGACTCGTACTATAACGACACGTCGCACATGACCGAAGAGGAGCGCCGGGCTATCAACTTCGACCATCCCGATGCGTTCGACTGGAAGCTACTGATAAAGCAAATTAACGAGCTGCGCGAGGGCAAAGCTATCGAACAGCCTACGTACTCGTACCTGAAGTGCAACCGCGAGAAGGAGACGATACACGTGGAGCCGAAGCCGGTGATTATCGTGGAGGGCATTATGACACTGCTCAACAAGCGCCTGCGCGACATGATGGATCTGCGCATCTTCGTCGACTGCGACCCCGACGAGCGACTCATACGCAACATACAGCGCGACACCATCGACCGCGGACGCACCGTGTCTATGGTTGTCGACCGCTACCTGAAGGTGCTCAAACCTATGCACGAGCAGTTCATCGAGCCGACAAAGCGCTTCGCGCACGTCATCATACCAGAGGGTGGAGACAACCTGAAGGGCATCAACATGGTGTGCAAGTACATCGAAAGCATCGTAGAGAAATAGTCCGCAAAAGTTGCAGGATTTGACAACTTCTATTATCTTTGCATTATGGAACGGCGGATATTTACATACGGCGGTTATTTCGAGGTATTTATGAGTACCTTGAAAGAAAAGGAGCAGGAAAAGATTCAGTATGGGCTTCTTCTACTAAAGACACAGGACAGACTCTCCACGAAGTTTATAAAACTTATTAAAGATGGTCTGTATGAATTGCGTACAGAATATGGAGGAAACATCTTTCGTGTATTCTTCATTTTCGATGAAGGAAGAATCGTGGTATTGTTCAATGGATTCCAAAAGAAAAGCCACAAAACACCACCCAAAGAAATAGAAAAAGCATTAAAGATAAAGGAGGCATATTATGCAGACAAACAATCATCAAATCGTTGATTACGATCTCGTTCTTGACAAGAAGTTCGGCAAGGAAGGCACTCCGGAGCGTATGAAGGCCAAAGAGGATGCTCTTTCCTTCTATTCAGGGCAAATACTGCTTGATGCACGCAAAGAAGCCAAAATCACACAAACAGAATTGGCAAAACGCATCAATTCTACCAAATCGTATATTTCTAAAGTAGAAAATGGAATTATCGTTCCAAGCGTTGGCGCATTCTACCAAATCATCAATGCGCTTGGAATGAGAGTCGAAGTTGTAAAACCGATATACTAAGCACGAATAAAAGTTTGGGCTGAATTCCTTATTTGGAATCCAGCCCTAACTTTTTACTTTTAAATGCCTTGCTTGTGGGTACGTGGTATGGGCAAGATGCCCATACCTCCTATCTTTTTACTTTTTTACCTTTTTACTTTTAAACAAGTTCGAGCCCTAACGATTCGACGAACGCTCGCACTTCCTTTTGCTGCATCAGTTCGTCGTACACCTCTTTCTTTGTCTTTCGGCGGCTTATCTCTTCTGCCTCGGCGAGGCGAAGCGATATTGACACATTTCCGTTGTGCAGTGCCTTGGCGAGCGTGACGCGTATGCGACCTTTTATCTCGTTTACCTGGTCGAGCAATATCTGGTTGTCTACCAGCACCTCGATATCGGGGAAGGTGGTGATACGCGGTTGCATGTTCTTCATTCGGGAAGCAAGCCCCACCATCTTCTGCGGCATACGGTTGCACATCGAGAGCCATTGCAGATCGAGGAATTCCTGCGTGAACTGCTCGTTCTCATCCTTGTTTGTCTCTTCCGCCTCTTTCTTTGCCGCCACCGCATCCTTGCGCTGCAAGCTTTGGAAGGTCATGCCGAGCGACGAGAGCTTCAAGCGTGGTACGCCAGCAGACAACTTGTCGGAGACGGCTTCCGAACCCGATGCGGCGGTCTGCGAAGTAGGAGCCTCAGCTGAAACATGGCTTACCGAGGCATGGCTCACCGGAGCAGCCACCTGCTGAGCCACTTTCGTCCGGGTGAAATCAAGAAGTTTGAACAGGGTTTTCAGCTGCTTGGGGCTACGCCCCGCACTGTCGGCATCCTCCGGCTGCGTGATCTGTGCCACTTGGATGAGCGTGAGCTCTACGAGCAGACGTTTGTTGCTGCTCTGGCGGTAGCTTAGGTCGCACTGGTTCATCAGCTTCAGTGCCTTGTAGAGGAACTGCGTGGGGCACGCCTTTGCCTGTGCGCTGTACTTCTCACGCTGTTTCTCGCTCACCTCTAGGAGCTTCAGCGTCTGCGCATCCTTAGCCATGAGCACGTTGCGCACGTGCGAAGCGAGTCCGTTGATAAGATTACCACCGTCGAAGCCTTTCTCTATTATCGAATTGAGGAGCACCATGCACTCGCTCACCTTGTTCGCCAGGGCATAGTCGACGAACTTGAAGTAGTTGTCGGTGTCGAGCTCGTTTAGGTCCTCAATCACCTTTGCGTATGTGATGTTGCCCTGGCAGAAGCTTGCCGTCTGGTCGAAGATAGAAAGAGCGTCGCGCATACCGCCGTCAGCTTTCTCGGCGATGAGTGCCAATGCCTCTTCCTCGTAGGTGATGCCTTCCTTCTCTGCCACATACTTCAGGTGGTTGATGGTGTTCTCCACGCTCATGCGCTCGAAGTCGTAAATCTGACAACGCGAGAGGATGGTTGGCAAAATCTTATGCTTCTCGGTTGTGGCAAGAATGAACACCACGTGTGCAGGCGGTTCCTCCAGTGTTTTCAGGAAAGCGTTGAACGCTGCCTGCGAGAGCATGTGCACCTCGTCGATGATGAACACCTTGTACTTGCCCACCTGTGGCGGTATGCGTGTCTGCTCCATGAGCGACTTGATGTGCTCCACGGAGTTGTTGCTGGCTGCGTCAAGCTCGAAGATATTGTACGAGCGTCCTTCAGCAAACGCTTTGCAGCTTTCGCACTCGCCACATGCCTCGCCCTCCGTAGTAGGGTTCATGCAGTTGATTGCCTTCGCGAAGATGCGTGCACACGTCGTCTTGCCTACTCCGCGCGGTCCGCAGAACAGATAAGCGTGCGCCAATTTGCCACTCTTCACGGCATTCTTCAACGTAGCGGTGAGAGCAGCCTGCCCCACCACCGAGTCGAATGTCATCGGGCGGTACTTACGCGCCGATACTATATATTCTCCCATATCGTGATTTTACTTTATACTTTCTACTTCTTCTACAGTCAGACCACTATATTTTGCAGCCTGCTCTACCGACAGACCATTGCTCAACATAGATTTAACAATATCCTTCTTTGCTTCTGCACGACCCTCAGCACGACCCTGCGTAAGTCCCTCAGCACGACCCTGCGTAAGTCCCTCGGCACGACCTTGCGTAAGTCCCTCGGCACGACCCTCGGCAAGTCCTTCTTCGCGTGCATTGCCAAGCACATCATTCTGTATCATCACAGCGTTGAGGTGCTCATCATAAGCATAGCGCTCGGCATCGGTCATCGAGTAATACTGAAGTTTTTTGCGTGCCTCCTGCAATCCAGGAGCAGTGGTGTTTTCCTTTATTACTCCACTCTTCAAGTAAGCGACCCACTCCTCCAACGGAGTAACTGCTACCTTGTCGAACTCGTTGACACGCACAAGAATGTACTCGGGGAATATCTCTGCCGGACTCTTCTGCACTAAAGCGCCTTTTTCCTTAGCCGTTATAACGAGTTGGTCGTTTGTATGCACACCGATGAACTTGTTCTGTCCTACATACAGGTAGTCGGCACCCTTACCTATATCGAAATAGAGGATGCTTATAGAATACACCTTCTTCACCTCCTTGTATGTATCACCGAGATGGATGTGCTCGGTGATGGCTTTCGCTACGCCATACAGGATGCGCTCCAGATAGTAAAGTTCGCTTGTGTTCTGCACTTCTACAAGTATTATCTCACCCTTCGAGTTGCGTGCTTTGATGTCCACACGGTTGAACTTATCGTCTGGCGTCTGCTGATTGCCCTCACTCTCGAGTATCTCCACAATCTTCACCTCCTCACCGATAAACACGGTAAGGAAACCTTCCAACACGTCGAAGTTGGCTTTCTGACGGAGCAAGCGCTTGATAGCCCAGTCAAAACGTATGTATCTATCTTTCAGTCCTCCCATAATACAATAGGTTTAATGCTACTTTACAAAGTTACAATTATTATTCTGAAAACACGGCATGAAGCAATTAATTTTTATTGTTGTCCTGTAAATAATACATCTCCCTTATATTGCTTCATGCCTTTCTCATATTGCCGCAGCAGAACAACAATATTGCCGCAGAAGGACAACAATATTGCCGCAGCAGGACAACAATGTTGCCGCAGAAGACTAATGAGAACGACGTAGCAGATTAGACAACGGATAGAATGATAGATGAATGGTAGATGTCTGGTAGATAGGCTGGCAGATATAGCTCTCGGAAGCATATCTGCCAGCCTTTAACATGCTCGTAATGTGTAAGTTGCAGCGACACTGGGAGATATGGTAGATTTTTTCGCGTACTGATACTTTACTATGATATATTGCTTCTATATAAAAAAGGTTTTCCGAATGAACAAAAAAGGCTATGACATTGCTGCCATAGCCTTGTATCTGATGCGAAGTTATATCTTCATCTTATAGCTTAACCTTATACAAGATTGCGATGTTTCGCTTGACTGTCTCGTTGTCCGGGTCGAGCTCGTGCCAACGCATAAAGTATTTACGAGCCAACTCCTTGCTCTTCTTCACATTGAAGTAGTAGCCAACCAAATAACGAGTTGCCATCAACTGCCAAGAAGCATTTGCAGAAACGCTATTATACAGCTGCAAAGCAGGTTGCAATCCAACGCCTGCCTCTTGATCAGGGTCAATTAACGGACTCAACTGAAGCTGATTGATATAGCCATAGTCTGCATAATCAGGGAATCGTTCTGCAGCCTGTCCATATATATCAAAGGCTTTCTTATAAGCTGCCACCTGCTCCATTCCGACACACTCTTCCGCCTTATCCTTATACATCACAGCATAGTTCTGCAGATGGAAATAGTTCAGCTTACCATTGCTTTCAACAGTATTGATATACTCTTGATAAGCCGTTTCTGCCTTATCGTATTCGCCCATATCCTTATAGGTATTACTGATAACACCCATTGCAGAAGCTACCTGATCATCTTTAATTGTCGGGCTCTTTAGCAATTCCTTCAACACATCTATTCCCTGATTTAACTTATTGTTATTAATAAGTGCCTTACCATAATTCAAGTAATTCAAATCGGTAATAGCAGTGTCTTTGCTTGCGATCAAAGTTTCACTATACTCCAATGCCCTTGAAGCGAACAACTTCTTATACTCATAAAGAGCATCACCCTGCTGCTTCTTTACAAGATCATACGCTCTGTTCGCCCAATCCGCACCAGTGGAGAGAATATAATAGTATGCAGGATATCTTACCAAACCACTATCGCAAATATTCATAATGCGCGTATAGAGTTGCAACTTTGTGTTACCATCGGCATTGTCCACAAAAGTATATACCATTCGGGCCTGTGATGTATAGTCGTCAGCCTCTAAAGAGTCCTTTTGAGCTTCATCATACAACTGAACGCCCTTTTGAATCTCATTTGTAGTAAGACCATATGCAGCATACAAACGTGCACAATCACGATTATATGGGAATGTAGGATTGGCTTCCTTAGCCATTGCGTAGATGTTTTCCAGCTTTGCTCTACGTTTACGTACTTCTTCTTGAGCCTCTGTATCGCCCGCAAACGCACGCTCTGTCACCTTGTCCAAACCTGCCTCTACAAATGATGCATACTTACGATACGTCCTGAAGTCGTTGGGAGCCATCTCTATCGCCTTCTTATAGTAGTTTACAGCTACTGTAGTATCGTCAGCCCACTTGTAGATGTCGCCCTTGAGCATATAGGCTGGACTATAATGAGGGTCGAGTTCTATTGCTTTGTCGATGTATTTCAAAGCGTATGTGGTATCGCTGACACCCGATTTGAGCCAAAAGGCATTGGCTGCGCCTACGTAGATACGCGGGCACACGCTCTTCTTGGTCTGTTGCGACTCGCAAATCTGCTGCACAATAGGTTCTACCTCAACGAGTGTGTGCGACACAATCTTCTCTATACCCAAAATTGCGGCTTCTACATCGTTGATGGTCTGCACCTTGCGTGGCGAATTAGAACTTGACGCTTTGTTAGCCTTTGTCTTATTGTCAACCTTTGCCTTCTTTTCGGTCTTCGGTTTCTTCTCCTTCTTGTCTTTCAGCGAGACAGAAGCTATCGAAGGCGCAACGAGTGCGAAAGCGAGCAAGCCTATAGCGATTTTTCTCATGTTCATATCTTGTATAGCTTTAAGAGTGGCAGAGGTGTTTGTTCCTCCGCCCTATTATTTACTTATAATACGTACTGCACACCGATTACAGTGTGTACTGCACACCGAGGTTGAGTGTCTGGAACGTGCGCAGCTTCATCATATTAACGCCAAGCATATTCGGGTCATAACGCACTACGTAGAGCTGCGGTGTGAGCGTCACAGCGATGTGCTTAGCCACGTTCATCTTTATCTTGATACCTCCATTGGCACCCATAAGCGGGCTGGTGTTGTACTTTCTTTGTGAGTACGACATGGTGTGCGAACTATTCACCTTTATCGAACCATCAGGTTCTGTGCTATTGCCTAACGACAGTAGCAACGCCGGACCTGCGAACAACTCCGCTTCAAACATACGATTGCTCTGATAGCCTGAGCAGAGGTTGGTGACATTCAGCAAATAGTTGAGCGCCACGAAACCTCGCTTGTAATTGTTCTTGAAGAGTCCGGTAGTGGTGTATTCCGTACCATACTCGGTTGTGCCAGTATAGCTGTCCGGCGCAACGCTATTGATAGACAAGTATTCGAACGAAGCACGTACGCCATGCACCTTACCGAAATGTCCTTCAACGAAGGCCTGTGCATTATAGTTGAACGCTGCTCCCTCGTATGTTTTCTTGGTGTTGAACAGCATCGTACCTGCGCCCAAACCGAAGCTAAGCGGAATGCGTGGTGCCTCATAGTCATCTTGCTTCCTCATACGATAGTTTGTAGCACGTGTATAGGCTGTGAAACCAAGACGAACCACTACTCTTTGGGCGTTGAAACGCTTCACTGCGTCTATGTTGCGATACGGTATTCGGTAGTTATAGTTGGTGAAACTCGGTTCGAGGAACACCTGCAAGTCGTTACTGAGGTTATACGAGAGGTGTAAGCCTGCCGTGTAGAACGTACTAATGGTGCGCAGATGGGTCTTCTGCTCTCGCATAATCCAACTAAGACCGCCACCGAATGCCAAAGCCACGTTGAATGGTTGGTCGAAAGAGTAGTTCTTCATAAATCCTAACGGATTGATAAGAGCCTCTGCGGTTGCATCAGCGGTCATATCATGCAGGTCGACCACAGCATCGTCTTGCACTGGTATGCTTAGCATAGCGCGTCTATCCTCGTCCTGTTCTCCCATTGCCTCATGGGTTTTGTCCCATGTGGCGGAGGTGAGTCCTAAACTAAGGCGCACACCTACCGACGGCGAGAACCATCTACCTACAGACATCTTCGTAGAGTGTCCCATCTTTGGGCTCACATTTTCACCTCCCACGCACCATGCCATGCCGCCTGAGAGCTCGGCAAACCATGGTGTACGCCATTTCTGCGGATGCCACTGCATTGTGCTGTCCACATATTCAGGGCGGTTCTTCATGTAGCGCATACGATCCTCGATAGAGAGGTTGTTATGCAGATAGTACACCATACCGATGTTTACACCATAGAAGCCTCCGAACTTATTATATAGGTGTCTTGACTTGATACCTACATACGGCTCTATTGTGAGGTATCCTTGCGGACTGGTGAATATCTTTCCCTGCACACCTCCACGTATTTCGTATCGTGTGCGATGGTTGTCAACTATGTTTGTTGTGTTGTGGCGCACGCCAAAGCCAAACACCGTTGACACATCGAGCAGTCGAGACGGACGATAGCCGTCCATCAACGTCGACAGACTATATATCCAGTCGACAGAACCTTGCCACTGTTCATAGTTCTTCTTGTTACCCTCATAGTAGCCAAATCCCAATCCGGCTGTAAGGCGCACTGTATGGTAAGGGTTGAACTGCTTGCCCACACTCACGTGCGCCATCGTGATTGGCGAGAGGTTATAGCCTGGATATTCTAAGTCCTTATGCAATCCTCCGCCGAAGTCTAAGAAGAGGTGGTCGTACCACTTCTTTCTGAAGGTGTCGTCATAGCCACGATAGCGGTCCTCAAGCACGTACTTGAGGGCATTGAACTCCGTAGCGTAGTTGTGGCGAGTTTTGCCGATGGTGTCTTCCTCGCCCGACTCGTCCCATAGTGAGTCGGGCACCTGTGTGATAGCACGTGGAGCGACACTGAACGTTGTCGTTCTTGCTACACTACAGCTCAAGCCACCTATCAGACAAATCGCTGTTGCGTAAAGGCGTATGATGTTAATGCTCATTGTTCTTGGTCTTATTTGTTATCGTCAGCGGTGTTATCCTTGTTATCTGCCGACTGCACTTCTTCCTTTGTCTCACTTACAGCTCCGCTTTCCTCAGCCTTCTTACGGTCGGTGTAGGCTTTGAGTATCTCGAACTTCTTTCGATAAGCCGGAATATCTTTTCGCATATACTTCGACTTCTTACGGATGTCGTCGTTCACATTGCCCTCGTTGCGATACAGGCGTATGAACTTAGGCTCCAGATCGAAGCTATGCTGGAAGTAGGCGAGATAGAACGGCACTTTGCTTACGTCAAGCTGCGGTCCGGTGTTCTTCTTTTTATACTCGTCAAGCTGCTTGTAGTACTCTTCCGCCTTCTCGGGGTCGGTGCGCAGCAGTTCGTTCTCCTCTTCTTCTGTGAGTTCTTTAAAACCGCTGTTTGCTGCCGAGTAGTCGTCTATCTGCGGTTCACGTCCCCACTCGTCAGCCCATATAATACCTTTCAGATACCACTTCTTTGGGTTATCGTCGGGCATACGGTCGATAAGAGCCTCACATTCTTTGCGCGATTTGTTAAGGTATCCGTGCAGCTCGGTGTAGATGATAGCACGGTTGTCATCGCCCGTACTGAACACGTAACGTTCTGCTTCCTTTATCTTTGCCACCTGCTCTGGGTCGGTTATCAAGCCCTGTATATAGAACGGGTAGCCTTGCTGGAATGTGATGAGCATACGTAGGCGCTTTGTAGCCTGCAGCTGCACATTCTTTTTCTCCAACATCTCAATGAAGAACATCGCGGTGTCGAGCTTTGCCTCCTGGAAGTACATCACGGCTTGGTTGAGCACCAGCTGCTCGCGGTTTATCTTCACGGGGTTATAGCGGTCGCTCATATCCATTTGGTTCACACCCTTACGGAAGTCGATGAACGGCTTCAGGATGTTCACATCGGGCATACCTCTGCGACTTGCCATCAGTGCCATCTGGTTAGCCACGTATGGCGCAAGCTTCAGACGTGTATAGTCCGACTGCGCAATGACGTGCTTGTAAGCAAGTGTTGTGATGGTATCGAGCTCTAAGCTATCGGTTACTGTAGCCAAGAGGTTGAAGTAGTCACCGTTCGACATCTTCTTCTCGCCCGAGATATATTCGCGCTTGTGTGCGAAGTAGTTCTCCACTGCCTCTTCTGCGTTCATAATATGCTTTATCTCGTAACGATACTTCACAACCATGATACGCAGGTTCTCAAGAATAGGTGCGATGTCACTCTCGAAGAACGGCTGTAGCTTCAACATGCCGAACACTTCGTTCGGTTTGTATGTCTCGATAGTGTTCTTCACTGCGTCGTACACCTCCTGATTGCCATTCTTGCCAACTTGCTCAAGCACGTCGTCCCATGTAAACACGCGTGGTTCGAGTGTCGACACACGGATGTCCGAGCTCAAGTGGCGCTTTAGGATGTTGCGAGCCACAGCCGCACGTTGTGTAGCAAGTCGGGTGTTGAGCTCCACACTACCCTCAGGTGAAGCACCACCCTGTACCTGTACGTCCCAAAGCAAATCGCCGTACGACTTCAGCTCCTTCACGATGGCTTGTTGCTCTACTATGTTCATCGAGTCGTTGAGCAACACGTCCTTACCAACGGCGAACTTCAGTCGCAAGTCGCGGGTCACGTTAGCCATATTCTCCTCTGCTGCCTCCTGGAACTCGCTTGTGAGTGGCATCTCGGCAGCCGTCACTGAGAAGTCGAGGAACTTCAATGGCTTGAACGCAAGGCACGAGCCAGTTGTCCTCTCTCCGCTATCCCATGTGCGATGATGATAATCCTCGAGCACAACGCGATAGCTTCCTCGGTAGGTCTTCTCCTTATCGGGCTTCTTAAAGGTGACATTGGTACTATAAGCCACCTCCTTATCGCGCTCCAAAACGTACGATGGGTCATAGCCACGAGCCACCGAATCGTTCTTCATATAGTTGAAGCCCATACGCTTATCCTGCTTCTTATGATACTCTGCGCCCTCAAGTATTATGGGCTGCAGATAGGCAATAGTGTCTTCGGTCTGACAGTCGACAGCCATCGGTTGGCAGATGATGCGCGACTTCTCTGTGGTGTAACCCTCTGGGATGGTGAAGTTGACATTGAACGTCACTCTATCGCCGGTGTCCATGCCTGGCACGGGCTTCATCGTAGGGTTGGTGTTGCGATACTTACCATCGACAACGGTCTCATCAAGAATTTGGTCGCTACTCTCAAGCGTCACCGTGAACTTGTCTTGTCCCGACTTTATCTCTACAGCCTTTGCACCGTACTCCTCGTCGAAGACTACAACGCCCTGACCGCTCATGAGGAACTCCTCAATCTCACCATTCGACTTAGAGAGCTTGAATGCTATGCCGAGCGAACGTAGTTCTTTCTCCAATGCTTTCGGATCGCCACTGAACACCTTCGTGTTAGCCACGTTGATACGATTGGCTGCATCAAGAGCCTTGTTGATAGAGCGGAATGATGTACAATACTGCACTGTCTTTGCAGGCTTTGGCTCACCCTTCTTACCCATCTTCAAGTACACCTTGATCTTCACCTTACGCGAACCTCCGTCGTCCTGCTGCAGAACGGCAGCCGTAGCGGTGAAGGTGACAAGCAGTATAGCTATCAGCGCGAAGCATATATGTCGTAAAAAGTTTCGTTTCATTGTTATTGTGTGTTATTATATTATTTGAGGATGTAAGCCACTGAGATGCCTATGCGTTGTGGCATGAGGTAATATCCTGATGCGTTCGGTTTGTTGAGTCCGCCTACCACATAGTCGCCGTAGTTATCTCCTGCGAAGTATTCCTCACGATTGTAGCCCACAGCAGCCACTCCGGCGTGGAAGTCGATAAAGAGTCGCTTCGTGACATTCATTACGTAACCAAAGGTGATGCCACCACCGTAAGCTATTCCTTTGTACACTTTTCCTTTTATAGAAGCATCATAAATTGCGCCTACGCCTCCAACGCCAACGAATAAGCTGTGCATCGGACGTCCTGAGAAGTAGTACCTGTATTCGGGCTGTGCTGCCAACAACTTTATGTTCTTGCCATACGGCTTATTACATCCGAGCACATTAAGTCCGAGGGTCGACCAGTTGCCGACCGTCATCTCCAAACCGACGCTTGGTATCATGCACGCATCCATAAGCACATCGGTGTTGACGGCGAGCTTCTGCGCCCGAGCGGAGAACACTGCCGAGAGCATCAAGAATGTCAAGAGTAATTTCTTCATTTTTACTATGTTATGTTTAAAGGTGCGGCATCGCGCTGCACCAGCGTGTTGCTTTATATATTGTGGGGCTTTGATATTTCTACTTTAGTGGGTGCTGCCCTGCCGTGGGCTACACCGGTTGTATGTTTTAGGGTGTTTGTTGGGTGTTGGAGTGTTTTTGTCTGAGAAATCATTAAGAGTGGGTATGGCTTAACGCCACACCCTCTCTATAATTATAATGCTTATTCGAGTTCGATTACGCGCTTCTTCCACGGAGTGAGATAGCCATATGTCTGAATCTGCTCTGGGTCAGAAACTGAGATTACGATGTCATACTCGTAACCAGCTTGCCAAGGCTCACCATCGACCGCAGTACCAGCAGTAGTCTTGAATACTGGCTTAATCTCGTACTGTGCTGCCTTATACACCTTGTCGGGTGCGTCGGAGAGGTAGTACTCTACACGCAAGCGGAAGATACCCTTGTTAGCTAATTCTGCAGCGTCTGTACCAAGGTAGCCATTGTCTTCATACTTGTAAGAGCCGTCATCGTTAGTACCAGTCTTCTTTGGCACTGGGATGAGGAAGCCGTCACCAACAGTAACCTTTGTGTTATCGCCGAGGTACGGACCATTAGCTGGCTTGCCGATAGTATTGCCGTCCTTGTCCTTCAAATCGAAGGCAGTAGCCTCAGTGTTATGGTTCTTGGCAGTAGTCCAATCGACAACAAACTCGCCTTCCTTACCCTTAACATCGTCAGTCAAAGCATCGAGACGATTGTCGAGGTCAGCAATAGTAAGTGTACCTGCGTCAGCCACATTGAGGAGCTTAGCCGACTTGATACCCAGCTTTGCAATACGGGTATTTTCGCCGCTACCCTTTTGGAGGATGATGTTGAACTTCATGAGCTTGTGCACGAAGGTGAGCTGCGGACGGTTCTCCTTGTGTGTCTTCTCATTCCATGTTCCACCGCCTTCCACTACGCGCTTCTTCTTGTCGCGCAGATACTTTGCGCTGTAAGCGTCCGCCTTGTCAGGATCATCTGGTTTTACGAACGACTTACCCCAGATAAGATCGGTTGTACCGTCCAGACCTGTTACCTTCACGCTGTACTTATTGCCGTTGTGCACCACATTCGCTGAGTAAGGATAATAGCCATAGAATGTATAGCTATACTGGCTACCCATCGGGTAATAGTGATTTGTCTGTGTTGTACCACCATTCTCGTCGAAGAGTGTAAGGTTTGTGACACGCCTGTCTAAGTCGGCATCGTCAGTAGTCACAGCCTTTGCCTGAATATTCTTCAACCAAAGGAAGTTAGGGTTGTCGTTGCCTTCCTGCCAAGTAATTTCCTGCTTAGCTGCAATCTTGCCAGTAGCAAGACAGAAGAAGCCGAGGTTCTTGTCGGCAGGCGTATCGAATGTGCCGTCATATGTGCCTTTAACAGGGTCAACATTGCCGAGCGATGCGCGGGTCTTGTTTGCCTGCTGACCAGCAGAAAGCACGATAGGCACATCAGAGTTCAGTCGCTGATTGTTGCTACCGCCAGCGAGGTCGTCCTCGTTTGTGCAGCTGGTCATAAACATGGCAGCAGCCATTCCCATTAAGAATATATGCTTATTCATTTGTTTGTTGAATTTATTGTTTTTCTAAAAAAACGTTTATTCACTGGGTGTGTTGTCACCGCCTGTGTTGTCACCGCCCGTGTTGTCACCCTCGTCCGGGTTTTCGTTCGGACGGTTTTCGGGTGTGATGGTCGTCTCACCGATGAGGCGCAGTGTGAGGTCGTCGGTGTTCACCTCTGCCACCTGCTTCCACTGTCCCACGACACGATAGCAGAGCACACCCATTCGATTCGGCTTGTCCTCTGGCTTATTCCATGTATATGTGAAGTTGACATCGCCCTGATGTGGGTGATTTCTTTCACAAATCTCTACCTCAGTACATGAGGTGAGTGTTGCTCCAAGCAGGAGTGTGTATAATAACTTCTTACTATTCATTGCTTGCCTCCTTTCCTGGTTCAGCAGAAGGCTGATTCGTTTCCTGTTTAGATGTTGTCTGTTGAGATGTTGTGGGTTGAGATGTTGAGATTTCCTCTGCAGGAGTCTGCTCTTCTGCAGGAGCTTCACTTTCTGCAGGAGTCTGCTCTTCCGCAGGAGCTTCACTCTCTGCAGGGGCCTGCTGCTCCTCCGCAGGAGTTCCTCCCTCTGCAGGAGCCTCGCCCTCTACTGGGGTCTGTTCCCCAGTAGGCTCGGTGGTTGCGTTCGGCTCAGCAGCCTCTGCACCTTCGGTTGGCTCTGATTCCTCTTTCGCCTTTTTGTCCTTATTCTTCTTTTCGGCTTTCAGGCGTTCCTTCTCCTTTTTCTCATCGATAGCCTTTTGGCGATCAATCTCTGCCTGCTTGCGGTCAGCCTCTGCCTTCAGCTTAGCGTTCACTATGCGCATCGAGTCAGCCTTAGCACTGTTGACAACAGCCACAGAGTCGTAAACCTGCCAGAACTCCTTGTAGATAACAGACTCAACAGAATCTCTGTTATGCTTATTGATAGCATCGACAACGCGCTGGTTAGCGATACTGTCAATTCTGTACTGATATTGTGCATCGGCATCGTAACGCCAACGGTATTTCTTCGTGATTGGATAGCTGCCAAATCGATATACGAAGCCTACGCGTGCCGCAGTGGGCATCGGGAACGGAACAACCTTCCACGAGCCTTGTTTGGTGCGTGTATAGCAGTTGTCGGCACGATTGTATATGAACTTCTCCGAGTTGACTGCCACGAAGCCTGCATCGAAGCCGAGGTCGAGGTCGAGAGGATTACCTGTGCGGAAAGCGTAGAGAGGCTTTATTATACCGTATGTAATACCAGCCGACAATGCTTTGCCTTGATGTCCTTCTCTGCCAAACTTTATCGAGAAATCGCTGAACGACATGTACGCACCTCTATAATATGTAGTCTTCGGATGCTTCACCACACGGCGACGGCATAAGAAGAGACGGTCGATGAAGCCGGTATGCGCAGGTACCTTATTATTTATCTGACGGGTACGCCAATAGTTGCGGAAGTCGGCACGCACCTCCGTGATGTTATAGAAAACTCGGTTTTTGAATGTTGCTGGTGTATTCCACTTTGTCTTTAACGTAAGTCCAACAGCCCAGCGGTTCCAGTTGGTCGATTTCACATCGAATTCTACACCCAGATTAGGAGTCAGCAAAGTCCAATCGACAGCATTGGTGCGCAGTGAGATACGCTCAGCAAATGTAAGCGTATCCACACCGGTCTTGCTCTCGAATATCTGAGCCTTGCCGATTTGCGGGAAAAGTACCGCAATTAGCAAAAATATAGCGTAAAGCCAGTTTTTTGTTGTCTTAGTCACGTTGTTTTTATTGATGGTTTTAAAAATTGCCGTCCCGACAAGTTTTCAGCATGTCGAAAACCGCATTGATTTTCATTATAACAACTCTATTTCATCAATTATAACTAAAAATAGTTATGTCACGGCTGCAAAGTTAAACTATTTTTTCAATTAAACCTAATTTTTAGACTTAATTTTTCACCTTACCCATATTAATATTTTATTGCAGAAGCGCATTTACCCCCCCCCCATTTCGTTGTGTCATAGGACGCAAAAACCCTCGTAAATACGGCATTTTCAACAAAAAGACGGGAGCATAACTCAATAATTGTTTTTTTTTTTGTACTTTTGCGTGTTGACAAGATTTTTGAACAAAAATAGACGCCTTGTACACTCGTTTACTCGTCTACTTGTCAACTTATCCACTCGTGTACTCGTTTACTCGTACACTTGTCAACTAAAAAAATAAAAAACATGGACGACGAGAAAAAAGACATCATGCCAAGCGATCACTCCGACTACAAACCTGTCAACCGTTTCGACGCTTCAGCAGTGCATCACCTCAGTGGTATGTACCAAAACTGGTTTCTGGATTACGCCTCATACGTAATCTTAGAGCGTGCCGTGCCTCATATCGAGGACGGTTTGAAGCCTGTGCAACGACGCATACTCCACTCGATGAAGCGCATGGACGACGGCCGTTTCAACAAGGTGGCTAACATCGTGGGACACACCATGCAGTTTCACCCTCACGGCGACGCTTCCATCGGCGACGCTCTTGTGCAGATGGGACAGAAGGACTTGCTCGTCGACTGTCAGGGCAACTGGGGCAACATCCTCACGGGCGACCGTGCGGCTGCACCGCGATACATCGAGGCACGACTCTCGAAGTTCGCGCTCGACGTGGTGTTCAACCCTAAGACCACCGATTGGCAGCTCTCCTACGACGGACGCAACAAGGAACCGATTACGCTGCCGGCGAAGTTTCCGCTCCTGTTAGCGCAGGGCGCGGAGGGCATTGCCGTGGGTCTGAGCTCGAAAATCCTGCCGCATAACCTCGTGGAGATATGCGATGCTGCCATCGCCTACCTGCGTGGCGAGGAGTTCCACCTCTACCCCGACTTCCCCACGGGCGGTTCTATCGACGTGGCGAAGTACAACGACGGACAGCGTGGTGGCACCGTAAAGGTGCGTGCGAAGATAGAGAAGCTCGACCAGAAGACTATCGTCATCCGCGAGATACCGTTCTCGAAGACCACGTCTACGCTCATCGACTCCATCCTGAAGGCTATCGAGAAGGGCAAGATAAAGGCGAAGAAGGTTGACGACAACACGGCTGCCGAGGTGGAGATACAGGTGCACTTGGCGCCGGGCGTATCGTCCGACAAGACGATCGACGCACTCTACGCCTTCTCCGACTGCGAGATAAACATATCGCCCAACTGCTGCGTGATAGAGGACAACAAGCCGTGCTTCCTCACCGTGAGCGACGTGCTGCGCCACTCCACCGACTCCACCATGGGTCTGCTGCGCCGCGAGTTACAGATACGCCAGTCGGAGCTGGAGGAGCAGTTGTTCTTCTCGTCGCTCGAGCGCATCTTCATCGAGGAGCGCATCTACAAGGAGAAGAAGTTCGAGCAGGCGAAGTCGCAGGACGAGGTGGTCAGCTTCATCGACTCGAAGCTGGAGCCGTTCAAGAACCAGGTGTTCCGCGTGCAGGACTTCGAGTACTCGTTCCACCGCGAGATAACACGCGACGACATACTGCGCCTGCTCGAGATAAAGATGCAGCGCATACTTAAATATAATAAGGATAAGGCAGACGAGCTGATTGTGCGCATCAAGGCGGAGCTGGCTGAGATAGAGTACGACCTTGCGCACATGACCGACGTGACGATACACTGGTTCGAGTTTCTGCGCGAGAAGTACGGCAAGGATCATCCGCGCCGCACCGAGATACGCAACTTCGACACCATCGAGGCTTCGAAGGTGGTGGAGGCGAACCAGAAGCTATACATCAACCGCGCCGAGGGATTCATCGGCACGGGTCTGAAGAAGGACGAGTTCGTGTGCAACTGCTCGGACATCGACGACATCATCGTGTTCTTCAAGGACGGCAAGTACAAGATGGTGCATGCTGCCGACAAGATATTCGTGGGCAAGAACATCCTGCACGTGCAGGTGTTCAAGAAGAACGACAAGCGCACTATATATAATGTGGTGTACCGCGACGGCAAGGCTGGCGCGGCATACATCAAGCGTTTCTTCGTGCCGACGATGACTGCCAGTCGCGAGTACGACTGCACGCAGGGCACTGCCGGCTCACGCATACTCTACTTCACCGCCAACCCGAACGGCGAGGCGGAGGTGATAAAGGTGACATTGGAGGCGAACCCACGCCTGAAGCGCATCTTCATCGAGAAGGACTTCTCCGAAATCGCCATCAAGGGACGCGCCTCGAAGGGCAACCTGCTCACACGCAACCCTATCCACCGCATCGGACTGAAGAGTCACGGCCACTCCACGCTTGGTGGCAGAAAGGTGTGGTACGACCCGGACGTGAACCGACTCAACTACGACGAGCACGGACGACTCTTGGGCGAGTTCTTCGACGACGACTCGATACTCGTGGTGCTCGACGACGGCAACTTCTACATCTCTACGTTCGATGCCAACAACCACTACGAGGACAACATAAAACTTATCGAGAAGTGGGACCCGGACAAGGTGTGGACAGCGGCCCTGTTCGATGCCGACAACGCCAACAACCTATACCTCAAACGCTTCCGCATGGAGGCGACGAAACGCTGGCAGAACTACATCGGCGAGAACCCGAAGAGCGAGCTACTGCTGCTCACCGACACGCCGTTCCCACGCATAGAGGTCGACTTCGCACCGACCACTGCGCCTGACGGCTCTGAGACGCAACGCCCGCCGTTGGAGATAGACGCGGAGGAGTTTATCGCCGTGAAGGGTTTCAAGGCGAAGGGCAAGCGTGTCACCACGTTCGACGTGCTGGGCGTGAAGGAGCTGGAACCAACACGCTTCCCCGAACCCGAAGCGGAGGAGAACGAGGAGGAAGCTGAAGAGGTAAACCTCGACCCTGATGCTGGCAAGAGTCAGCAGCAGGTGATTGACGAAATGACCGGACAACTTAATATTTTCACCGAGCATGAGGATCTGTAGTCTATTGCTCGCCATGCTATGGTGTACCTCAGGGGGTGCAGTTTCAGGGGGTGCAGTTGTCTCAACTGCACCAGATTACTTAAATACAGATACGTTGGTGCAGTTGAGACAACTGCACCCCCTGAGGGAGAATGCTCTTATGCTGGGGGTAGGCTACACCGACATTCTCGACACCTACCTCTCGCCGGAGAAATACCGCGGCACCGACCTGCGCTTTCTGTCGCACACGCGCCGCGAGAAGGACTCCACCCACCTCGTGCACCAATTGCTGCACGAGGGCTGCATCGCCACTGCCGACAACCGCTCGGGCAATGGGGGCGAGATAGGGGGCGGATACACCTTTGCCTACTCGCTGCTGCGCAAGTGGCAGATGCCCGTGGGCAGTTGTCATCTGCGACTGCTCGCCGGTGGCACCGCGGAGCTGAGCGTGGGTTTTCTGTATAACACACGGGGAAGCAACAACCCGGCACAGGCACGACTGGCACTGCAGCTGAAGCCTACCGTGGCTGCCGACTTCGACTTCCGACTGTTCCGCCGCCAACAACGACCGTTCACACTGCACTACGAGGCATCGGCTCCGCTCTGCGGTCTGATGTTCTCGCCCAACTACGGACAATCGTACTACGAGATTTTCTCACGTGGCAACTACGACCACAACTGCGTGCCGACGACTATCGCCTCCACGCCGTCGCTCCGACAGATGCTCACGCTCGACTTCCGTGCGCTGCACACCACGTGGCGCATCGGCTACCTCGGCGACTGGCGCCAGGCAAGCGTGAACAACCTCAAGCAGCACACCTACACTCATGCTCTCGTCTTCGGCATCGTCAGACGCTTCCGCATCGAGAAATTGTAGTCGCCCACGGAACTCACTCTTCTGGTTGAGAAAAACCTCCCACAGAACGCACTCTTCTGGTCGAGAAACACCTCCCACAGAACGCACTCTTCTGGTTGAGAAAAACCTCCCACAGAACGCACGGAACGCACAGAACCTTCTGGCAGAGAAATACCTCCCACAGATTGGCACGGATGCGCACAGATTAGGAGGGTATGGCATCCTGCCATACCCACGCTGCCTCCGGAATCCAGTATATACTTATGTGGGAGAACAGACGCAACCAAGCCATCTATGCAAATCCGTGAAATCTGTGGGAGGACTTATGCAACCTAACTTCTGTGAATTCTGTGAATTCCGTGGGAGCACAGACACAACCAAGCCATCTGTGCAAATCTGTGAAATCTGTGGGAGGACTTACGCAACAAAACTTCTGTGAATTCTGTGGGAGGACCGACGCAACAAAACTTCTGTGAATTCTGTGAATTCCGTGGGCGAA
>ERZ791794.434-NODE-434-length-30786-cov-3.421496_pt1 | contig 30786 bp, 27 predicted proteins | sample MGYA00510312_ERZ791794 | MGnify/ENA primary metagenome ERZ791794 (study PRJEB30046, sample SAMN00791977) | human gut metagenome | study: EMG produced TPA metagenomics assembly of the A metagenome-wide association study of gut microbiota in type 2... | reverse complement strand
CTAAAATAATAAGCAAAATAATTAATATATTTTGATTCTACAATGGGGAACTTTTAATTTTAATCAAACTATATGGGTTGACTATAATTCTTCTTGGTCAAAAACAATTAATTTTCCAATTTCATTTAATCACGTTTTATGGGTATATCCTTCTTCCCCTCCTAAATCTTTTTTAGAACAAGCTTATTACACTAATAGTGGGTTATACTTATTTCATAGTCCTTGCGGGCAAAATATGAATATATCAATAAACTTCAAATATTTAGCCATAGGTTACTAGTTATTTTCCAATTGCTATATATTTGAAGTTTACTGTAGTTTCTGTCCCATTTAGCAAAGATTCCATTGTTTAATTGAAGTACAATGGGGAAGTTGTAATCTTAATCAACCATGTCCTATTCACGTAAATTATCCTATTTCTTTTCCTAAAGGTGCTTTCCGTATAATTGGAGTTGATTATAAATACTTTGTAAATTTAGGTTACGCTTATGTTGGTCAAATATCTTCGGGATTTACTACAAATGGATTTTTATTTGAAGATAGACCAAATAAAGGCTGTAGGAAATCAGAAATAAACATTAATTATATAGTTATTGGACATTAATTCCCTAAAGAAATCCAATAAATATCATTTCTATTCGTTGATATATGTCTATTATACTCTATAATATCAAATTGATTTCGCTGAATATTTTTAACTGATAAAACCCATTCATAATTGTGGTGGTTATAAGCGGTAAGAAAAGTACAAAAAACTGATGAAGGGAAAGAAATAGGAAACCGTACATTGAGTTGTTTATTGTTGTTTCCCCATTGTTTAATTAAACAATGGGGAACAATACGAGGGAGTTGCAAACAACAAGGAAAAGGCAAAAATTCCACTACTATTCCGTACCCTATATCTTTTACACAAAATTATTATTTTATAAACCCTAAAACCATATCATACGATAGAGACTATGACTCCCCATCAACAGGATATGTTAATTCTGTACAATATACATTAAATGGTATTTATTTAGAAGTAGAAGTAGTTGGAAATAGAGGAAGTTATTGGCAAGAAGTTAGCATAAATCATTATTTTTTTGCAATAGGAAAATAATTGTTACTTTTCAATATATGGCTATTGGAATTTAAGATTATTTACCTATTGCAATATATGAAAAATTTGCTGAATTAGCACGATTACCACTACCATAATTTGTACTAGATATTTTTAAATATAAACCATTATTTGTATAATGAGCAGTTCTTGTAGCTGTGGTACAAGGATCACCAAAGCCAAGTCCTATTCTACCTGTATCTGTTTTAAAACAGTCTGAAGGGATAGCAAATGGAATTTTATAAAAAGAGGTAAATGATATAGGAAAAGGAAGTGTTATTTCTTTAGTTTGATTTGGTCCAGTTGTTTGTGCTTGTCCACTAAAACTTCCCCATTGTTTAATTAAACAATGGGGAAGTTTTAATTGGTCTCGAACAATTGGTGGAAAACAAAATTTTACTTATACAGTTCCATTCCCTATAGTATTCTCGTCTAGAAAATGGTGTATGCCATCTATTCCTAAAGTTGTCTTTGGTCAAAACGGAGCTAATGTTCAAACAACATACTATACAAATAATGGAGTATATATTCACGCAGAAACAGGTTCTATGCAAGTTTGTGCTATGAGTGCTAAATTTGATTATATTGCAATAGGAGTTTAATTAAATACCAATAGCCCAATACCTAACAGTATTAATATAAACATTATCTTTATCAACATTGTTATAATTTTTAACATAAATAGTTAATTGAGAGTTTGTCCAACTAGCAGTATATATTCCTCCATCATTTGCTGATACGATAGTTTGGTAACATGAATTAGAAAAAGTAATAGGAAAATTAAAGGTACTAGAGTCTGTAGGATAAGGTTGTCTTCCGGAGCTAAAAGTTCCCCATTGTAGAATTAGACCATTACTAAATTTTACATATCCATTTTGAGCTAAATTTGATGCTACTATCGTACCACCAATAGAACCTTTTAAAGAACTTATTAAACTTTGCACAAATGCTGTTGTAGCAACACGTGTACTATTATCACCCGTTCCTGGAGTAGCACTATACATTGCTCCATTTGCTGTTACATTTCCTGTTGTTTTTATATTCCCATTTCTGTGATTTATTGCTACACGTATAGGATTTCCAGTACTACACAAATCTCTAAATCCTGTACTATACCAACTACCAATTAAAAGATTTACTTTATTTTGGCTTATAGCGGTATTTTCATCTACATCTCCTCCACCATATTTTATATGAGCAGAAGTTCCGCCGCTTATTACTAGATTATTGGCATTAGTAGCTGTACCAATAATATTTCCTCGAATAGTAGCACTGCTAATTAAATCCCCTCCAGTATAAGATAAGCTTGCTTTTTGTGCAGCATTATCTTTATCTATAAAAGTTAAATTTGTTGCTCCATTTGCACCTTTTAAACAGAATCCACCTGCAATATTTTGGTCGCCAAAATAACAATCATCTCCGGCTAAATTAAGTGTGCCGTTTGCTAGGTTTAATGCACCTCCCATTGTCCCACCACTACGTTTAAGATATGTTGTGTTAATAGCGTTTCCATCACTATCTTGTGTTGCCTTAGTAGCACTAGCTACATTATCAGAAGTTCGTGCTAATGCAACCCAACCTGTCCATGCTCCAGTATTTACTCTTTGTCGCATATATATTTTGCCGTCTGTCGGAAATGCCATTTGAACTAAATAAGTACCACCTACACCACTTCCACCATTGTATTGATTATTAAGAACTAATAATGTTCCCCAGCTTGTACCAGTCCAAGCATTACTTAATGTTCCACTAAAACGATAAATACCTTCAACTGTACAAGCATTCATATCATTTTGAGTTGATTGATTTCTACTTAAATAGTGAGTAGTTATAGTATTTCCACTGCCATCTTGTGTCGCTTTGGTAGCGTTAGTAGCATTATCTGCTTGACTAGCACTTGCAACTTTACCTGTAACCCCAATAGTAACTTTATCATTATTAGCATCACCGACAAGACTGATATTTGTACCTGCTGCTAATTCTAAAGTATCTTGTTTGGCATCAGATTGTATTGTAGTTGAGCCTACTTTTACATTTGCAAAAGCATTTTGATTTACTTCAGCACCACTAGCAATACCATCTAATTTCTTTTTATCCGCATTACTCATATATCCATTACTACTTTGAGTTGCAGTAGTATGGGTATGATTACTTGTAGCAAAATAACTACTTTCTTTACCATTTAAAAGTGCAGCATTTAAATTTGTGTTTTCTGTACCATTATTTATGGGAATTTGACCATTTTCGTTTCCAACGGTTAGCCCTCGTAGTCTGCCTGCGTTTACAATTTGGTCATCTTTTAAAGCTCTATTTTGTTCTCTATCACCAGCAGGAAAGTCAGATAAATAACTATCATCTGCTGGAAAATTAATATCATAAGCCATATAAATCACCTCTCATACAAATAAAAAAGAGCAAGATTTTAATACCCTCTTGCTCTCCAATTAATATTCCCTCCGACATCAGAATTATTACTATCTAAAACTCTGATTTTAAAACTTTGTTTTGTTTTATCGGTTATTTCACAACGAACACCATATCCTAAAGCATATGGTGTTACGATTGGAACTATATAAAATTCTTTTTTATAAGTTATTGTAGTTCCACCAATAGGAATTTTTAAACTACCTTGTTCTTCTCTGTCTGGAACATCAATATAAATATCAATTTTATTTACTTCTGGAGTAATTGTATTATCTGCTGTTGATAAAATACATCTAAATTCTACATATCTAAAATCATATTGTGCTTCTGTAAAAACTCTCCAATCAGTCCACATTATGTTATCTTTTGATATTCTAAACTCTAACTTGGCATTTACACTTCCAAAGTGTCTGGACGTAGATAAAAATTTACAAGATATGTTTGCTGTAATTTCTTGTTTTACGTCTATAGTTTTACATAAATAAACTCCTTTGGAATAATATGTTCCATCTTCTTGTTTATCTAATTGCAAAACTTCACTACCACCAATTTCACTAAACATCATATTAGAATAATCACTAAATTTCCCACCTACAGTTTGCCATGTATAATAACTTCCTCCGAACACTGTATGGTCGTGAGTACCATTTTTATCAACTATTTCATCTATAGTTAAAATAATATTTTTATCCGATAAACTCTCTATTCTTAATAATTGAGAGTTTTCTTTTACAGAATATCTTCGACTACGATTTATAGCTTTAATCATATATTTAAATGTGCCTTCAAAACTAACTTTATACTCATACTGACTAACTGTAACACCAGAAACAATAGTAGTGCCACTATCCCAAGAATAGCCTTCTCGTATTTCATATCCGACAATATCATTTTCTTCTACTTTTGCCCATTTAAATTCCACATAATCTCCATTTTGATATGCTAAAAAGTCTTTAACATCTGAAGGTTCATATATAGCATATAAATTAGCTCTAGTTTCATTTGAATAAAAACCACTTGTATTTACAGATTTTACAATAACATTTATATTGCCACTGCTAACATCTGGACTAAATGAAACCATAGTATTGATTGTCGTTGCTATTTTTTTAGCAGTATCCCAAGAATTACCATATCTAACTTCATAAAAACTGATATCATACTCTTGTACTGCGTCCCAAGTTATATTAATTACAGTTTTGTCGTTAGTATCTTGTTTAACTACTAAATTTGTAACAGGAGAAGGATTTAAGTCAAAAGTACACTCAAAATGGGCAGGATATAACGAATAGTAGCCTGCCATTGAAACAGCCTTTAACCAAAAATGATATGTCCTTTCTACATTAATAACAACATCATAATAAGTATTTGTAATATGAGAACTAATTAATGTTGAATTGTCCCAAGAATCCCCCATACGAAGTTCATAATGAGAGATATCTAATTCTTTTGGTGCTGTCCAATATAAATGTAATTCAGTTTTTTTAGAAATATTTTGAGTACCATTAAAACTTTCTATATCATATGGTTCAATCATAATATGTGTAAATAAATTATTTTTACGTGATTCAAAATTTGCTACTGTAGTAGCTGTAACAGATAGAGAAATATCAAGTGATTGTGGCATAGTATAAGTTAAAGAATTTGTTATTGAAGTACCTATTTTTTCATCATTAATAAAAACAGAATATAAAACAATATCGTGATAATCTGTAGGAATATCCCATGTTACAATAATTTGACTTCGGTCTTTAGGATTTTGTTTAACTTTAACATTTTCTATAACATTTGGTGTTAACACTAATTGCAAGCCTAATTCCTTAGCATTAACACTATATTTATTATTATAACCTATAGCTTTTATAAAAAATTTATAATATCCTTCTTTTCTAATTTGATAAACAACATTATTAGAGCTAGATTTAGCTATAAATTTACCACTATTCCAATCTTCGCCCATTCGTATTTCATAATTTACACCATGAGGCACTCGTTCCCAATTAAATTGTAAATTACTTCTATCTGTGTCCATTTGGATTACTGAAAATTCTGTTATATCTTCTGGTTCAATTTTTATAGTTATTTCTTTAAATACCCCATCGCTTTCAACATTAAAAATAGAATATGTTTTTACACCGATAGTATACGTACCACTAGAATTAGCAATATAACTATATGTTGTTCCATCTGTGGAATGTACCATTTTACCATTAACATAGATATTATATTTAGATAATCTACTATCTTCTACTTCATTCCAAGATATATTTATTTGACTTAAGTTATTGCTATCTTGTTCTACTGTTAATTCAGATATATCTTCACAAGACATATCTCTTTGAGCTGTTAATGTTAAAGGGGTTTGAGATAAATTACCACCATTATCAACAGCATAAATATAGAAATCATGAGCTTCATTATCTAAAATTTCATAAGTAAAGCTAGTAGTTATAGTTCTTCCTATTGTTTCAAAATTTTTATCTTTGATTTCGTAACATTTCAAATCTTTATCTTCAACAGGTGTCCATATTAATTTAATTTCTGTTGAGTTTGGATTATACCATACTCTACCTTCAGTAACATCACTAGGAGGAGTGTCTTTTCCTGTAATATAATATGGTTCTGAAACATATCCTTCAGAACACCTACCAGATGTATTTTCAACAATAATTTTAAATCTATAATTAACATGAATTTTAGCATTATTAATAATGAAAATATTATCAATAGTAGAGCCAAAGTACTCCCATACTTCACTATCATCTATAGCATAATATATTAATATATTGCGAATATAAGGATGAGTAGGGAGAATAATATCACCTAAAATATCACTAACAATACTGCCATCAGAATTTATAAAATAATTTTGATTTAATACTAATTTTTTTATTTCTGGAACAACACCTGTTAATGAAGTTTCCTTTGTTCCATATTTGTAAACTTGAATTGTTGCACCTAGATAATCATTATAAATATTTTCATTGTAGTTTCGTGCAGATATTTCAAATGTACCATCATTATTTTCTTTTATTTCTGTAATTCTAAAAGGTTCATCTTTAAATACATTATGAAAAGAAAATTCAATGACATCTCCAGGTTCTAAGTGCATTGCTTGTTGTCCTGTTTTAAAAGATATTGTTTTAAAACATATTGAATTATAATCTCTATAAAAACGGGCAAGTCTTAAAGCTTGGTTTTGACTTGTTGTACCTTCTAAATTAACAGATTTTTCTATAATTTTCCCTCTGTTTTTTTGGTCTGCAAAATCCTCTACAATAGCTTCAACGCTATTCCAATTATTTAATGGGTCAATAAAAGCAACAGAATATCTATTTGGTGTATCATCTAAAGCTAACGGAGCAACAGACAAATCTGAAGAATTACTATCATTAAATTTATATACAACATTTTCTGGCTTTTCAATTCTTAAAAATAACTTATCCTGTGAGCATACCAAAAATCCACAGAAGTTGCCTAAAATATCACTTATCCAGTCTAAAGCGGATTGTTTTTGGTCAATAACAATATTTAATTCATATCGTTTACAAGATATAGTTTCTCCACTAGAACCTTTATAAGTAATTATTTCATCACAATAATCCGCTACTTCTTTAAAGCTATCTTCATCAATATTTTCACTTGTTATCCATTTTCCTAATCCAAAACGTTTAGATAAAATAAAATCTCTTAAACACATTGCAGGATTAGTTGAATATTTTGTTTCGCCTGTTCGTGTATCATAAACTTTTCTACCTTTTACAAAACAACTTACAGACGGATTACCATTCAATTCGTTAGATACCATGAAATTCATATCTAACCATGCCATTTTAGGATAACCACCTACATCTACATAATTTGATGGTGGTGTTGAATCATAAAAAGTATATTTTGTACCACCTGTTACTGTAGAAGCTTGAACATTAACTAGAGATTGATAACATGATATCGCACCGCCTAATTTATATTTATTAAAAACAGTCCTTGTTCTATGACCATGACCACTTCCACTAGGATATAATTCAGACCGTACAAACTCATAAAAATATCCATTATCTTCAAATGAATCATATGGATTGTACAATCTAGAAAATGTTACTGTTCCAATAAATTTCCTTGCTCCTGCAATGTCCCATAAATCGCCAGGATATTTACTTGTTGTTGCCGTTGGAAAAGCTTCCCAACCATCACCTATTTTATTAATATAAGTTATTAATTCTGGAACACTTGTTTGCCAACTCCATAAAGTATCAGCACTAGAAGCATCATCTTTATTTGCTAAGTATAAGTCTTTGGTTGTTCCATTACATGATAAATACAAATGTTTACCATTCTTTTTAACAGTTGCATCAGTATACATTGTATTTTGAATAGTAAATACTGTATTAGACGTCTGCTCACCAGTCGGAATAAGCAAATCATTAGCACTAACACTTTCAATACCTTCAATTCCACCTTCACATAAAACTACGTGCTTATGAAGTGTATTTTGGTCAGCATTTGTTTCATGAAACGTTTGATTTCCAGTTATTTTTCTATATCCATAAACAACAGGAATTGTTGCTGTGCTAGACATAGTTTCTTGTGCCTTATCGAAACGTTGAATATTAGGTGAGTTTGTATTGCTTGTTTTAGGCTTATGAGTTGCACTCCATATTGAGCTACCTAAAGAAGCACCTAGAATTGCTCTAGACATAAAAGATAATCCGCCACCAAAAAAAGAAAAACCACCGCTTAATAGTCCTAGCCCTAAACTAAATAAAAATTTTCCACCACTTTTTCCTCCGCCTTTTCCCAAAATATCACCTCATTTCTATCTATAAACATTTTCAAATGGAATAGCAGGAAATCCACTAAAATTTTTCATGTTATTAAATCTATCTCTGCAACTTTCTTTTGTTTTATCACAGCCACGAATTAAAGTAGCTTCCATTCCACCTTTAATATCACTTTGTAAAAAAGAATAATTTACAACTATTTTATTGCCTTCATTAGATAATATCAGTCGTGATTCACCTTTAATAAAAATTACTCCATCTTTCCAATAATTTGTTTCGTACGTAGATGAAAGTAAAATATTACTATTAGTTGAACCATTGGCTAATTCTACGTTTGTTTCTTCTAATGATATACCACATTCAGAATCACCAAATTCACTATTACAACACAGTTGACAAGTTCTATTTGGAACTTCTATATTTGGCAATCTAGTATTTAAAGAGAATGAAAATACACCATCTGAATAACTACAAGAATTAATATATCCCATAAAAGAAATACTTTTTATAGTATCATCTTCTAAACTATCTGGATAAGATATTTTAAATATTGTTACATCTGCACCTCTAAAATCAAAGCCATTACTTAAATAAGCTAATTTATCATAATCACCATCACCTAAGCTTATTTCACAACTATCAATGACATTATCCATACTTCTATCAATAGTTTCTCTTTGAAATGGGATTGCCATATAAGTCTGTCCAGCAAATGTGATATCTGTATCAGTAGCAGCTAAATAAATTGTTCCTGTTTTTAGCTTTACTATATAAAGTTCTATAAAAAAAGTAGCATCACTATCTTTCATTTCGCTCATTTTTTGCGGTAAAATTATCACATTATATCACTCCTTAACCTTAATTAACGTTATATCCAAAGTAGCACCTATCTTTTTGCCTTTTACATCATAAAACCATTGAGGTTCTAATGTACTTCCAAACCTATATATTTTTTTATTACCATCTCTAAACACATCACAATAAAATGTTTCTAACATTCCTTTGCGGTCATTGTAAAAATCAATAATTTTATTTATATATTCTGTTAATCCAGTCGTTGTAAACGTACAAGTAACTTCTGGTGAAGTCCACGTTTGTTGATATTGTTTTTTTCCATTTTCAAATTGTACAGTTCTAGTATTCCAATCATACTTTTCTGTAGGTTTTTCTCTTACATAAACTTTTAATTCTTCCAAAATAATCACTCCTACATAATCTATTGATTTTTAAGGGAAATTATTCCATTTTAATCATTTTTTCTTTTAAAACCACTAACAAAACCATTTATCCATAATTTTTTATGATAAACAGTACTAATACTTTTTCCATATCTAACAGGAACTTCCATTCCTAATACTTTTCCATATTCTAAATAAATGCCAAAATGATAATCACCAGCTACATCAAACAATATAATATCTCCGAAAGAAAGTTCATTAAGATTTTTAGTTTCTTTAAAATTTTGTTTAAAATACCTGAATAAACGAATTGCACCATCTGTTTTTTGCCAGTCTTTAGTAATAGGTTTTCCATCTTTAAAATCTTGTTTCCACCCATGTTCTTTATAAAACAATCGACATAATCCAATACAATCACACCCGTCAAATGAGTCTTGATTAAAATAATGTGGTATACCTACATATTTATTAATATCTTCCAAAATCAACACCTCTTTTATGTAAAAAAAGACGTGCTTATTTTGCACGTCTTATCTAAAACCTCTTTTTTGATTACCATATAACAAACGTTGTAATGCTCTAGGATCTTTTGCAAGTTCACCAAAAATTTCTTCTTTAGATGCCCTTGTATTTAAAATAGTAACATTGCCACCACTAGAATTATCTTGTTTAGCAATATTAGTTAAAATAAGATTTTGCTGTCCCAATAATTCTTCCATACGAGCATTGTTATTTTGTTTTTGAGCTTCTTGTTTGATGATATTACTTGCAATATTTGGATTTTTAAATGTTGGAATATAAGGCTCTGGAACAACTGCCCCACCAGAAGCAAATTTATCTAAATTCATTTGCTCTAATATAGCACCATATTTTTGTGTTGCATTTGCGTTCATAATATATTCACCATTAGAAACAGCGATAAACTTACCCTGTTCTTCCAAATAAGCTAAAATACTATCACTAACACCAGTTCCTGCACCTTTAATTTTTCCACCATTCTTAACAGAATTGCCACCTGTTGCAAACTTTTCTAATGAACCACCAGTAGAAAATAACCCTATTACACTAGGCAATAAACCTATATAACTACCAATGTTATTACCTTTACCACCAGCAGTATTTCCCATTGTTTGCGAACCAAAAGATGATACAGCACTTCCGAATTGACTTACATTTCCACCAAACTGCTGAATAGCCATTTCTTGCATATTAGCTGTTGTTGAAAACTGAATAGCATTTGCTGTATCTTGTGCGGTATTTGCACTATCTTGAATAGTGTTAACATTATCCTGCACAGTCCCCTGTAACATATTCTGTGAAGCTAATAACATATTTTGTGAAGCATTATTTAAGTTAGAACCTTGAGCATAGAAATTAGCAATGCCCTCTGTACTATTATTTCTTTGCACTACTTCCGCTGTTGATAATGAAGCGTTAGCTACTTTTCCAATAGTATCATTGTTAGAATTAAAATTATCTACATAGCGTCCAGCTTCTTGTTTTTCAGCAGAATTTAATTTAAGTTTACCAAACCCAAACATATTTGAAACTAAATCCCAAACAGAATTTGTGGAATCTTTTATTTCCATCAACCTATCTAAGGCAACTTTGGCTATTTCATTCCATAAATCAGTCCAAATATCTTTAAGCGAACTACTGCCTTTAATCCAGTCATATAACATATTTGAAATAGTTTGTTTATTTTCTTTTGTTAATTTTCCAGACGTTTCTTCAGCTTTTTTCTGTAATTCATTTAATTTCGTTTGAATTGTGGTTATTTCTTTTGTTATTTCCTCTACTTTTGATTTATATTTACTACCACTAGAAACATATTTATCTCTTTCTGCATTTAACTTTGCGAGATATTCACTGTAAAGCTTAATTTGTTTTACAGTATTTTCGTGGTCAACTTTATTAGTTTGCCAAGCTAAACCATCATATGAGCCACCTCTAAACATTGCAAAATTAGATTTCCATAAAGACATTCTTTTATCTAAAATATCTAATTCATATTCTAATTCTTGTTGAGGTGTTTTTAAACCTTGAAATTGTTCTAATATAAGAAGAGAAGATTTCATACTTCTATTAGCTTCATCAGCTTTATCTTTAACATCTTTATATGATGATACTATATTTTCAAGGTCATCATCTCCGATTGTTTTTGAATAATCCTGTGCAACTTGCTGAAGTTGTTTATATGATAAATCTTTCCAATTATCAAAACCAGAATTAGCAAGTTTATCTTTCAATACACCTTTTCCAAAATATTCAGTTATTTTTTGTTCTATATTAGATACAGAATCACTAAATATTTTATATCTGTTTTGATATCGTTTATATTGTTGTTCTTCGTTTTCGTATTCGTCATTATTTGCTTCAAAATCAAATTCACCATATAAACTTTTTTTATTAGAAATATCATTTTTTCTTTGGTTATATTCTTTGTCTTGTTGCTCTATGATTTCAAAAAACTTTTCAGAACTATTATTTGCTCTATCTATTATCCCATTTATAAATGTACTTAAATTATCAGATAACTTTAATTTACCAATTTTAGAACCTGCATTTTCTAAATTTAATCCCATAGCATATTCAAATGAAGTAAATGTATCTGCTAAATTTGGAATATCCTTCCATGATTTACCACTAGCTCCGTTAATGCCTGTATATCCAAGATTACTATTAACAACAAAAGCTTTACCATCTGTTGTATATAAAATATCACCTGCTATTGGATTTTTTTGAGAATATTTTACATTCATTCCCATTGCATCAGTCATTTTTAACATCATAGAAATATCTTTAACATTTCTTAAATTATACATTTTTTCATCATCAATGCCATAAGCAGAAAAGAGATTTTTTACAAATTGAGCATCATTAAATCCTGTAGAATAAGCACCTTTGTTTGTACCTGTATTAATACCGCCCCAAATGTATTTAAAATCAGATAAACTACCATGAACTACTTTCTCTTGACTTGTTGAATTTCCATAATAACCACCCTGCCCATCTGCTATTACAACATGGTCTGGTTCATCAAAAACACCATCAGAATCAGTAATTACAATATCTCCAGCATTAAAACCAGATTTTTTATTTAAAAATTTATCTGTGTCTTTTACGTTATTGTATAAATCAGGAACGTACATATCCATAGTATCAGCAAAGCTACTATTCATTTGTCCTAAAAAAGCTTTAACAAAAGCGGTACAACCATTAGCACCATAATATTTACCATCTTCAACCATTTGGTCTGCCCATTGAGTTGCTTCTGATAAATTAGTTGTACTAGCTAATTCCAATTTATTGCCAAAACTAGAAGTACCATTAATAATATCATCATGTAATTTATTAAAAGCAGTTGCGTTTCTCACAGCTTCATTTGAACGTGAGCCATTTTCACCTTCATTGTATTTAACATACGCTTCAAAATAATCCCCATTAGCAAGGTCTAACATTTTTTTGAAATGTCTTACACCAGCATTGATATTATCGTAAATATCCCAAATATCTTCACCTGCAATCATTTTATCATTAGACACTTGCGTTAATCCTTTATATGGGGTTCCCTCTCCAGTTCTTACATTATAAGAACTTTCTTTTTGTACTAAAGCGTGAATCCAATTTTCATCAACACCATATCTAATAGAAGCATCTGCAATAGCTTTATCAATATTGCTATTCCCTGAACTAATCAAAGCTCCTGATTGTATTAAACCACTTGATATTGTAGATTTTAAATTATTAATACGACTTGTTTCATCAGCAACTATAGCAACTCTTTCTAAAACCTTATCATAATCAGCCTGCTGTTTAGCTAGTTTTTCTGCTTCTTTTTCTGCTTTAGATTTTTTCTTATCTTCATTACTTTGTGGCGGTTCAGCAATTTTATCCCCTCTATTTGAGTCTGCACCACCTGTGTCATATCTGTTTTTATTAATGCTTTCCTCATATTCAGCAATTTGTATATTCTTTTCATTTATAGAACTATCTATATCTGCTAAAATTTTTTCTATTTCATTTTTTTTTGCTTCTAAACCAGATACATCACCCAATTTACCTTGTTCATTAATAACTTCATCATCAGCTTCTTGTGCATAAGCCTCTTGATTAGCAATATAATTTTTGCTCCATTCTTGCTGAGCAGGCGACCAATTTGCACCATATTTATCAAGTCTTTCTTTTTCTCTTTCAGCATTGTCTTTAGCTACTGCACTTCTTCTTTCCCATATTTTTTTACTTACAGACCATTCAACCTTGTCTAAAATACCTAATGCTTCTACTTCTTTTTTATAACCCTCTATTCTTGCTTTTATATTTTCTAACATAGTTTTCGTAGAATGTCTACTGCTTTCTAATTGAGCCTTATCTGCTTCTAACTTTTGTTTAGTAAGTTCAGTAGTTGCACTTTTTAAATCATCAAAAGAATCTATTATATTACCGTTAACTTTAACAATGATTTTTCCATTTTCATCTGTTGAAATGGTATATTTGTTATTTTTATCACCTAAGCCTTCAATAACATCTTTAATGATATCATAAGTATTCGACAAATCTTTTTGTATTTTTATTTGTTCTTCAGAACCTTCTGCCATTTTTTTAGAATCCTCTGTCATTTTTCTATATTGTTCTGATAATTTTTCAGCAGTATCAATAGCTCTCATCTTATTGTTATATTCTTGTTCTCTTTTAGCATTTTCTTCATCTAATGTTTCAATTAGTTCTTTATGAGCATTTTTTTCTTCACCTAATTCGGATATATAGGATAATAATTCAGGTAAAATTAAAGTAATAGCTGTTAATACTAAACCAAATCCACCACCAAATAAAGCTAGGGTTGCAGAAGCAGCCTTAGAAGCAGTAGACATTCTACTTGTAGCAACAGTGTTCCTGTCTTTTGCAATCGTATTAGCATTTACTTGTGTTGTATTTTTTAATTCACTTGCTGTTTCAGTAGCTAGGGTTATTCCATTTGTTTGGTTAGCAACTTTATTAGCTTGTTTAGCACTTGTGTTTTCTTTTACACTAGCTGTATTACTTTTTATTCCATCAGTATCTTTATCTACATTGACACCATAATAACCTTGTAAGAACATATCACTATATCTATTGTTTATTCTGTCAGAAAAACTTCTTGATTGTATGTTATTCGTTTGATATGCTATGTCTAATCCAGCCATACGACCTTTAAATTGAGCTAATTTGTCAACTAAAAAAGGTACACCCTTATAAGCAACGACTCCTGCAACTATTGTTTTTATCCAGTTCGACCATGAAATATCTAACTCTTTAACACCAACAACAAGATTATTAATTTCATCAGTAATATCTTTTAAATCATTTAAAACACCACTTTCGCCAATATCAACAAAAAGTCCTTTAATATTAGTCCCTAATCGTTCCATTTTACGATTTAGTGTATTTAACTGAATATCAATCTGTTTATCCGTAAATCCAATTACTTCATCAGAATTTAGTAATCCAGACATACGAACTAACTCATTATAATCTTTTAAAATAGCAGTCATTTTAGATACTTGATATTTACCACCAGATAAAGTAAGTAATAATTTACTTGTTTCTTTCTCTGTAGTTTGCATCATTCTGGAAATATCTAAAATTATATCTTCCATACTTCTTAAAGATTGTGTGCCATCACCATTATCTTTGTATACATTAATTCCAAAATCTTTTAAAGCTTCGATTGATTTATCAGATTGCATACTATTAATAAAAGATTTAATGCTATTACCAATTTCATTACCACTTCTACCTGTAGTACGAACACCAGTAGCGATTAAGGTATTTAAAAATTCAAAAGAAATTCCAGCTTGATGAGCAGCAGCACCAGCTAAAGAAACACCTTCAGTTAAATCTTGTGCTGAAGCAGCACCTCTATGTGCAGCTAAAGTCCACGTATCAATAATACGATTAGAATTAACTAATAACTGGTTCGTATCATCTGTTTGTAATTCAAATTGGCTTAATGCAGATTCTAAACCCTTTGTAGCTTGCATTATTGGGAAATTATCCGCTACTGCAATTCTAGCAGCTTGTTGAGTTAAAAGATTAGTATTTGTAACACCATTTTCGCCTTGTCCATACATTCTACCAATAGATGCACCAGCAGAAATCACTTCTTCAACAGCAACTCCAAATTTAGAACCAATATCAATAAATGTGTTCATTTCTTTATTAACTGTTTTTAAACCTTCCATACGTTCCATTTCAGATAAATTTTTATCTAAACTATTCATATGTGCGTGTTCTATTTCTGGCATTACCTGTTCTACTGTTGCAAATCTACTTTCTAAATCTTTCATAGTATTTACAGCATATCCAGGCAACACTAAAGGAACAGAAGCTAAAATGGAAGAAGCAATCCATGTCATGTGTGTTCTTAAACCTAATTTCATTTTTTCACTTAAAGACATTACATTTCCTGTTGCTTCTTGTAATTTACGTAAAGATGAAGCTGTTTTATCAATTTCAGCTCGTGCTTGTATCATAGTGTTACGATATGAAGCATTTGTTCTACCACTTTGTTCCCAAGCATAAGTAGCATTATCTAATATAGTTCTAAGCTTAGTCATTTTTTCACTATAAGATGTAACATAACTTAAATCTAATAATGATTTTGAAGTTACACCGCTTAAATAATTTTTTCGAGCTTCATTATTAAAAGACGCTCTATCTTGCAGAATAGGCAATTCAGAAACCATTCCACCACTAGAAACAACATTGTTTTTTGCATTTTGTAATCTTTTTTCTACACTCGCATACTCTTTTTCACTTAACTGAATACCTAACTCTTTTTTCTTATTTACACTATCAAGAATATTATTATATTTATTAATAGAATCTGTTATTTTAGCATAAGCCTGTCTACTTCTATTTGAATTTTCTTGTATTCTCTTTTCTTCATCAGCAAAATAATTATCAAGATTTTTTTTATTTTTTTCAGCTTGTTTCTCTTTTAAAGTTTCTTGTTTACTCCATTCCTGATAAGCTTGTTTACTTCTATTTGAATTTTCTCTAATTCTTTTTTCCTCGTTAATATAATAATCATTAAGTGCTTGTTTATTTTTTTCGGTTTGAGCTACTTGTGCTTTTTGCCTATTTTCTTCTGCTTTAGCTAATAACATTTGATTATTTAATTCTTGTTTAGCTCTAGCTTCAGACAACTTTTGTTGTTCTTTTATTTGATTATTAAGATTACCTTTATTTACTTTAGTTTGAAAATCTTCTAATTCTTTTTCTAAGGCTCTAAGTTTATTAAGAGTGATATCAAATCCAGCACCATTTAATGTTAATGTTGTAGAATTATGTTTTTCTAAAATTTCAATAGCTTTACGAACTTCACTTAGATTTTGTTTTATACTTTTAAAGTTTTCAGTTCCAACAATTTTTAAGTTAACTAATAATTCTTCTCTATTATTAGTTTTTAATTCTTGTTTTAATTTTCTTAATTCTTGTTGAGCTTCATCTATTTTAGTTCTAACTTCTATATCATATATAATTTTCTCATTATCCTGTTCCATTTAATCACTCCCTATTAACCAAACTGTGAAAGTAAATAATCTAATGCTTCTTTGCCTTCTAATGTATCAGATGCATTATTTTCGCCTAATTCTTTTCTAATTTCTTCTGAATAATCATTCATACCCTCTAATATATCTTCAAATTCAGGAATAGTTAAATCTTTTATGTCTTTAATAGTTAAAGAAGTGTTACTAATAATGCTTGCAAATAATTTATTCCAGCTTCCATTACCATCTGATTTTACATCACTTTTTTTTTAAATTGAGATAAGCCTAAAAAAATTGTAATAATTTCTTCTATCAATTTAAAATCTAACCATTCAAGAATTTGTTCTTTAGTTTCTTTATAGTTTAAAGCTAATTCAATAACTTCATATATTCCATTCATAAAGCTATCATTTTGATACATATACATAACTTGTCCATTTTCATTTTGTTTAGGCTCACCATTATCCTCATACCAAATATCTAGCATTTGAACTTGCAAATACATTGGATTATATTTAGAAGTAAACTCTGTTAACTTGTTTAAATCTTTTAGTTTACAACTATAAATTTCGTGATATTTTCCATCTCTATCAACAACTTTTTCAGTTAAGCCAAAAAAACTATTTTTTTGTTCCACTAATAATCACCTTCTTTAAAATACTAATTTATGTAAATTAGGAGGAAATCCTCCTAATATTATCCTGCTGCATAAGTACCAGTAATAGAAGCTGTACTTTCATCATCTAAATGTGCAGTACCTGTAATAGTCCCACCAGTAATAGTAAGTTCAATACTTGTAATTTTTGCACCTTTATCACCTTTAGCTCCAGTTGCACCAGTTGCACCAGGATCACCTTTATCGCCTTTAGCTCCAGTTGCACCAGCTACTCCTTGCTCACCCTTATCACCTTTTGCTCCTTGTTGCCCAGTATCCCCTTTAGCTCCTTTTACAACTCCGACTTTAGACCATGTGGCATTAGCAGCATTCCCATCTTTTGTACATTTATATACTTCATATGTTGTAGAATTTAGATACAGGTCGCCTAAAAGAGAATCTAACCCTGAACTTTCAAATATCTTATTACTAGCTTCTCCGCTTAATGCTGTACCTACTGTCCAAATAGAACCACGTTTGCCAGTATCTCCCTTAGCTCCAGTTGCACCATCAGTAGGTTTATTAACCCAATTTGTTGTTCCATCTCCATTAGTAGATAAAATTTGACCATTAGAACCATTACCACCACTAGGAACATTAATCTTTGTTTCTAATTCTTTATGTGCATTTTCTACACCAACTTCAAGATTGTTCATTTTTGTGTCAGTAATAGTATCGCCACTATTCCAAGTTGTTTTATTATATTTACTCATATTAAATCACCTCTTATTTAACTTTAGATACCCCTATTTTTGCTTCTCCTATTTTATTTGAAGAAATAGGGGGAATTACTCCCCCTGTGTAGGAATATCTGTTAATGTAATTTTCATTAAACCTTCTTTTGTTTCATCTCTCATTGTTTTAAATTTAATTTCTGGTGTACTTGCACTATCACGTGCTGTTTCGATTGTTAAATTACCATCAGCGATTGCTTTATAAACTTCAATACATAAACGTTTCTTTTCACCTTTTAATGTATCTGGTTCAAACACAATATACATTTTTACAGGTTCAGCTAAATCATTATTTAAAGCAAGTACCTGTACACCTGTTGCATCATAACTATAAACAACAATATATTCGCCTTCTTTAGTAGATGCACCAAAAGTAACAGCACCATCTGTACTAACAGCAATACCAGATTCATCAGCACTAGAACCTTCTTTTACATCAATAGTAGAACCATCTTCAAAAGAAGCAGATTTTACTTTTACATTTGTTAAATGCTCACCTAAACTTTTAGTTGTCTTAGTAATTTTAGCAATATTTGTACCTTGAACTGCTTCTTCAGTAATAATACTATCCATTAAAATACCTAATTGGCTCATTTTAAAAACAGCATTTGTAAAAGAAAATTCAGTTGTACATTTTGTTGCATAAACATAAATTGGGTCTTTTCCATCTCCACCATAAAGTTCAGAACTTTCGGTATTAATTGTCATTGTCATTTTTTGACCTTTATCGGAATAAAAACTTCGACCAGTATTTAATCCGACAGCATAGAATTTGCCAATGCCTTTTAATACGACATCTTTGTTTTTATTAACAGCATTTGCCATTCACATCATTCCTTTCAAAATAAAAAATAGACACTAAAATAAGTGCCTATTAAAAATCATTAACTCCATGTCATAGGTAAATATTCAATTACATATTTATAAACATTTTTTATATCACAAAAATCTTCGCCCTCAGCAACAATTCTTAATTTAAATTTTTCTCTCATTATGTTTTTGATTGCTTTAACCAAAGGCTTAGCCTGTAATCTATTAAATGTATAGGTTTCTATTTTTAGTACAGCATAATTAAGCAAGTAATTATTACTTTCACTTGCATCTGAAAAATAAATACTTACAAGAGGAGGATTTTTTGTTTCAAATAATTCCATATTTAACCTTTGAAGATTTATTTTTTTAGATAAAAGTTCTTTATCTTCTTTATCCTGTACTTTTAATGCTAATAAAAAAGATGAGTCATTTTTTAACTCATCTACTATTAACGATTGCATATCAAAAGTGTCTTGTATCATTTATTTTTCACCTCGATATTAAGCTGTGATTTTATTATATTTTTTAAACTATGCTTAAATATTTCTTTTATAGCACTATTTTTTGTTACATTCTTTTTTACTACAAAATAAGGTTTTATAGGTTTATAAATCCTTTCCATGCTTTTACCAGCCCATCTTCCACCAGAAATATAAGTATTATTATCTAAGTCTTGATAACTACCCGCTACACGTCCTGTAACAAAATGTCCTTTTCTAACTACATTCCATCTTTTTACATTATTTTTATATTTATGTAAATATGGATTATCTGTTTCACGAGCCATTAAAGAACCTTTCCCATATTCTATTAACCATGCTTTTTGTCCTGTGGCTTCAATTCTTCCTATTGTAGTATTCTTATCATTGCTATTAATAATACTAAAATTTATATTAGCTTCTCCATCTACGCTTTGCAAACTATCCCATGTGCGAGAAATTTCCTTACATAAGCTTTTCCCATATGTTGTTAATGCTTGCTCTACCTTATTTTTACTCATTTGTTGCTCTTGTATCTTCACTTAGCTGTATGTACAGCATATTTTCATATCGTCCAACATCTATATTATCAACTTGATAATTTGCACCATTAAATTTAACACGATACAGCTCCTCGATATCAATATTATCTTGAACCATAATTATTTTAGTTGTATCTTTTAAAAGCCCTGCATCATAAAATTTCATATTTGCAGAAACATCTTTAAAATAAATAGGAACATCTTCTAAAATAATTTCTTCAGTGCTTCCAACATATTCTACATCATCATATTGTTTATCAAGTCTACAAATGGTAGCTTTTGCATTAATTCTTATGCCTTGACACTCTACACACTCTTTAGTTGCCTGTTTTGCTATAATAAAGTAGCTATTATTATCTTTTGATGTCTTTCTGGTTATTAAATCGCCACAAATTAAATTTGAATTAGAAAATGCTAGTATTTTCTTTTCATCATTAATTACTCTACTATCTGTACTTTTACCACGTCTTGTTATGAGAACTTTTTCTTCTGGCTTGCCTGCAATATCAATGTTTTCCAATCTATCACCATAAAAATTAAGTACACACGTCATTCTAATGTAATTGTATCTACTAATCTTTTAATTTCATTAGTAAATATCCCCTCATTTTTTAACATAATCTTAACATCATAATCATCTCTGCTAGTCCATTCTAAAGTTCCACCCATTTGAGCAAGATTTTGTGCTAAAAGTCCTACTGCTCTTTTTAATTGTTCTGGATATTCATTTTCGTTATATCCAGCAGTATAAGTTACCTTTAATGTTTTTAATTTTCTTATTGGAGAAACAAAATCTTGAGGTAAATAAAAAGAAAAATATTTTGAAGTATCTTCATCAAAACATAATGAGTCTACACTATAATCAATCCTTGTAAATTTACTAAATACTGTAGGAACAATAGTATAAACTTCTTTTACTTCTTTTCTAGGTAAATGTTTTAATTTTCCTCTATATGGTTCTAAAAAATCAACAAACCTAGAACGTTTATTAAAATTTACTAGCTCTGTATATTCTTTTAATTCAAAACTTGTACCTTTGTAAGCATCTATTAAAAAACAAGCGGTTTCTACATGACCTATATTGGTTTCTTTTACTATTGGACAATAAATAGGGATTTCTTCTTCCGTTATATACAATTTATCGCCTCCTTGAATTGGTGAAACAAGGGAATAAACCCTTATTTCACTACCTTACTTCGCCCTACTTTAGCTTTTCCAATTTTGGACTCTGCTGTAGGGACACTTACTCCCCCACTGTAACATCTTTTGTTAAGATAAAGTGAGATGGGGTATCTACACCATGTAAAATATAAGTGTCAAAGTTAATTAAGTTTTTGTCTTGCATTAATGCAGGATTGTTAAGTGGCTGATTAGGATCTTGTGTTACAAACATTTTAGGTGCATCCCAGAATAACCATACTCTATCAATCATTTTTGTATTTAATGCAACAATTTTATGTGTTTGTGTAGAACCAGATTTATCAACTTTAATAAATGGTGTTAAATGGATTGGGATTGTACCAATTTGTGTTCTAATAGCTGGAACTTCAACACCTGGAACAATGCTTACATTTACAAACATTTGATATAAATTATGTTCATTTTTTGCTTCTTCTTTGCAAAGTAAATCGTAAGTAATAGGGTTCATACATAATACATTTGGTCTACCAAGATAAACAGTCTGAGATTGTGCTTCAGCAATTTTAGACTGAATATTTTCAGCAATAGTTCCTTGAGTAATTGCTGTTTTTGTTTTAATTTGATTTAAAATCCCCATATATGTCCATTTAGTTGTATCGTTTAAAGTAGGACTATCACCATTCCAAAACTCATCAGCAATAGTACGTTGATAATCAACAAACATATCTCTTGTATCTTTAGCAATTAAATCCTCATTGAAAGAGCCATAATTTTTTTGCATTTGTGTTTCGAAGAATGGATATTCAATACCTGTAATATGGCAACGAGGTAATGCTGTTTGCCAATTATCACGTTGATATTCTGCACTAATCGTATCTAATTTATAACGGGCATTTTTATATTCATCACTGCCAATACCTTTTTGAGGATCAACAGCTTTTGTGTTTCGTGGAATTGATTTTTGTTCGTTCCATGCGTGAGGATAACCAGTAGAACGGACAGAATTACACATAACACCAATAGGGAACTCTCTATTTAAATAATCTTTTAAATCATGGTCATAATCTTGAATAACCAATGTGTGATTTTTATTAATTGTTACATTCGGTGTACCACTTACAGATTTAATTTCTTTACCGATACTACCCATAAATTTATATACACCTGTATATAATTGTTTCATACTCATTAAACATCAACTTCTTTCTTTATAAAATTGCAATAAAAAAAGACACATTAAGTGCCTTTTTATCAGAATATTCAATTATTTTAACCTAAAGTAATAGGGCGATATATCTCATCAAATTTAACACCATTTTTTTCAGCAGCAAACTGAATACGAGCTTTCGCTTTTAATTTTTCAGAAAGGCTCATATCAGAAGCATCGATTTTTTTTAAAGATTTAATATAATCATTATCTGTTCCTAAATCAGTATTACCTGTATAAGATTTTGGTTTTGGAATATCTTTACTAGCTTCTAATTCTTTTTTTAAACCATCTAATTCAGCCTTGATAATATTTTTAATTTCTTCCATAGTATTTTCTTCTTGTTTATTTGCTTCTATAGGTTTACTTGTGGTATCGTTATCAATTACAGGTTCTTTTACGGATTTAGATTGTTTCATATCTTCAATACTTGCTTTGATATCCTCAATGCCTAAACCTGCAATTTTTTCATCAACAATTTTTTTCACTTCTTCTGTTACTCCTGCTGAAACAGAAGCTACAATACTTTGAATTTCTTCTTTTGTCATTTCCGCATCACCTTTACTTTCTTTTGACTTTTCTAAACTTGCTACTAATTTTTCTATATAAGTTTCTTCTCCAAATGCTGCACAATTACGCCACAATAAAGCACAGCCAAAGGCTTCCCATTCATCAACAACAATGTGTTCTTCTTCATCTTCATGTAATTGTGTAGGATAAATTTCAATACTAAAACCTAAAGAACGCTGAGCATTTATAATTGTAGATGCTAATTGAGGAAAAGCTTCTTTCCATACAACGATTTTTGCCATTAATTTTTTACCATCTTGCCAAGCATCTTCTATAAACCCAAAATATTTTCCCCAATACTGATTACCATGTCCAGTAAAAGTATCAGGAACATATCCCCAATTCTCAAACAAACAATTCATAGGTTGTCCTTTAAATGTTTGAATACATTTATCGGCATTTTTGCTAGATAAAATAACTCTTTTACCATCTGCTCCACAAGGAGAACCCTCACTAGCTTCATCAATAGTAGCTATGCACCCAATAATATACATTTTATTGGTATTAGATTGTACTTCTATATCACTTGCTTCCAAGCTAAAACTCTTATTTTTATCTTTATCCAATTTTAACCACCTCCCTCACTAACTTTTTTATTTTTAGTATCAGAAGTATCTTTTATATTACCTACCCCATTAAAACCAGCTAAACCTAAATCTCTATTAATAACAGCTTTTCTTTCATCACCAGCTAAATTAGCATAATCACTTATAAGAGGGCTAAAACCAACACCTGTTCTCCATTCATTAATTGTAATAGTACCTGTAGTAAAGGCATTATTAAATCTTGTCCATTTTTGAGTTTTTAAGCTTTCACTATCCTCATAAACATATTTAAATTCAAGGATATCGCCAAAACCTAAAGCATTTATTATATGGGTATTATAAGCATCTTCTAAAAGATTAGCGTATGGTTTGACAAGTTCATCAATTATACGTGTTTCAAAATCTTCCGTTGTAGAGCGGTCAGCTGATACATTTATCATTTTTTCCACAGGATAAGGAAATGCTGAACATACCATAGTAATCAAAAGATTAAACCAACTTTGATATAAAGCATCTTCAGTAAAACTTCTAATCTGTTTTGTGTCTAATCCTTTTGTACCACCAACAATAGGTATTCTTCCAGTTCCTTCAATTTCATTCATAAAATATTCTCTAAATTTATCAACCTCATCACTTGTAGCTGTTTCACCAAGATTAATTAACATTCCAGACGTTTTAGTACTAACATCTTCATTAGTTTTATCAACACCTTCAATGTAATATCTAATATAATCATATGCTTTTAAAACAGGTGATAATCCAAAAGGTTTGTGAGTAAAGTTATTTTTAGACAAAAAACATAATTCACGTCTAGTAAAATATGTATTTCCATTGTCATTAATTTGCATATATTTATAACCATCTATATCGGTATAATCCATTGGGACTACATGTTGAACTGTTGCACCATCAATCGGATACAAAAAAAGAGGGTGATTAGGATTTTTTGATTTACAAACTTCAAAAGCACCAGCATCCAAAGTCAAAATATCATCAAGAATCATAGCCTCAAATTTGCGTCTTGTTTGGTCTATGTTCGGATTATCTATGATATTTTTTATTAATTTTATTTGCTTTGTATATTTTCGTCCACGAACTTTTGGTCTAATCTCATATTCCATTTTTGCAATTCTATCTTTAACTGCTTCAATTGGTTGAGATACAATAGGATTTTTCGCAAATTCTCTTAACTGTCGATAACTGGGATTTCTAGGTATTGTACTTTTATAATGTGTATTAAAATTACTATAACCAAATCTATCAGTTGGAATTGACTTAGACTCTGGAATGTTTTTGGAACTAATAGCCGATGCCAAAATTCTTTTTAATTTCTCTAACAACCTTATCACTCCTCCTTTCACTCATAGTGCTAACGTTTGTGTTTAATGAACTAAAGCATAATGTATTATTTCTACTTTGTAATAATGGTCTCAATGCCATTTCTAAACAATCGACACCATCATCTCTATCTTTTGGATAGTTCTTCATTTGCCTCCATAACATAACGTGAGATTTATTAAATTTTAAATAACCATTTTTTATTTTAGGTATCATGGAATTTATTCTACGTTCTTTTTTATCATTTGCTCCATGAAAAATTTCAATCCAGTTAACATACATTCCTAAATCAATAAAATGTTGCTGAACTGTAGTAGAAAACAATGCTTGGAATTGGTTTGTTTCAACGACAAAACCTTCTAAAAGGTTATAATATTTACCAATTATTTTTTCCATATCTAAAATAATATCTTCTACTCTACGAACTTTAATAGAAGCTTCTAAAACATAAATATAATTATCTTCGCCCTCACCAAGAATAACTATTGCAGAAGTATCAGCCTTTCTATTCTTTCCACAGCTAGGATCTACTGCACCATAAACTCTTTTTATGTTTGGTGGATATTCATAAGTATTTTCTTCTAACCATTCCTCTTTGAATATTCGACTTTTTTCAGTTTGAGGATCGTTTTGAAACTCACTATTAAAAGCTTCTTCATCTTGTAAACGAGTTTCCATTAAATGTAAATACATATTTTCCCTTTGTGATTCCCATAAAACTTTCGTTCCTTTTAACATTTCTTTTTTATGTTTTAAATAGAATTTTTTAGCCGTATTATATGGATCAGGATCAGACAAATCTGTCATTTTTTCTTCCCATTCTAACCACAAAGTTGACTCTGAAAATTTAATAACTGCTCTATATATTTTTCTTTGCCACATACTATAAGTAGGTAAAGTTAATAATTTATATAAAAGAGAATCATATGACAAAACAGTACCAATAAAAAAGAAATCACAATTTGGAGAACCCATTTTCATAACAGCACTGCTAAACCATTTATCTAATGTTGCTCTTTGCGTTTCTGTTGCAACACTTTCTTCACTTTCTAGGTCATCAATAATTACTAAGTCTGGACGAGATTTAAAATTTAAACCACGCATTTGCTGTCCAGCACCTTTACCAACACAATACACACCTGTACTTGTTAAGATTTCCGAATTATTCCATTTAGACGAGCCTTGCAATTTACCGAACACTTTAATAATTAATTCATTAAATTCTAATTCTTCTCGAATACGAGTTAAGAATAATCTAGCCATATCTGCCGAACAAGATATGACAATAATAGTTTGTTTATAACCATAACAAATACACCATAACGGGAAAGCAAAACTAACAAACGTACTTTTTGCGTGTCCTCGTGGTGCAGCTCTAACATTCTTAGTTTCTTCATCTTTATGGTTAAAGATAATATCTTCCAAAGCTTTAACTAAATCATAATGAAATGTTGACCATGTTGATGAGAACTGCTCACCTAAAAAGGTTCTACAAAATTTTTCAAAATCGTATCTACATTCTTCTTTTATTTTTAAATATTTATTATCTTCATTATCACTATTTTGATTTACATTTTTTTGATATTCCTTATCTACCTCCAACTTATTAACAATTTCATCTAATAAATTCATGGTTTATCATCTTCTATAAAATTACGAACAACAGAAATTGTTTTATAAAAATCCATTCCAGAAACTAACCATTCCGTTTCCTCAATTCTATAATTTTTAAAATATTCAAATAATTTCTTTTCTAAAAAAGTAGCATTTCTACATACTTCTGAATATAATTTACAAATTTTTAATCCTGTTGCATTTTCTATTTGTTTAAGACGTCTAGTAACATTGTTTGTAATACCAAGTTTAGTCCTACCGAGTTCATCATATAAAACATAAATGCTTTTTTTATCATTCATAAATCCACCTCAACGATATAATTCTTTATATTTTTTCATTTCAGCCTGATGTTCTCTTTTTGTTGCTTTCTCTGAAAAATATTTTTTACCATTTATTTTAGGTCTATTTGCTCTTAATTTTTTCTTTAATTTATCTCGTTTGTTTTCGTAACTCATAAACTCACTCCTAATTTTTGACTCATTTTTCCTTCATTTTTTGGACAATTTTTTTTGAGAGGGACTACATCATTATCCTTTGGTATTCTTTTCATTAACTCTTTGATTTCAAAATCATTTACTACCCTTGCTTTAAAATCATTCCATACGTCCAATCCAAACCTTTCTATAACCAATTCTTCAAACCTACCTATAAATCTTGAAATTGCGGAATATTTATATATTAAAGATTGTTGTTGAATGATGGTTTTTATTAAAGATTCTCGTCTTGTTAATAATCTTTCACTTGATGAAACAACAGCAGTATATTTTTTTGTATCAAGATTTCCCTCTTTGGATTCTCTTTCTAAATCCTCAAATAAGGCTTGATTTAAGGCTAAACTTTGTTTTATAACACCTAAACTATCTATTAATTCTTGATATCCATTAACAGTTCTTTGTCGTTCACCAGACATATCGCCTGTTAATCCTTTTCTTACACAGTAAGTATAAAGAGCGGTATAAGATACATTTACATCAAATTTCTCTTTAATAAGATTAATTATTTTTTTAAAACTATTACCTTCATATCGCCATTTTTTAATATCCTCGTGCATATTATATTCATCAAATCTATTTCTTCTTCCAACAGGAGTGTTATTTTTAACTACTAAAGCATCCTCACTCACGTTTATCACTCCTAAATTAATCTTTCACTGTAAAATTTTCCCATTTCTTATAAACATCAACATAAGTTTCATTTTTATCGCCATTATAAGTAATTTCATAATACATTCCATCTGAAACACTTGTACTAACTAATGCTTTCCAATTCTGTAATGTCTTACTAAACCAAACTACATAAACATCATCTAGTATAATTTGTTTATTATCAGTTTTATCTATATGAGAATTAAAATAATTCATTACTATTTTTCTTGCTTTTTCTTGTCTTTCATTTGCCATTTATTTCACCTTCTTTAAACCCATTGTCTGCCAAAAATAAAATATCATCTAAAAAATTATACATATGAGCTTTCATTCCTAATTTAGTAAAATATGGCATAGTTTCAAATGTTTCTGGTTTAATTCTAAGACCAGCATTAATATATCTATTTACATCAGATTCAACAATTTCTTTGCCATTATCTAATTTAAAATATTGCTTTTCAAACACATCTTTAGGACACCAAGAAACGTAGTTATCTGGGTAATAAATTCTATACCCATCATCACCTTCTTTATGACCTTTAAAATCTTTCCATGCCTTACATGGTTCAGCTTTAATTTTCTTTACGCTAATAAATGTTTCCATTCTAACATCTCCCTTATTTTTTATTAACCGACTTTTACAACTTTAAGCATTGCACCATTCAGACCTTCGCCTTACATCTCAATAACTTCTAGTTTATTCAACAAGTAGGAAGAATAAGTCTGAGCCATAAGGAGCTACCTTATAACTTCTTATCCCTATGTTTGCCCTACGTGAGATTGATTACTCACAAATTTCACCTATCATTCAGAAATTATTAATAAAAGTTTTCTTGGTTATAATTTCTTGAGAACAGTTTTTTTAGGCATCTGGACTGTTCAAACCAGCTTTGGCTACTTTTACTAAGTAATGTGTTATAGTAAGATTTTTCTTACGTTCAATGCCAATAGCTTACTTGACATTCAGTTAGCTCGATTTAACTGTCAGATTAAATGGCATAGCTGATTATTCTCCACTGGAGCGTCTATTATCGCTACCACACAACTTATGTTTTAACTAGCGTTACGATTTGCACACATTGTTATTCTTTTGGTTTACCCAATCGCTTTGCATTGTTACCTTTGCAAAAAAGCTCAACTTCAGCAATATCTCACCAAAGTCCTACTCAATCTACCAATGTTCCATGAAGTTTGATTAGAACGTTTTCACATGGTTGAATAATACAATGCTTAAAGTTGTAAAAATAAAAACCCTAATGGGTGCAACACCATATAAGGTGTCGCAAGCAATACAAACTAAAAAAAGGATACAACCTCAGTCATATCCTTCTAAAACCATGTCGCAACTGGTTTTAATGTCTTTAAAATTTTAAATAAATTGCCATACATAACCATATGCTGTTTTTCTTATGTTTTTAGCGGCTAATTTTATCTTTGATGAAATATTACCAATCTTATCTAATGATTTATTCATAGAAGAAATATATTTAGCAGCTTGTAATGGAGAAACAAAAGTATTAACTATCTCACCATCTTTAGATAACATAGCGACTGGATTATTCAATCTATTTACAATCCCATCATACGGATTAACGTTGTTACGCTTAAGGAAATCTCTTACAACATCAACACAACAATTATACTTTACAGCAATTTCTTTAGTGTTTAAACCAAGTTGGGAATCTACTTTAAATTGTTTTTTATCAATATTATTTATAAACTGTTTTCCAGCCCCACCTATTGTTTCATTTAACCCACATTTTACAGTATTTAATTTATTTATCCAGAATTGTTCTCTTTCATAACCAATATCAGAATTTACAAATTCTAAAACATAACACCTAAAATTATTTTCACCATATATTCTTATATTTTTATATAATTTTCTATGTGAGCAACGTGTTTTTTTTGCATCTTTCAAATGTTCTTTAAATCTAATTTTAATATCACGCTTAGTTATTCCAATATATTTTTCATGAGAAACAATATTTTCAATTACATAAATACATAACATTAACCAAACACCTTTCGTTATTTTGCAATCTTGGAGCTACCGAAAAGACTCGAACTTTCAACCTACTGATTACAGGTCAGTTGCTCTACCAATTGAGCTACAGTAGCAAATAAGAAGTAATTCAAAGTAAGCAGATTATATAACGGACAAAACAATCATAAGCGGGATTTATGTGTTTTTACTTAAATAAGAATCCATGAAGAAATCGCTTAACTAAGACTTCAAATTACCCTTACATTATCTATTCATTTTTAGCGAAAAATATTCCATTTTTTCATAAAAAAATTAAATTTTTAATCAAATTTTAATCTTTAATCAAAGTTTTTTTCACTAAAAAATTCAAGTCTTTCATTGCACACATTTTAGTTGGGCAGTCAATAGCTTCCTTTCGTACTCCGCCGCAGCACTCAATACAATTCTTAACTATTGCATCAACTAAAAGTGCATTTTGTTTTTGAGCAGATAGTTTTTCAAATTTATCTGCAAAACTTTTTTGTACCTTCATTTTGAATTTTATTCTTCCTTTCATGTAGTTTATGTGTTCTGGGTTCTCGTTACACTTCGCCCCCTACCCCCATAAACTAATACTTTTAATGTATCCTTCATCTACTGCTACGCAGTATGCCTACGGCATAGTTATTATATATATTCTTCATTCTTATTCTTCTTTACCAGTGGAAATATGCTCCCAAAAGAAAAAGGGTAAAAAGAAAAGTATAATAAAATAACACGCTCTGGTTTGCAAGGTTTAAATGCCCTTACATTATCTATTCATAATTGGCAAAAATTATTCCACTTTTTTATAATTTTTTTAAACTTTTTTGTATTTTCTATGTATTTATGTATACAAAATACATTTATAAGGTTATGTACTTTAGGTAAGAAAGAAAATTATTTTAAGGGACGTCCTTTGAGATGCAAAAAAAGCACCCATTTTGTTTTTCACAGAATAGGTACTTTTGTATAAAAA
>ERZ791794.419-NODE-419-length-31579-cov-3.865468_pt1 | contig 31579 bp, 24 predicted proteins | sample MGYA00510312_ERZ791794 | MGnify/ENA primary metagenome ERZ791794 (study PRJEB30046, sample SAMN00791977) | human gut metagenome | study: EMG produced TPA metagenomics assembly of the A metagenome-wide association study of gut microbiota in type 2... | reverse complement strand
AACTAATAAATGTATATCTTTGCCCCCGCTTAGGTGATGCAGTCGAAACATTCCGTTCGATGCATAAAAGGGAATCCGGTGAGAATCCGGAACAGTGCCCGCTACTGTGATCCTTTTTTTGTAAATATTCAATATTTGCAAAGAAAAAAATGAAAAGCATTCTGCATATATACCACTGTCTAAACTGAAAAATTATGATGGGAAGGTAGCTTTTTAAAAAGGATAGTCAGGAAACCTGCCTAAGTAAATATAGTCAATAGTGTTATCTCGGGGTCAGGATAGCCTTTTATTAACTCTTTTCTACTTAACTTATGAATAAGAAAAGCTTAAACTCTTTTTTAAAAGAGAGTTTTTGTACTTTATGTAAGAACATGAAGTACAAAAAGTCATCCATTGTAGTAAATGACATTTTATTCAAAACTACTAATCTGTTTATCTTATGTTTTTTATTTATTACATGTTTTATAAGTTGCCAAGATGAACAACTTATTCTTGAATCACCGGTATCCACACGTTCAATTCCAACTCCTACTTTTGATTGGGAAAATGCAGATTGGATGCCAACACCAAGTGGGCAAAGTCGCATACCAAGTCCTTGGGTAGGACAAGGAAGCATTGCATCAATTTATGGTATGGATGTGATTAATGACAGGAAATCCTCAGATGGATGGGTATTATTATATAATACATTCGAAACCAAAGCTTCCGGTCCACTAGTTAATCCCTACTTTATACTTTATAATAAATACCGTGGAATCATGCGTATTTTTCTTTATACTACAACTCAATTTATCTCACCATCGACTTATCTTCAAGATGGGATTTCAATCATCTCTAATCATAAATCATCTCTACTCAATTTTATAGTAAAAACAAAGAAACTTACTCACAAATGCAACCAGCTCCAGATGACGGTTCACTTCCATTGGCATCTAACAAATGGTATATGATGCAATATGAATTAGCATATGATGAACAAATAGCACAATTACCTTATAACTCAATTCAGTTAAACTGGTATATGAATTATTATAATGTTGAAAAGATTGATCTAAATGGGGACTTCGTTGGAACAATTAAAAGTGCTATAGGTTCATCATCTGGGAATAACATTTTTTCAGGATTAGGAAATGTAGGCAAAGTAACAGGAACAGGTATCTTAGCAGGCATTGGAGATAATTTTTTATATAAAAACACCATAAATGAAGAGACTGGAGAGAATAAGTTAGGTTTGCCCAAAAGTATATTCAAATCTGCGGTAAAAGGTATTAAAAGTGCTATTTCCAAAAGTTCTAGTGATCTTCCTGGCGCCATTATAGGTGCCTTTAGTGCAATGTTTAGTAGTGGAAATGGAGAGAGTAAGTTAATCAACTTAAATATAGATGCTAAAATTACATTAGAAGGTACTGCTAAAAGTAGTGGTTCATTTCCTGGTAGTCCTATATCCTTTTGGATTCCAGGAACCTCTATACCATCTTCTGCAACAGGATATATACCTTATTATCAAGAATCATTAGGTGTATTTAATTTTATAGGAAAGCCCAAAATAGAAGTCACAGGGAAGGGAGAATACATTTACTATGATTATTTTGACGAAACTCCTGTTTGGGCTACATTAAACTTCCCCAAACTAGATCTTTCACAGTATATAAGAATTAATCCAACCTTAAAAAATATAGCAGATATACAAATAAGAGAAGCAAATTTTTTACTTGTTCCATATGTCGTTAAAGACTACTCAGATATGAATGTAGTATCAGTAACATGTGATAGTATAGGGGAAGGGTACATTAATACCTACACAACGAAATACTATGTAAACCCGACTGAAATCTTTTATAGATTTGAAGATGGTCCAAGTCCAGAATCAGCCTTTGATTTTTATGCTCGGATAATTCTTGATGTTAAGCCATATAATGGTAGTCCCACAATCACGATAGAAAAATTATTTTTATTAGAACAAGATTTTTCTAAAGTAAATGTAACAATGCGTAATTATCACTGATAATAATTCATAATATATATACAATAAAATGAGAAACAAAAGATGCTTACTGACCATTCTCTTGGGAGGATGTGCAGCGGTGGGTGCGTTTGCACAGCAACACGCAACAGGCAAAGACAAAGAGATGACTGTGGACCTGAACCCTGTAGTTGTGACAGGTACCGGTACACACCAAAGACTGAAAAACACACCGGCTCCGGTGGAAGTAGTAACTGCCAACGAAATAAAGAAAGCCGGTATCACAGACTTTCAGCAGGCAATGACCATGCTCGTTCCTTCCCTTTCATTCTCTACCAACTCAATGGGTTCTTACCTGATGATGAACGGCCTCTCTAACAAATATGTACTTATACTGATTAATGGCCGAAAACTGACAGGAGACATATCCAATAACATCGACCTTTCGCGCATCGACATGAGCCGCGTGAAACGCATCGAGGTGCTTGACGGCGCAGGTTCATCACTTTATGGTTCTGATGCCATTGCAGGTGTAATCAACATCATCACCAATGAACCGAAAGAACTGATGCAGGTGACTTCTACCACCCGATATGAAGATCATCGCCAACTGACACAAATGGTAAATGCGGACATCGCTACCGAAAAGTTCGGTTCGTATACCTCCTACAAACATGAACAAAGCGCAGGGTGGAGAAACAGTGACTTAGCATACGTAACAGATAGTAAAACAGGAGCAGTATCAACTATTCCCACCGTATCGCCTACATCCAATGGCTTCCACTCAAATTTAGTAAATCAAAAGTTCACTTTCCAACCGACTGAGAAGCTCTCTTTCTATGCTAATGGAGGTTACTACTGGAAATTAACAGATCGCCCTGTATACGATAAAAGTATCGACGGAGGTTCTAAATATGACTTGCATTACGAATCATATAACTTCGGTGTAGGCGGACGCTATAAAATCAATAAGCGTTCTTCTATTCAGTTGGATTTGATGAATGACAACTACATGCAAAATTATAAATATACTGTGGCTGACGACAAAAGCAAGATTGCCATCGGAGACTATGCCAAAACTAAAGAACAACATTTCTATGACGCAGAGTTAAAAGGTATCTTCAATTTTGCCAGAAACAATATGACTGTAGTCGGAGTAGATTACCGTTCAGAAAGCCTGGACCGTCCCAGTACAAAGGTAGATAAGTCTGTGTATACAGCATCTGCTTATGCGCAACACGAAATTAAATTATGGAATTGTCTGACCGGTATTGCCGGTGTACGCTACGATTATCACGAACTGGCAGGAGGACGCTTTACTCCGAAAGTGGCTGTGATGTATTCAGTAGGTGCTTTCAATATTCGTGGTACTTACTCCACCGGTTACCGTGCCCCTGGTCTGGACGAACTTTATTATTATATGAATAAAGGCAAAACGATCACACAAGGTAATAAAGATTTGAAAGCAGAACACAGTAATTATTATTCTGTTAACTTGGAATACAATACAAACCGCTTAAATGTCTCTGTTACCGGTTATTTGAATTATATAGATGATATGATTAATTCTACTACATATAAACTTGCAGATCTTCCTAACGGTGAAGAGTTACGTGCTCAGGCCCAAAAAGAGTTCAACCTGACAGACTCTGAAACAAAAGCGTTAGCTAACTACAAACTCTACGGCAACCTCGACAAAGGTGTTGTCAGAGGTTTTGAAGTAAACGCAGCCACCAACCTCGGTGCAGGCTTCAGCCTGAATGGAAACTATGCTTTCGCTTATGCACGTGGTAAAAGTGTGGACGGTGTGTGGGGTAACATCGAACGCTCGGTACGCCATACAGGAACCGTAGCGGGGAATTACAGCCATTCCTGGGATGACTATCTGCTGAACATCAACATCAACGGACGTTTCCAGAGCAAACGCTTCCATCCGGGACACAGCTATGGTGACGCTCCGGGTTATGGGGTGTGGAACCTGAACGTGAAACATTCACTGACAGGATTCGAACACCTGGGACTGGACTTCGGCATGGGGCTCGACAACATTTTCAACAAACGTGATACCCGTCCCAATGGCGTTAACTACGCACTTCTTTCTCCGGGACGTATGGCATATGTAAGTTTAACTCTCCGATTCAAGAAATAACCAATGAAAACATCTATTCTCTCTTTACTCTTGTTAGTTTCCCTCTTCTGCTCCGCGCACGAAGGGGGAAACTTCGTGGCCTCCGATATGCTGGCCACCATGCAACCGGGCGATAAAGCCGCCCTTCTTATGGTACACTTCGGTACTACATACGATGACACCCGTACCAAAACAATCGATGCCATCAATGCCAAAGCCAAAGAAGCATTCCCACAACTGGAAATGCGCGAGGCTTATACTTCACGTATTGTCATGCGCCGCCTCAAAGCTCGCGGCATTGAGAAACCCAGTCCACTGGAAGCACTGTTGAAACTTCTCGGAGATGGCTATACACATGTCATTGTGCAGAGTACTAACATTATAGAAGGTGTTGAGATGGAGTCGTTGAGACGTGACGTAGCCTCAGTAGCGTCATTCTTTAAAGAGATCCGGGTAGGTAACCCTCTTCTTTATTCGGTAGAAGACGCTGAGGCTGTAGTGGATATCCTGGGCAACAGCAAGCCGGAAAAAGGCAGTGTGGTCCTCGTCGGACATGGCACTTATACCCCAAGTACAGCTACTTATGCCATGATCGACTATATGCTGAAAGCCAAAGGATTGAAAAACTTTCATGTAGGTACCATCGAAGGTTACCCTACATTCGACACCATGCTTCAGCAACTGAAGGATAACAAAACCAAGCAAGTGACATTGGTTCCCTTTATGTTTGTAGCAGGTGACCATGCCAACAACGACATTGCCGTCGACTGGAAAGAAGCTCTTGAAAAGGAAGGCTTGAAAGTAGATGTACGTATGCAGGGATTGGGTGAAATACCCGCTATCCAACAACTGTTTATCGACCATGCCCGGTTTATGCTGAAGCACAAAATGGTGGACATTATGAAGAAAAAAGCCAAATATGCAAAAGAAAAAGACGAATGAAAAGAGTGATATTAATGGCAATAGGCAGTGCACTATTGCTCCCCTCGCAGGCACAGCTGCAAAACAAAAAATATACCAACTTCAATGATTCTATATTCTCAATCAACGAAGTAGTAGTGGCAACCAACTACAGACGAAAGACCGATGCCCTGAAACTGGATGTTCCCGCCAAGTTCATTCCCATTTCAACCAATTCAATCACTTCCGGGATGCTTGAGAAACGAAATATCCGGGACATACAGGAAGCTGCCCGTTTCCTCCCGGGTGTACGCTTCCGCACCTCCTACGGAGCCTTTACGCAGTTCTCCATCCGCGGATTCGATAATTCCGTGATTATGGTGGACGGAGTGCGTGACGAACGTTCATCCATCGACAATTCCTATCCGTTTATGGACCTGTCTTCCGTTGAAAGTATCGAATTGCTGAAAGGTCCGGCTTCGGTACTTTACGGACAGTCCGCCGTAGGTGGCGTTCTCAACATTGTCCGTAAAGCTCCCGTAAGCAAACAAAGCGTATACGCACGTCTCGCTTATGGCAGTTATTATAACAAACAGGCTACAATGGCGTTAGGCGGCAAACTGGTAGGTCCCCTAAACTATCGTGCAAGCGTCAACTGGCAAGATCAGGAAGGATGGAGAAGTAATGCTACCAAACGTCTTTCTGGATACCTGGCCCTTGGCGGACATCTGACTGAAAGCGACGAACTGGACATCCGTATCGGCGCCAACCGCGATTTCTATCCGACCGAGATCGGTTTACCTCCCACAATGTCTTATGATATACTCTCAGCCACAGACGGCAGCAAATACCTAAGCAAAGGAGATGCCCTGCCCGGACTGAACAAAAAAGCCCGCTACAACAGTGAATCGGACTTTATGTACAACCGTGGTTTCAACATATCCGTCCTGTATAAACACACCTTCAGCGAAGCGTTCAAGCTGATGGACAAACTCTCTTATACGTATGACGATATTGATTACTTCGGTACCGAGTCATTGGACTATCTGACAAGTGACAGCCCTATTTATGATCATTATTACATGACCAAAGACGAGCAAGGTAACGACACCAAAAAGTATATCTGTCTGGATTCCATCTATTACAGTTATCCGCTACGCTTCTCACATATCGCTAAAACAGTGAACAACCAACTGGAAGCAAGCGGTAAGTTCTATACCGGAGACATTGTGCACAACTATCTGGGCGGTTACTCTTTTGTATCCCTGATGCGTGAATCTTACATGGCTTATCGTAATAAAAGCACTGGAGCCACCGGCCCCGGAACCACAGGACACGGTTCGGTATATAATCCACACAGCATTGGCTGGATGGAAGCGCCTTTCAGATTTGTCACCGCACAGAAAACATTCACCCACGGATTTTACCTGCAAGACCTGGTGGAGTTCAGTGATAAACTGAAAATGATGCTGGCAGGACGTTATGACTTGTTCATGTACAAGACCGCCAACCTGAACACCAGCGACGGAGGACGCCATTATGACAAACCGGATGACGATGCATATAACAAAATCACCAACGGTGCCTTTACGTTCCGTGCCGGATTGGTGTATCTGCCTATTGACAAAGTGTCCATTTATGGTTCATACGGTACTTACTTCAAACCTATCCGCGCATTTTATGACGCTAATACCATTTACATTGATAAGGATGGTAAAGAGTTTATTCCGATAAATGGTAAAGAGGTATTCAAGCCGGAGAAAGGTTTCCAGGTAGAAGTGGGAGCACGATACGAGATCACACGTACATTGCAGGCTAACGTAAGCTTGTTCTATATTAATAAAGATAATATCCGCCAGACTCTTGCAAACAAAGGAGACATTGCCAATGGTGTAGAACTGGACAAAAAAGTTGTAGGGCAAGTGGGTAGAATGGATTCCAAAGGATTCGATATTGATATTACCTGGAGTCCTATTTACAACCTGTCTATGAGTGCCGGATACGGATACACCGACGCCAAAGTGCGTGACCTGGCCAACAACCCTTATATGCAGACAAACGCAAGCGAAGGCAAGCAGTATGCTTATATCCCTAAAAATACTTTCTACGCTTTCGGTGCCTATACGGTTTCAAAAGGTATGCTGAAAGGTTTGGGAGTGAATCTCTCTACCAGTTTCCAGGACAAAGTGTACCGCAACTCAGACAATACAAGTTCGTTCGATGCTTACTGGCTGACCGACCTCGGTCTCTCTTATACATTAAAGAGCAATGTGCGTCTGGGAGTCAACGTCAACAATCTGTTCAACAAGGAATACTGCAACCAGGCACTTGGCAATCAATTGATACCAAGCATGCCACGTAATTTCATGCTTTCTGCGTCTTATACTTTATAATGATGATCACGAAATTGATGTATACCATTCACAGGGTACTGGGCACACTGCTCAGTATCCTGTTTTTAGTTTGGTTCCTATCAGCTTTTGTCATGATGTACCACGGATTTCCACGTGCATCTCAAGCTGAAAAATTAGAGAAACTGGAACCCCTGTCTCCTTCACTGCCTTCTGTCGGCGAAATCACTTCCCGACTGCCCGAAGGTGAAAAAGTGAAAGGAATCCGGATAGACCGACACCTCGGACAGACCGTCTTCCACATCCGCACGGACAAAGGTGAACATAATCTGCCCGCTGACTCTGCTCAGGTACTACCATCTGTAGACGGATCCCGTATCCGCCGGATAGCGTCCCTATGGTGCAGTGCACCGGTGGAGCGGATAGATACGCTGAACCGGCTCGACCAATGGATTCCGTTCGGTAGCCTGAAGAAGGAGTTTCCCATTTATAAGTTCCATTTTGCCGATGCGGAGAGACACCAGTTATACATCGGCTCACAAAGTGGAGAAGTATTGCAGTTCACCACCCGTAACGAACGTTTCTGGGCATGGCTGGGGGCTATTCCACATTGGGTTTACTTCACCTGGCTCCGGCAAGATGCCGCTTTATGGAGCGTCACGGTGATCTGGCTGTCGGGCATTGGCTGCCTGATGACGATTGCAGGACTGTGGGTAGGTATCGACATCTGGCGCCGCTCACGCAAACAGGGAAAAGGTTTCTCTCCCTATCGCAAAAAGTGGTATCACTGGCATTATGTGACGGGAATCGTTTTCGGCCTCTTCGTGCTGACATTCTGTTTCAGCGGAATGATGTCACTGGCAGAAGTTCCGTCCTGGATCAGCAAACCGGTATTGGATAAAAATCCCACACGCGAAATAAAGAAAGGAGCACCGAGGTTAGAGCAGTATGTGCTGGATTACCGCCGGATATTAACCGAATATCCCGACGTACGCCAGATAGAATGGAGTAATTTCCGCTCGCAACCTTACTATATAGTAAAACGAAGTGAAGGAGATCTATATATCGATGCATCGGACTCCCTGTCGCGCCCGCTGAAACTGGACGAAAAGCAGATAACGGATGCCGTGAGAGCCATACATGGTGACAGCGCCCGGCTACATGCAGCACTGATCAACGAATTTGAAACCTACTACAGGGATATGACCCGAATGTACCGTAACCGCAGTCTGTTGCCCGTCTGGAAAGTCACTGTCGGCGACGCAGACAAGAGTTGTTACTACATCCATCCGGAAACGGGCACCGTACGATATGTGAACGATACGGCCCGTTGGAAATACTGGATGTACACTGCCCTGCACCGCTTACGCATACAGGGGCTGAACTCTTCGCCTACACTCCGTAAAACCGTTCTTTGGGTACTATTGCTGGGCGGTACTGTCTGTTCGCTGAGTGGTGTAGTACTCGGAGTGAGGTACATCGAACGTAAATGCAGAAAGAAAATAAAAAGATAAAATGAAAGGGTCCACCCATCTTTATGTTCCCGAATAAAAGGCTAAAAACGGATTAATCCGTATCTTTGCTACATAGTTTCTCTAAATCAGGAATAGGAAATGAATCAGGTTCACCACAGAGGACACAGAGGACACAGAGTTTTAATCTCTTGTTTATATGGATGTTTAAGAGAAAGATATTCTCTGTGTCCTCTGTGTCCTCTGTGGTGAATAATACTCAAAACCATTGCAATTATGAAACAACCCAAGATAATCGTAGCCGGCATCGGGCCGGGAAGTGAACAGGATATTACCCCTGCGGTGCTCGCTGCCGTGAGTGAAGCAGATGTAGTGGTGGGATACAAGTATTATTTTCGTTTTATCCGTGACTTTGTCCGTCCGGATGCCGAATGTATCGACACCGGAATGAAGCGCGAACGGGTTCGTGCCGAACAAGCTTTCGAATACGCCGAACAAGGCAAAACAGTCTGCGTCATCAGTTCGGGCGATGCAGGTATCTATGGCATGACTCCCTTGATATATGAAATGAAACGCGAACGACAGAGCGATGTGGAAATCATCGCCTTGCCCGGAATCAGTGCTTTCCAAAAAGCTGCCTCCCTGCTGGGTGCTCCGGTAGGACACGATTTCTGCGTCATCTCCCTCTCCGACCTGATGACTCCGTGGGAACGCATTGAACGCCGTATCATCGCCGCCGCACAAGCCGATTTTGTAACTGCCGTCTACAACCCCAAAAGCGAAGGACGCTACTGGCAGCTATACCGCCTCCGGGAATTGTTTCTGCAGGAAGGGCGCTCGCCGGAGACTCCGGTGGGATATGTCCGCCAGGCGGGCAGAGATGAACAGGAAATACACGTAACGACTCTTTCCGCATTCGATCCGGAAGAAGTAGACATGTTCACGGTCATCATCATTGGTAATTCGCAAACCTACTCTTTCGGTGAAACGATGATTACTCCCCGCGGGTATTATCGTGAGACAAAAGAAGACGCAACCGGCATCGGACAGGATATTATGATACGCAGTTTCCGTACCATCGATGGAGAATTGAAAAACAAAAACATCCCGCTCGACCATAAATGGGCTTTGCTCCATGCCATCCACACAACGGCGGACTTTGATATGGAAAAATTACTCTACACCGACCCCGGTGCAGTGGCTTCACTTTATCATGCCATCGGTGAGGGAAAATTGAAAACGATTGTCACAGATGTGACCATGGCTGCATCCGGCATTCGCAAAGGTGCCTTGCAACGTCTGGGTGTCGAGGTAAAATGTTACCTGAATGATGAAAGGGTAGCAGAAATGGCTGCCTCTAAAGGCATCACCCGCACACAAGCCGGTATCCGCCTGGCCGTAGAAGAACACCCGGACGCTCTATTCGTATTTGGCAATGCTCCCACGGCACTCATGGAACTGTGCGACCTGATCCGCAAAGAGAGAGCGCACCCGTCCGGCATCGTTGCCGCTCCCGTAGGTTTTGTCCACGTACAGGAGTCCAAGCACATGACCAAACCCTTCGTTCACATCCCCAAACTGATTGTAGAAGGCCGTAAAGGAGGCAGCAACCTGGCAGCCACACTGGTCAACGCCATCCTCTGTTATCCGGATGCCGAACAATTAAGACCAGGAAGAGACGTTTAAAAGGAGAGAAAACCCATTAGAAACTTAAAGACATGACAGATCACCATCATCCCACCCAATTCATTGTCATCGGTCTGGACGACAGCCCTGCTCCTTATCTCCCACCCTCGATACAGGTACTGATACGCGAGGGTAAGGTCTTTTCTGGGGGCTTGCGTCACCATGACATCATCTCCGCCTTCCTTCCCGAAGGGGCGGAATGGATCGATATCACTGTCCCTCTCGACGCGGTATTTGCCCGTTACGAGGCCTACGACCACATTGTTGTCTTCGCTTCGGGCGACCCGCTCTTTTTCGGATTCGCCAATACCATCCGCCGGCGTTTGCCCGAGGCGAGGATACAACTTTATCCTACCTTCAACTCCCTGCAAACACTGGCTCACCGATTAGTCATGCCTTATGACGACATGCGCACCGTATCCCTCACAGGGCGTCCCTGGCATGAATTTGACCGGGCACTGATAGAACGCACACCGAAAATGGGCATTCTCACCGACAGGGAACACACCCCTGCCGCTATAGCCCGACGTATGTTGGACTATGGCTACACTCATTATACGATGTACGTCGGCGAACATCTGGGCAACCCGGAACGGGAACGTATCCGCCGGCTGGAACTTCAAGAGGCGGCAGAACTGACCTTTGAATATCCCAACTGCCTGATTGTCCATCAGTACCCCGACACCTATACTCCTCCCCACCCCGGAGCGCGTATAAGTCTCCCTCCACTCGGAATCCCCGATGAAGAGTTCGAACTGCTGGACGGGCGCACCAGGATGATCACCAAAGCTCCCATCCGTCTGCTTACACTCAGTGCGCTGGAACTGAATCGCCGCGTCTCTTTCTGGGATGTCGGTTTCTGTACCGGCTCCGTATCCATCGAAGCCAAACTGCAATTCCCGCACCTGCACGTTACCTCCTTTGAGATCCGTCCCGAAGGACAAAGACTGATGGAGGTCAACAGCCGGCGTTTCGGCACTCCGGGCATCACCATCCTCATAGGTGATTTCCTTGAAGCCGACCTCGACACCATTTCCCGCCCCGATGCCGTCTTTATCGGCGGGCATGGCGGACATCTGAAGGAGATGATTGCACGCATCTCCCATTACCTCCTTCCGGGAGGATGCATTGTCTTCAACTCCGTATCCGAAGAAAGCAAGTCGCTCTTTATCGAAGGGATAAGAGAAGCCGGACTCCGGCTCCTCAGCGGAACAAGAATTGCCGTCAATGAATACAACCCCATTGAAATACTCAAAGCCGAACAACAATGAAAACAGCTATTATCGTAATATCAGAAGCCAGCATATCCATGGCGAAAACCCTCAAGCAGGAACTACCTGAGTCTGAAATTTTCTCTACCATCGCAAATGCCGACTGCCGGCATATCCCGGCCCTTCAGGAGGCAGTTCCACAACTGTTCCGCGACTCCGACGCACTTATCTTTATCGGGGCGATGGGCATTTGCGTGCGTGCCATCGCTCCCTGCATTGAAGATAAGAAGACAGATCCCGCCGTGCTATGCGTAGACAGTACGGGACGCTACGTCATTTCCGTACTCTCCGGACACGTCGGCGGTGCCAACGGACTCACCCAATATGTGGCAGGCATTCTGGGTGCCGAACCTGTCATCACCACCCGTAGCGACCGCACCGGACTCTGGGCACTCGACACCCTCGGAAAGAAATACGACTGGCAGCCCATCCCCGGCGAAAACTGCGACATGAACCACCTGATCTCCCTTTTCGTCGACCGTGCACCGACCGCTCTGTTACTCGATATTCGTGACGAAGGCACTGCCCAACTGGAACACACCTTGCCGTCACACGTAGATGTGTTCTATAACTTCAAGGACATAGATACCGGCAAATACCGCCTGTTGCTGCTCGTCACTCCTTATTTGTATGAAACTTCCGGCATGCAAGCACTCTACTATGTACCCAAAGTGCTGCACATGGGTATGGGACTGGCACGTAACGCCGGCCCGAAGAATGCCGTCATCACCCGCCTGATGAACACCTTACTGGAGGCAAACATCATACCTGCCGCCATTCGGACCATCTCCTCCATCGAAGAGAAAAAGCATGAAGAAGTACTGAAACTGCTTGCCGATGCTTATGAACTGCACTTGTACACAGCCAGCCAACTCAGCCAGGTAGATGTACCTACCCCAAGCGAGGTAGTCGATAAATACATGGGTACGCCCAGCGTATCCGAAGCCTCAGCCTTGCTGACAGCCGGAGGCGGCCCGCTGATTCTGCCGAAGCAGAAATGTGAGAACTTTACCGTTGCCATCGCCCTGGACAGCGCAGCCGTACGCCAAGGGCACATCGAAATTGTGGGAGCCGGTCCCGGCGATCCCGAACTGATTTCGGTACGCGGACGCCGTTTCCTTGAAGAAGCCGACCTGATTCTCTATGCCGGTAGCCTCGTCCCGCGCGAACTGACCGAATGTGCCAAAGCCGGAGCCACCATACGCAGTTCGGCGTCCATGACTCTTGAAGAACAGTTTGCCCTGATGAAAGACTTTTACGACCGCGGACTGCTGGTAGTCCGTCTGCATACGGGCGATCCCTGCATCTATGGTGCTATCCAGGAACAGATGAACTTCTTCGACCGATACGGCATGCGTTATCACATCACTCCGGGCATCTCGTCATTCCAGGCCGCGGCCGCTGCCTTGCAATCACAGTTCACCATCCCCGAGAAAGTACAAACCATCATCCTCACCCGAGGCGAAGGACGCACGCCCATGCCCGAGAAAGAGAAACTCAGCCTGCTGGCACGTTCGCAAAGCACCATGTGCATCTTCCTCAGTGCGGGTGTGATCGATCAGGTTCAACAGGAATTACTTGAACATTATCCTCCCACTACCCCCGTTGCCGCTTGTTATCATCTGACGTGGAAAGACGAACGCATCTATCGTGGCGAGCTGAAGGATCTGGCACAAATCGTAAAGGAGAACAACCTGACACTGACCACCATGATTGTCGTAGGCGACGCCATCGACAACCGTGAAGGATTATCACGCCTGTACTCACACCAATTCAAACATCTATTCCGTAAATAAAATGATACTGATATTAGGAGGAACAACCGAAGGAAAGAAGGCCGTCGGCATTGCCGAAGAAGCCGGAAAAACTTATTACTATTCAACCAAAGGAGACGAACAGGAAATCAGCCTGCAACACGGAATACGGCTCACAGGTGCGCTGACCCAGACCACCATGAAAGCCTTCTGCCGAAAGAACGGTATCCGCCTGCTGGTGGATGCCGCCCATCCCTTTGCAGAACAACTGCACGCAACGGTCACCGCCGTTTCACAAGCGCTCGGCATCCCTTGCGTTCGGTACGAACGCATGTATGATGACCTGTTCAAGCTGTTTAATGAAGAGATGTACGATGAATATCCGCTCAAATTGAGGGAAAAGTACGAAGAACTGTCAGAGTTACTCAACGAAGAAGGTATACATCGGGTACTTGCCCTGACCGGGGTCCAGTCCATCCCCAAACTAAAACCCTTCTGGAAGAAAAAGGAAAGTGAGTGTTACTTCCGCATTCTCGACCGCGAAAGCTCCCGCGAGATAGTCCGGAAGGCAGGCTTTCCCGAAGACCGCCTGGTCTATTATACTCCCGGCAAAGAGAACCTGCCCGAACTCCTCCGGCAACTCTCTCCGGAAGTCGTTCTTCTGAAAGAAAGCGGCGTGTCCGGAGGATTCTCCGAGAAAGTGAACATCATTACCGAACAGGGAATCCGTCTTTATATCCTTCTTCGCCCTTCTCTGCCCCCGTATGACCAGACAGTGAATGGAGTGAATGGAATGCGCCGTGCCATCGAGCACTTTCTGCCCGACTTCCTGCCCCTGCGCAGCGGACTTACCACCGGGACATGCGCAACCGCAGCCGCCAGCGCAGCTCTGCGGAAACTCCTGTCGCCCATACCCGGAAATAGAATAAAAGATGTTTCCGTTTTGCTCCCCAACGGAGAAAAGATTGCCGTCCCTGTCCATTCCGTTACCGGCTCGTTCACTGACCGGCGCATGGAAGTCTCCTGCACTGTGATCAAAGACGGAGGCGATGATCCCGATGTCACGAACGGGCTACCCATTGTAGCTACCGTATCCATCGATATTTCTGAAGAAAAGCCGCACACCGGAGGTGAGCGGCAACAGGTTATACAAATCCACGGCGGACAGGGTGTCGGTACCGTCACCCTACCCGGATTGGGACTGGAAGTAGGCGGACCGGCCATCAACACCACTCCCCGGCAAATGATTACAGAAAATCTGCTGCACATCCTTGACAGACACCCCCCCGTGCCCACTGCCCCCATACATGTCACCATCTCTGTCCCCGGAGGCGAAGAGGTTGCCGCTCGCACCTTCAATCCCCGCCTCGGTGTTGTAGGTGGCATTTCCATTATCGGCACCAGCGGTATTGTGAAGCCATTTTCTTCCGAAGCATTTGTCAATTCCATCCGCAAAGAAATGTCGGTAGCCCGGGCTACAGGTTCTCCCCGCATCGTCATCAATTCGGGTGCCAAGAGCGAGAAATACATCCGCAGTCTCTACCCTGAATTACCCTCACAGGCTTTCGTCCATTATGGTAACTTCATTGGTGAAACCATTCGGATCGCTGCCGAACTCGACATCCGGCAACTCACGTTGGGGGTTATGATCGGTAAAGCCGTAAAGCTGGCAGAAGGACATCTCGACACGCATAGCAAAAAAGTAACGATGAATAAGGAATTCCTGAAAGAGATAGCCCGTCAGTCCGGGTGCAACACTGCCACTGTAACAGCCATCGAAGGCATCACGTTGGCACGGGAACTTTGGGAACTCCTGCCCGAAGCGGAACTTCAGGCATTTTGTTCATTACTGATCGAACAATGCCATCGCCATTGCGACCCACTGTTGCCCGACGGAGAACTGACTATTCTGCTGATAACGGAAGAAGGGAAAGTGATTCGTTAACTGATTTTAATTACACACATCATTCTCTTCTTTGCCTATGATACCATTTTCCGAGTTTTTCTTTGCAACATAGAAACCACGTCCGGGCGTCCACTCCACACAAAACAATTCACTGACGTCCGGATACCCCTGCCGGGCAAGATTATCCTTCAGCCACTCTTCCGTTTTACCGGCACTCTCCAATGAAGAATCCAGCACTGAGCCACTGTTTACGAAAAGATACGATTCCGATTTGGAATTGCGGGTCGATACCGTAAGTTGCCCGTTTGTTTCAAAGCGCACATCATCCACATCCATCATCGAGAAGATGCCATTCTCACGCAAAAGGGTACGGAACTGTTCCATTTCCAGCCCGTTTCGTTTAAATTCTTTCAGATTAATCTGACCATTGCGGACAATCATCACCGTATCTCCCTTTATAAGGCGACGCAACGTTTTGAAACGAAGCAGATAGCGAATACCCATGTTGAAACAGGTCCACACCCCCAAAGAGAAAACGAGTTGCCATGCCGATACATCGGGACTATAGATAACACCTCCGACGAGCGCACCCAGCACAAAAGCATTGACTGAATCAAGAGGAGTCAGTTGCGCCATCTGTGTTTTACCGGAGATACGAAGAAAGAAGAGCACGCCCAGCATGCCTACCACAATTTTGACTATAATAGTAAGGTACATCATCTGCAATAATAGGATTTAATTTTACAAATAACAACATCCGAAACGAGATTTTGTTTACGAGCAGACCAAATTCTTCCCTCTCTTGTCACCACAAACATAGCAATCAGACTAATCCTACCAGTATACTCCCATTTACACTCTTGGACCTTATAGTAGCCCTCCTTTCTTTTTGTAATCTGTCGAATCCTTCGTAGCGACAATGAAAACAAGCACGTTTTTATCAGTTATTAGCAATCATCACCTTTGAATCAGATGAATTGTATCATTAAAGTAACCTCTATACTTTCCTCCCTCAGGCACAAATACGCCTTTTATTTCTTTAGAAGCAAAGTCATTACCAGTATAATAAATGCCAGAAGCTCCTACATGCCAGAAACCTGCCTTATAAACACAAACAAACTGAATGGTAGGTATATAAAACGTTGATTGCCCTGCTATATTATTATTCCAATAGTTCCCAGCCTCAATTCTACATACCTGTGTTCCCACATTGCGTTGTTTATGCATATTGCTCCCGTTTGCATCATGATAAAAATAATAGTTATCATTCAGGTAGCAAACTTCCAAAGCACATCCATTCATTCCTCCTGTCACTACAACCGTTCCATCCTGAATAGGAGTTTGTATCCCCACATATCCGGCATTGCCCTGCACATATGGAAAATAAAAATCTGTTGAGTGATGATTAGCAATGTCCCAATAAAACACTCCATTCTTCAACTGTTCATTTATCTGTACAGTACATCCTAAAGGAGTTTGAACTAAATTACGTGTATCAACAAAAAAATGTTCGCTACTCAATACTGTTTGCGGATTTGTTCTTAACTGCGTCAGTCCCATATAAAATATAATTATAGTCTCCTACTCTATTTACTATCAGGATTTTCGGATTCTTCCTTATAAGCTTACACCTCAAAAGTAGAAGCTTTACTGACGACAAACAACTATTTTCTCTTATTGAATTGCTATTTCTTCTGACTACCCCATTAATTTTTTAATATGAATGATAACCGATATAAACCGAGCAAGTCCACCTTTCCCCACCGGGAAAGCATGGACCTGCAACAAACAAAACAAGCAAGGGGAAGCGTCTGTCGCAGATAGCTTCCACACTATTAAGATATATGATTATTCTAAAATGATATTGAATGTATAGTTATTGTTTCGGCGGAGAGAATAGTCATTGATATCACTCCTGCCCAGATCAATGGTTTTTGTATACTCAGTCCCCCCTTTCGTTGCTTTTATTTGGAGTTGCGTGCGTTCATCCCGGTTTGTTCCTGTGGTTACATTTTCCGCCATATAGTAATAACGATAAGAAGAAGTTGTTCCCAATGTTCCGGCAGTGGTGATCACCTCTTCCGTATAATCACCGCTTTCCGGTGCCAGATACGTATCCGAAGGGAATAGATAACCTTTGGTCTGCGCCCGCTTCAATTGAATTTTCACGTTGCTGAATACTCCTGCCGTCTTGGCCGAAACAGCTATGTTGAGCCTGCATACCAGACGTCCCAATACCACATTCACAGCGGTGGTTCCGGTAGTAATCTCTCCTTCATAATAGCCGAAAAGACATACATTCCGGTCCGCACTCCGTTCTTTCATCCAGCCCATATCTACCACCAGACTTTTGAAACCATTCAGGTTATCAGGCCACGCGGGAGTCTCCGCATCTGTCAGATTGCCTACTATGCAAAGGGTGCTGCGCCCGGTCCTCAGTGCGACTCCTTCAAGCGTTGTATTGAGTACCGGTGTGGTCAGCACTATCTGTTCACTGCCGATCAGGATACCTTCACGGTCAAACTGCAGAATCCACAAATTACCAATCAGGTTTTCATAATCGGGTGCCATCGGCTGCTCCGCACGGGTAACCGCATCATTGGTAAAAGAAGCGGCAGTAAGCCCAATCGACACTTTTACCACGTCCTCTTCCTGATCCATCGGTTCATGGGATATGCAGGCACCCAACGTAAGCAGACAAACACTAAAAACGATATATCCGAATCTTTTCATGGGACTATTATTAAGTATTACTCTAATTTGTTCATTTCACCACAGATTACACAGATTAACACAGAACTTTTAATCGTAGATATCAACGAGATAAATTATAAATCTGTGTTAATCTGTGTAATCTGTGGTGAGCTCTTATGTATCCATTTCCACATTTTCCGTCCACGAACGGTTTTGCCAGGTCAGCACAGTCACCCCGTTACTGATCTTCACCGTAGCGGTATAGTTATACGAATGCCCTGCTGTCAGATACAAACCGGTCAGCAACATCTGATATTGAGTGGGGTTACCATTCACTTTCAGATTCAGCAACACGCTGATAGAGTGGGAACGTGCATCTGTGGGCAATATGCCGGTATGTGCCATCAGGCTGTTATCGGCATTTTGGGTGGCCTGTGTGATACGTACCGATGCACTTTGGTCACCCACTTTCACGGGCAGCACCTCTCCATTCACCCAGTCAAAACTGGTTGTATTGTCCAGTGGTTGCTGTATGCCACTGATTTCAATTCCTTCGGCAAGCATCTCCAAGGAGTGTACGCCCTCACCCGCTTTGACAGTAAACTGCATCCGTGCCGTCTGGTTGATGATGGGGGGCAGATACAGGGTCTGAACATTGTTCAATGTACCCCCTTCATCAATTTTCGTAATGGTCACCGCCGTCATGGCTGTTTGCGTATACCGGTCGTCGGTCGCAAGCAGATATTCTCCATTACCGATATTGACAAAACCCTTTGAGTTTAAGGCCTTGGCAGGTGACAGGATTCTGAAGTAATAAGTACCTGCCTTCATATAAAGAGGAGTGCTGCTTGAAGATATTACCGTCCCGTCGTCGTCTACTTCGCAGGGATAAAGCAAACTGCTGCCTGACGTACCGGCGTTACGTACCAGATAGGCTTTGGAATACTCTTCCATTAAGTTCTTGGCATTATCATATACCACCAGACGTATCGTACTCCCGTCTTCCAGCAGATAAATCGGTTTATCCTGCAATGTTTCACTATCCTGTGCCGTTGCACGGGTACGGACCGAAGGAAGCATAGAAGCGTAATATCCGCCAGCAATGGGATTCACCTGTACCAGTTCCTCCGTACTCTCCTCTTCGGGAGAGGCAGGGACACATGCCGTACAGAGCAGAACCATGATTACATACAACCAACTTTTGAAGACAATCATTCTTTTCATACTTACCATTTTATTGTGAAGTGACATCCCGCACACAACGAACGGAAACACCGGCAGCCCTATTCATAGAGTATAACGCAAAATAGCGATGGCTGGTATTACCTACATATTTAAACGAAGCGCCATACATATAAGCACCGGTAGGGGTCGATGTCGCGTATACTACCTCAGCACCGGCATTATACAGTACCGCTTGATCGGGATAAATATAACCGGAAACAGGAAGATTGATAAAATCACTGGGATGCGCCCAATCATAATCCGTATTACAAGTACTTATATTCAGGTCGGCATTTTTATCACATGGAAACCTCGAGATTGTAACATAGGCGCGATAGCGTGTTCCATTATCCGTTACAGACTGGTTGTCTCCAACCATCCCCAGTGTCCACATTAGGCGGTATGCTTGTGGAGTTCCCTGATACTTAATTGCATAAATGACTCCATACGATGCACCACTTGCCCGTTGACATACATAAACTGTTCGGGCACCTGCCTCCGGATCATTTGAAGCAACCTCTCTCCAGGATGTTCCGCTATGGTTTACAAATGTCAAGTCGCCATATCTCTCTGCCGTAGGCATAATTCCATCAAAATCCGCTTTAGTAGGCACGCGCCAGCCCGTCGGACAAGGGTCATTCTTTGTGTTCTTCCAATAAGTAGCACTGGTAGCAGTAGTATTATCCCAATCACCACTGACCCTAACGTAACTAAATGCCTTACCGGCATCTCCCGGATTAAGCGCTAAGGTCGCCACCGCAGGCCGCCCGATAGGAGCATCGCTCTCATGTTTCACTATCTGTGGGTAAGGGCTTGCACCTCCGTTTGCATCAATCATACTTTTAGGCCTTTGACGCATCACTCCGTCACTTCCCCTATAGTTTACTGTTTTAGGCAGATAATACGGAATACTTCTTCCCATCTGATACACATATCCTCTGGCTCCTTCCCATCCCTCAGCGGTTGTCATATCCGCACTGGTAGCCCCAAGATTCCGGTCCATCCACATCAGGCCATTAAAAGTCAAGGGTTGCCCCAGATATTGCGAATCATCATCATGTTCAATCCAATCGTATCGGCGGGGAATAATAGTAATAATCTGTACATCACTGTTAGTGATCGTAATGGTGAGTGCATACTCGTAATTGGGCAGGAAGCGGAAAGGCTCCGTCACGGTTTGACCACTTTCATCTTTCTGAACGTTCCCGTCATCTCCCATAACCGGAACACGAATTTCATACGTATCCGTTCGATTTCCACTGTTCGTTCCCATCGTAGCTACTTTTATTTTAAGTCCCTCCGCAGCCGTGGTTAGAGTCGGGAATATCAGGCATTCGGCAGCCGCACTGCCCGATTGCCCGTCTATAGTTACAGACTGCACACTTTCCGTCACAACTTGAGAGAATCCGCTGCCCAGAACCGCACGGTCACTTTTCCCTCCCGTATGGCTGTATTCTCCGGTCGAAAGCAAGAGCGCTCCTTCGCTATAATCACTGACAGAGATACCTTGCAACCGGATATTTTGCAATACATCTGTACCCGTTGAACCGCTTTCCGGTTTTTGCTTCACCACCTCAAACTTCAACTTAGACAAAGTATGCTTGAAGGGTAAGGTAATCACTCCCGAGTTGATACCCGATTGTCCTGTCAGCACAGCACGGCGCAAATCGGGCAGTGCTCCTCCGGCAGAGGAAGCGACGTTGCAAACAGGTACGCCATCTGCTTCGGAACCGCATACCGGCAGAGTCGTATTACCGTATGTCAGTGCATAAAAGTCGAGGATTCGGCCTTCAAAACGGTCTTCGTCAGTACCTGCACTCAGATATTCTATCTGATGTGTGCCGTCCGCATCCACGACCTCCGTACCCTCCTGCCCATTCATCGTAGAGAGTCTGCCGCTCCACGAACTCCCTATAAGTCCGTATAGCCGGTATTTAGTACCGACTGTAAAATGATTCACCGACACATCTCCCGCACGGGTGATGGCCTGCTCTTCACTCGAGGAGAGTGTAAAGCTGTCACCACCCTGCGCAGGTATGTGTTCCTCTTCGGGAGTGCAGCCGGTAACCAGTGCAGCAGTCACGGCTACGGTTGAAAGAAAGAATCGTATTATTGTTTTCATATATTCAGCTCTTTTTATTTAGATTCACCACAGAGGACACAGAGGGCACAGAGTTAGAGTATTTAAGTTTACAGCCCCTCCCTTGTTCATCGTTCCCTGTTCACCGTTCATCTATGTACTTGGAACCGGTTCAGGAACCACCACGGGAATGGTCATTTTTCCTCCATCCCCCCACTCTTTCTCTTCGCCTTCCAGCGTAAAAGAGTCGATATCAAAATTGAGAGTGGTTCCATACGACTCTCCGGCTTGCAACTGAGTTACCGGGGCTCCGGATTGATCCATGAAATTCAGGTTGCCATCCAAAACAGGAAAGCTTGCCTTTCGCGCTCCTGTCGTAAAATTTACATCCTTGGCCACATCCGCTGTCAACGTAAGCCCCGGTGTACCCACAGAGGAAATATTGGTCAGCAAGTCGGTCGTGGCACAGGGTATCAGATAGAATACCGCAATCTGCGTATCTTCCGTACTCAATATCTGACCGGGATGATCGATAACCAAATCGGCGGAAGCCGGAGCCGCTACATAGTGTTTCACCCCCGTATCCCATTTCACCCCTCCGCACACTAACCGTGAGGGTACTGTCAACTTGAGGTTCTTGACATACAGCTTACCGACCGTGTTGTCCGTACGCCTTGCCTTGAGCACGATGCGTACGGCGGCATGCGCGAACTCCAACGCCCGTCCGAAAGGTTGCTTCCTGCTGCCCGTAACTCCATTCGGAGTAACCAGCACATCGGTCAGTCCTGCTCCCGAAGACGGTAACGAATAGGTGCCGTGATTGTCTGCCATAGTCATGGACGAAGGGCAAAGTCCCATCACCACCACCCGGGAGTTATCAGCCGGATAGTCCGCTTCCGTATTATAGGGTGCATCGGCGTAATCACCGATCCCCCCTGCCGGAGTGGAGATTTTATAAGGAGAGCCCAATGTCCCCGTACTGAAATCCGTCTCTTTCCAGAACAGCAGTAACGGAGTGCTTTCGCTGCCTGCCACCCCATCCGTACGGGTGAGAGCTACCTCCATGGGTACCTCCTGTTCATACTCTCCTTCTCCGGATGCACACGAGGCAGACAACAGACACAGGCAAAGCAGCAGGCATGCCCGGCAGAATCCACTCTTTTTTTCTTCTTTATTCATAGTTGTATGCTTTCTTTTTCAGCTTTCACCACAGAGCAACACAGAGGGCACAGAGAACATATTTTTCTCTTCAATACCCTATAAACAAGAGATTAAAACTTCGTGTCGCTCTGTGGTGAATCATATTTATTTTCCTTTCTACGTCGGCCTGACTGTGATTGTATTACCCGAACTCGTCACCCAGTCCGTCACTTTCATCGTGGCACGCATCGGCTGCGGCAAAGCGGCCGAAGGCAGGCTGAACCGGGTAATACGCAGCAGATAATAACGGTTGCGCAAAATGCCGGAATCCGTACTGAAAGCAATTGTGCCGTCGGTAGCAATTGTACCGTCTATATAAGTGTAATAATAGCCGATCCCGCCTTCGTAAGCGGTAAAATCAGTACGTTTCAAGGTACCCGCACCGATGACGGCCTTCATGCCCGCATAGCTGTAATAGTCACTCCCGTTGGTAAAGTAAGTGCCTGCCGCATGTGCTTCCGCATCGGCAGGTGTCGTCGTTGCGGGCAAGTAAGTAGCGGCATCGGCGGGAGATGTCAGGGTTTGCGTGGTTCCGGCCCCGGTAATAATCTGTTTGGGGACAAACTTCGCCGCTACCAGCAGATGGGTAGCCACCAGGCGGGGAATCTCCGCTTGGGTTGAACTGAGCGTTCCTGTCAGATCCAACCCGCCTTCAAGAGAGGCAGTAGAAGTGGCAGTCGTGTTCTCCGGACAATACAGTCCACCGGTATAAGCGCCGCTTGTCGAGGAGACAGTGACCGTAGCATTGTACCGGGTGGCGTCATACGCTTCCGGAGCGCTACCTTCTGCCCAGACACTGCCCAAGGTACGGTAAGCGAATTGCTGTTCAGACACATCGGGTGCCGACACATAATTTCCGCCACCATCTTTTACCACATACGGGTCTACTTCATAATTAGGATCTTTCCCATCCGAAGGCGCATTCAGATACACCTTCCGGTTCACCGTATTGAGGGCATACCGCACTTCCGACAAACGGATCCAGCCCTGATCATCCGCCGGACGAGCCGCATGATCGGACATCCGTACATACGCCCCTCCGTCGTCCGTATAGGTATCGCACACCAGCAGCACTTTAGCCACCACCCTTTCGAGCGCGACAGGCGAGGCCGTAAGATCTATATTCACATCGGTACCCGCACTGACCGTTACGGCATCGGCGGCTTTTCCGGTCATGGCAATGCCCTCCGCCTGACGGGCAAACTGTCCGATCACTTCGTCATATCCGTCTCCGGCAGCAGTATACAGTCCCAGGCCTCCCGCCTGCCCGCAAATGGCATGCACCTGGCCGGGCAACAGATTGGCACCCACATAGACCTTCTTCCGTCCGGGAGCGGTCGGTATGCGGGCCTGATACACGTCCGTCGCACCACTTGTCGCGCCGTAAACCACTTCGTACTGCACATCATTCCAATCTTCGTTTCCGCTCCCGTCGACAGATACCAGAAAAACGGCGACAGAAGAGATCTTCTCCTCAACCGCTTCGCCCGCCGATACGGCCGCCCGGGTACTTGCTCCCGCCACCCGCACCGAGAAACAGACACACGCCGTCACCCGGTCCGTCCCTACCGGAGTGCCCGGCATATCGGTATCGTCGGAGCATCCACATGCCAGCAGGCAGAGCAGAAACCGAAAAAACAAGATAAATATGCTGCCTTTACAGTTGTGCATCATTCAGTCTGATAATCCATCCGTTAATGTTCAGCGCCTCCAGCCTTCCCATCGGGGTAAGGTAGAAAATCACGTTGAACTGATCTTCGTAATCAAGGTAATCCTGGTCGCTGAGCTCCACACCGCTGCTCTCTTCAAACAGGGGACGCGTCATCAGCAGATAATGCGTCAGGTCGACGTCCACTACTTTCTGTCCCGAGGTGCGGTCCGTCACCACCAGACGGGCCTCCTGCCCTGCCAGTAGGCGCAATGTATTCAAGCGGGCACGTGCCAGGCTGACTTCTCCCGTACGGGTGGCCGCCGGTTCCGTTTCGGACGCGGACTCCGTATGGTAGGCGGCATAAGTCACCCGGTTGCCCGTTATTATCTCGTTGTCGGCATTCAAGTGACCGTTATCCGCCAACAGGGTAAAGTCATAATCATCGGCATCCAGCCCCTCGCCCGAAGTGTCGTGCAGGGTGATGATGAACCGGTTGCTGTCCTTCAGCATCGGCACACTGACCGATGTCAGTTCCGAAGGCTGTATCCGGCTCAGCCGGACATGCCCATACCACAGGTGTCCCAGTTCGTCATCCTGACGTCCGTCCCCGTCACGTTCCAGCCAGAGGACCAACTCGTCACGGGTCGAACTGCCCGGTGTGAGCTGCGGTATCCGGTAATGCCGGTTGTCCCCTCCCGCCCAGAACACCAGTTCGTAAACATCTCCGTCTTTATATTCCAGTGGCAGGGTAATGATAGATCCGTTTTCAGTCAGCGATTGCCCGTTTTCAGTGTGCAGGCAGACAAACTGCCCCTGTGCGTCGAACACGTAGAGGGACAACGTGTCAATCTCGTCGGTGATGATGCCTATCCCGCTACCGGGCTGTATCTGTGCATGCAATGCAGACTGAAGACGAATGCGAAAACCACTGGGACAGTCACTGCGATCGTCCTTGGTCCACGAGCAGGCGGATAAGCCTGCCAACAGGCAAAACCATAAGAACGGCAGAAGCCGACTGCCGGAATGGGAGAAACAGGAGGTCTGAAAGTTATCGGACATGGTTGGGAAAATTTTATGATTGAACAGGGGGGGCACCACAGAGGACACAGAGGACACAGAGTTTTATGCTCTTGTTTATAGGGTATTGAAGAGAAAAATATGTTCTCTGTGCCCTCTGTGTACTCTGTGGTGAAAACCCATCTCAAAGCAATTACTTTTTTAGAGAAGACAGTGGGTTAACGTCCCAATACGGCACTATTCGTGCGTACTGTCCAGGGTTTGATACTTAACTTCACATTCAGCAATACGGTGGTCGGATCATCGGTTTCGGTATCGGTGATGATATCTTCGGTTACACCGTCTTTGCCCACACCTTGAATACTGGTGACAGTTACTTTATAGACATTGTTGCGGACAATGCCGAACTCCATCACGTCTTCTACCACATCGTCCGAAGAGATGTGCTTGATCCAATACGGATAATAACAAACGAACTTGCCATCGGCACTCCCTTTTTTGAAGCACTGGACGTCGTTCTTCTTCAGGTCAGCAGGGGCACCACTGGCAGAACTGGAAGTAGTTCCGTCCGCCAGCAATACGCCGGCTTCCTTCAGCGCTGCAATATCCTTGTAAAAGATGCCGGAATGATAGAAGATTTCAGACATGCTGGTAAATGTGGAGTTCTCTTCCACACCACCACTACCAGCCTTTTTTTGCATCATTTTACTCGGAGCTATTTCCGCTTTAAATACGATACCGGTTGTATATCCATTCTTCTGTTTATCCTTCAGCATCGTGTTTTCATAGCAGTAAGCGGCGACTTTGGTTTCTGCTGCACTGGAAGAATAACCCGGCATAGCCGTATAAGTTCCCCCAAAAGAGCCGAAAGACGACAAACCGAATGCACCTGATCCTTGCAGATACCAGTCGGCATAGCTACCGGCTAAAGCAGGGGTGGCAGCAAAAGTTTTACTATACGTTTGCGGATCTACCACATACGGCAATGAAGTGCTTGAGTTACCATAATTTGCCTCAGTCAAAGGACTCGTTGCAGTGCTTTCTTTATCCACATGACGGAAATAATAGCCCTCTTTCCGTACATTGACTACATAATAGCCTTTCAGGGTAATATCCGTAATATTTCCGATAGCAGTCACTGTGGTAGAAAACGAAGTGTATTTATTAGCAGTAGCAGCAGAATTTACACTGGTTCCTCCTGTCGTCACCGTAATCTTTCCCATCATACGCTCTACCGTTGCCGCAATGGTTTGTTCCGGATCTTTGGTGATCGTCTGGGCAATATAAGGAAGAGTATTCGTTTTATCATTGTTGGGAGAACGGCTCGCCATCACCAGTCCGGCCTCCGGCACAGCAGCTATCACGCCCGTAGCGTCAGCCGTTGTCTTTGCAAGGAAATCGGCTTCGGTCAAGCTATTCTTGCTGCTGTTATCCACTCCATTGACCGTACCGTTCACCACAATGTAAATACGATAGTCTCCCGGTGTCAAGGCTGTTTTCTTACTGGTCCATACAATCGTTTTAGCGTCGGCAGTGCTGGCTGTCATTTGTGTAAACTGGTTGATGGAAATAATCTCTTTCAACGTAGCGCTACCAAAGCTACTACCCGCTCCTCCCGGAAACAAATACAGGTTGGCGGTCTTCACTTTGTATTCATCCTCCATACCGGCTTCCGTATCTGTACCGCTATCATCTGCCGTCGTACCGGCTCTTGTTTCCGCCACGCCGTTCGGTACGGCAATGGTCACTGTGGTATAAGCTCTCGTTTCTTCCGGATTCTCTCCGCCCGGGATGTCCGTATCGTCGGAACAGGCGGACCAGGTTGTCAGCAGCAAAGCAGCCAACCCCATCATACTCATGTACTTTAGTCTTTTCATTTCTTTTTATATTATGTGATACACTTATTGCGTTATACCGGTTGTCGCGGCCCGTTGTTCCGCATTCATCTTTTTAAGGTTTTCTTCCGCCTCCCGGTTTCCGGCTTTCGCCGCTCTGTGCAGCCATATCGCGGCCTCTTTGTCGTCTCCGCACAACAGATGGCATACTCCCCGTACGTTCCACGAACGTTCGTCCGCCTCTACTGTTTTCAGCAGCCGGAATGCTTCTTCATAATCCCGCACCCGAATGGCGGCTATCGCACGGTTCACCGTATCCGCCACACTGTCAGGACGGTTGGCATACTCCACACGGATGTAGCAGGCATCGCGCAACTGCGGATAGAGCACATCCAGCACCGAACGATACGGACGCCCTCCCGCCAGAGCTTTCAGCCTGTCGTTCCGTTCTTCCTCCGGATGGCTGCGGAGAATGGCAAGCACCTCCTCTTTATACGTCATGTCGCTTTCATTTACCAGTTCGGCCAGCCTGCCCCAGTCTACTCCCCCGGCATTCAGTTCAAACAACGATACAGGCAGGTTCATACGGACCGAGAGAGCATGTCGTAAAGCCTCGGCACGTTTCGCCGACAACTTCCGGTTCAGCTCCGTCGCTCCTTCGGGCGAAGCATATCCGGTGATCGAGATACCTTGCAGGAATGCGCAACTGTCCGCACGCAGCAATCCGATGGCTTCCGTTATCCGGCGCAGGTTTCCGGCATTGGCCGAATATAGTGTATCCACCACTGCCGACGCCGCACGGAAACGAATACCGATGCCGCTTTCACGCAGGGGACGGCTACCTGCCTCACACAAGAACGGATAGTCAGCCGCATGTTCCGCTACCGACCGGCTCACCTGCGGAGCAACCTCACAAACCGAGGGACGATAGGGCAAAGCCACCGGAAAAGCACCGGAGGAAACGACGCTCCCCACCGTCTGTACCCGGCAGCAACCTTCCCGGTCGATGTCGAGCCGCAGGTTCAAACCACTCTCCATCCACGGAGCATAGCGCAGCGTATCGGTATACAAGAAGGTATCTCCATTGCGGGCGGTCAGCCGATGACCCGCCTCACCGGCACTGCCTTTCAAGAGACGTTGTTGCCTCGCCCTGCGTGCCATGATGCGCCCCGTCACCACAAACGGGCTGAGCAACACACTATCCGAGGCGTTGCCCAGACAAGGGGTAATCACCCAGCGGTGACGGGCACGCACTGCGCGGGGGGCTATCTTTATGGCAAACGAGACATATACCTGTCCACCCGCACGCTGCATTCGGACAGCAGTAAGGGCCACTCCTCCGGACGGCCCCGCCGCACGGGCAGACGGCATGCCGGAACACAGGGCAAAGGCCGCCAGGCAACAGGCTGACGCCAAAGCCTTCCGAAAGCATATTCTTAAACGGGTCGATCGTATCTTCTCTTTCATAAAACTTTTCATTTTAGCATATAAATCAAGCTGATGCCCACACGAGTCGGTGCCAGGAAGTTTTTCTTATCCGCTCCCCGATATTCGCCACAGGCAGGGCAATTAAAACGTTTGTACTCGGCATGTACCCATCCCGCGCCTACGGTAGCCTCCAGATTCCAGCGTTTGCCCAGCACCCACGAGTAACCGTATGAAAACCCTGCCATCACCGCCCACCCCTCGTAGCGGGAAGAGGCCGAATGGGAAACAAAAGGCAGACGCACCCGGCTCAGGTTGTACTCTCCCCCTCCGGCATGCACGCCCAGAAAATGCCCGTAGAACGATTGGCAAAGCCAATAGCGCGCCTCCCCCTGTGCCATCCAGAATTTCCACTTCCGGTTGTTCTCAAAGCTCCACGGACAGGCGCTTCCCGAAACATCGAGTGTCCATCGGGAGGCCAACGCCCACTCGGCGGCAAGCGAAGGAGCGGTCGTGACATCGTACAGTAGGTTGGTTTTCACCGCTACTTGCTGTGCCAGCGCAGAGCCCGAAACGAGCAAAAGCAATATGAATAGTTGTTTTTTCATTCTGTTAGTTTATCTGAAACAAACCGGCAATCCGTTCATAAATCGGTCAAAGGTATCTCCGACAGATAGACGCGGGTCATCTGGTTGATGATCCCTAACTTATGGGCGGCACGATGATAGCGTGCGTACATTTTCTCACAATCCGGTTGATTACAATTCAGATATTGGTTCGTGGCTACCATTACGTCAAGCAGGGAAATTTGGAAAAGAGGACGGGTCAGCTCATAGATTTCCGGAGTGACATCACCGGCGTGATCCGCCTTGACACGTATCAGCCCTGCGGATTCCAATTGCGCCAGAAGTTTGTCAAGAGACTTACAACTACATTCTAATTCCTGGAAGTTTACTGTTTCCTGAAGGGAAATATGACGCAAGACAGATATGGCTGTCAAAGTTAACGGCGTAAGCATAAGCTATTTTGTTTTGTTGTGTGATCGTCCGTTACTTTGTAGGTAACGGCATTTAACATAAAGTAGATTCGGATAGGGTTCCTGACAGAATACTGATATTTAAATAATAAAAAACATCTGATGATGGCAATAGAATATTCATCCGCGTTAAATAACAGTAAACGTGGCCAACCCCTCTTATAGTTTTTTTAGGAGAAAATAGGGAAAACTAATGCAAAGCATGCATCTTTTTTAAAATTAATTGCCTTTTTTATAAAAAACTTGTCTTTTTATTTGTTTGTGTGAAAAATAATATCCAATTTTGCAGCAATAATTAAATGCCGTTACCTACAAAGTAACGGTCTATACACTTCTCTGATTACAAGAATAATACACTCTATTTTTCGTTTTTCAAACCGCATTCAGCACATAGCGGATTATCTTCCTGTTTGTCCGATCTACTTCCCTATCTCCAAAAGGCTTCAGGTAAGTTTCCGTCACCTTCACCGAGGAGTGTCCCAACGCACGGCTGATAACTCCTACGGGAGTCTCCTGATGAAAAGCGACCGTGGCCCACGTATGGCGGGCGGTATATGAACTGAGCCTGCCTCCCAGTTTCAACTCCACCGAAACCCGTTCCAACTGCCGGTTCAGGTTACGCAGGGCACATTGATATTCCTGATAAGGAGTGGGGTTTTTCTTTGTATGCCGCTTTCGAGTACGGGGTTGCCCCAGGATAGGCAGCAGATAGCTCGGATGGCAGTTCTCAGCCATCCTCCTGTTGATAATTTCCATCGCCTCATGCGGTACGGTGATGGTCACCTCCTGCCCCGTCTTGTGGCGGCAGTAGGTCAGCACTCCTTTATCGAGATTATTCCTGCGCAAGTGAGCCAGATCGACAAACGGGATTCCCCGAAGCATAAACATCAGCACAAACCAGTCGACGGCTTTCCCTGAAGCGTTTCCATCCGGATGTCCTGCCATCCGGATCATCCGCCCCACTGTCCCCGGACTGACAGCACGTTTCACGTCGGAGCGCGTACCGGTGTATACCTTATCGAAAAGCCCGGTCACATATCCCGGGCGGCCTTTCATCCCTCTGTTGTAGCCCGCACGCAAGGCACGCATGTAAGTCGATACCGTGTTCCAGCTCAACCGTTTTCCCAGCAGCCAATGTTCATACTTGTCCAGAAACACCGGACTCACCTCTTCGAATCCGATCTCCTCTTTTCCTGCACTCTCCCTAAGTGTACGCAGCATATTATGGTAGATACGCCGGGCCGGTTCACGCCCCTCTTCTTTGAGCCTTTCAATCTCCGAAATCATAAATACTGTTAATGTTTCATTCATCTTATTCATTGTTTTTAGTTTACAAATTTCCTTTAGATATAAATTGTGTAAATAGCCGGATAACAGAATCTATATCTTTACAAAAAACATCTAAAGAGACTTTGCAGAACAATCCCCGGGACGATATGCTATACTCTTTTTGTATATCTTTGCCGATCCTAACGTCGTTTTAACAAACATTGGCATCCGCCATCCCATACAAACCTCAAAGTAAAATGAAAAAGAGCATTCAAGACCTGAAAGAGTCATTAAGAAAGAAGGAAGAGAAACAACAGCGACTGCGTGAAAAAGAAGAATCGATAGAAAAAGACATCCGTGTGCTGCGCTACCTGATAGTTAGGGAGGAACAAGCCGCCTCACCACAAGCCCCCCGGAAACGAAAAATCACCCGAAAACAGGTAGGCAGCTTTTTCAGCCGGATCGCCCTATTTTATGAAGACCTGCAACGACGCCTGAACCTCCGCATCACTTACCGCTGCTTCTGCCGCTGGCTCTGCACCCGCTACGAGTTTGAGTCACGCTATCGCGACCGCCACAAGCTGTCGCCTTGCACGGTACTGGGATATTTTAAGAGAGAAAGGGGTGGATGAAGGGGAAGTAGCCTCTGCTCTTTAAAAGAGTAATGTATTGTTGGGGAGTATATAAAAAAACGACCCGCCTATTTGAGCATTGTTA
>ERZ791794.403-NODE-403-length-32824-cov-5.706766_pt1 | contig 32824 bp, 28 predicted proteins | sample MGYA00510312_ERZ791794 | MGnify/ENA primary metagenome ERZ791794 (study PRJEB30046, sample SAMN00791977) | human gut metagenome | study: EMG produced TPA metagenomics assembly of the A metagenome-wide association study of gut microbiota in type 2... | reverse complement strand
CCGAAGTCGGCAGGTTTATTTCCTCCGATGTCCTCCTCTCCACCGGCCAGGGCGTAATTGGGCATAACGCGTATGCGTATTGCGGGAATAATCCTGTTGTAAGAGCTGACCATGGAGGACAATTCTGGGAAACTATCTTTGATATTATCTCACTCGGAGATAGTATTGTTGAAGTTTGCTTAAATCCCTCTGATCCTTGGGCGTGGGCGGGACTGGCAGGCGACGCGATAGACCTCATTCCGTTTGTGACTGGTGTCGGCGAAGTAACACGGGCTGTTAAAACAGTAGATAAAGTTACCGATACAGTACAAATCGCTAAAGCTGTAGATTTTACGGATTACGCTGTCGATATAGTAAAAACTCTTGATAGAAGCAGTGGCTTTACAAAATCGACTGCGAGTGCGGGACGAAAAATTCATGCAGGATATAAAGCTACAGATAATTTTTCTAGTATAGGAAAGGAGTATCATAGAATAAAAGGCATTCGTCCAGACTATATTGATTTCAAAACGAGAACGATTTATGAGTTGAAGCCAATGAGTCCAAGAGGAGTTAGAAGTGGTATTCGTCAGTTGCAAAGATATAATAAGGCTCTAGGCGGAGGCTTTAACTTGAGATTAGAATTATATTGAGGTTGATGTATGGATAAAAAAACTTTTAAGGAATTTTGCAAAAATGAATTCGAAGCACATGGGTTCAAAAAACAACAAAACGTTTTTTATTTGGCCGGGCACGATCTCTTGTGTGGGATTGATCTGCAAAAATCCAATTACGGCGATGTCTACTATGTTAATTATTATTATTTCATAGGTAAGTTTGACGATATAACAGGTTACCCCACCCACTACGAAAGCGATATTCACGGAAGGATTACCGTAATGTCCAGAAAGCAAACTTCTCACGGGAAGCAATTTATGACTGCTCAAATTGAATATGAAGAATATACGGAAGAAGAATTGCGACCATTTTTTGAGAGGGCGTTCGAAGAAGAAATTCTCCCACCCGTGGATCACGGTAAATCGTTTATCCTTGATAATATTGGGAAACTTTATTCTTTAACAATGCACAAAGAGGAAGTTATACAAAAGTTAAAATCGTGATTCATACCGGCAAGCAGCAACGTACTAATCTTTTCATATTACTTCCTTTCTTTCATTAAAAATCAAAAGTATCTGTTGACAATTGCACCGGTGTTCAGTTACCAACCCATTAAACCTCGACGGCGAATAAGGGCAGGATCCTCCGTCTGCCAAGTCATTATTTCTTCGGCTGAAAAGAAACGCTCAGCAAATTTTCCGAAAATGTTGAGTGAACCTCCGAAGTCGTGCTTGTATAAAAAAGCAAATGCTTCATTCTCTTGAGATACAGTTCTTTCGAGAATTGCGCACAGTTTTTCATCCGTGCGCTCAACCTTTTCGGATCGAAACGCTTCAAACAGAGTTGCAGCATCAAAGTCTGAACCTTCAGGTACAAGTATCATAAGGTTTGAAGTGTCCGCCGTAAAGCAATCCCTTCCTTTGCCGAACGTAATGCCGAAATACATTTTACCGTGGCTCGTGGTATATGCCCCGTCATAAAACCCCGGAGGAATGCCGGCAAGTTTCCAGATTTTTTTGTAATCAGTTATTCGACTGCACATCCCGTTAGGAACAAAGATGCAGCAAATATGATAAATGCGGTATTTGTCGATGTCAATTTTCAGTATAAGAGCTTCATCCCATAATACCGGGGTACCGATAGGGATACTCTCATCATCACTTTTTTCAAACTGGATGCAAGTGTTCGCTTCTATTGAAACTCGGTTGCATGCAATATTGAGTTTGTAATCACATCTAAGCATTTTGTTTTTCAATTCAAAGTTATGCAGTTTGTTGCCGACGACACTGACAGCAACAACATCAAACAGTGCCGAAATGTTACAGCAGCTGCTCGATTATTGTTTTGCAGTCGTTTGCTTCATCGTAAAATTCGTAGCATACCTTCTCACCATCTTTTGTTTGAGAGATAAACTTGAGAGGTTTGCCGTTGGATACAGGCCACTCAGGTTCCTGAAACCACAGCGGTTTCCTCTTTGTGATAGGGAAAGCTTTGCGCAACTCGTTTTTTGCTTCGCGTTTCCTTTCACTCTTTTTTAAATCCGAAGGCAGCTTGTCCAGAATATCTTGAACGATTATATCGGCTTCTTTTCCGCCGACGTAATCCATACCTATTTCGTATACAAAATCATATTTTGTGTACGACGGGGGTGTTTTGATTTTAATATCCGGGTAAACTGTCTTGACAAGGCTGCTTACTATGTCATGCATATTACCGAAGAATCCGTAACCGAAAGCAAGCGCAGTGGCCTTTACGCGAAAATTGTTTGCTTCGAGTGCCGAACGGGAATGACATATGTTCCAAAACTCATGTTTGGGATCGGTTTTCATTTCCTCAGTCAGCAGCGATTGAAGCCATGGCCAAAGTTCGGGCTCGGAAGCCTGTTCAATCTCAAAATCACTGCCGCTCATTTTCCCTTCCGCATAGCAGATTGCTGTCTTAATATAGTTTTCCATGGTTACCTCCAAACTCCTTTATTTCTTTAATGCAGGCCGAAAGTCCCAACATGCCGGTCACCATCAACATCGATTCGCTTAGTTTCACATCACCGCTTGATTTGCATAGTTTTTTATAACATCAACAAGAGTGCTGTCCTCATATTTCGGCATAAGCCATGAAATGCAGCAAGGTAATGCGTTCCAAAAGTGCTTGTTTCTTCGCAAAAAAACTTCAAATTCGTCTTTTGAATACCGTTCACGAACCATAATGCACACTGCCTTTATGAATGCTTCCGGAGTATCCAGTTCTTCGTTAAGCGTCAACAATAGGTCGATTCTCAACCACATGTGTGCAAGTAAAATGCACAATGTCTTTCGGAACTCAGTGTCCGAATAAGAAATGCAAGAATCAAACACCCTATCGGTTATACAGCTCTGTTCAAGCAGCGGCAACATTTCAACAATGAATTCGCGTATATATTCCGACTTGTGACTCTCACAGATAAGCGAAAGCAGAGTCGGCTCATCAATTTTATTTACACCGCTCATTATGTTTGAGTTGAAGATAAAGTTTTCAAACTCATCAAGAACAACTTGGCGCAGGCTTTCAGTTGATTCAAGAATTCTTATCGAGAAATTTTGAAATCCGTTTTCATCTTTTTCCATAAAAAGCATCTATCATCTCCATTATTGATACCAGATTCCTTTTCAGAAGCATCATTGCTTCTCTGTTTGCCGCAAGACTTTTATCAAGAGTGCCGTCGCGAAACACCCTCCCTATATTACTTGCCTTTTTGAAAATATGCGCATGCGGTGCTTCCATCTCGCCGGGATTAATAACAGCTTTATAATCGTTTTGCCTTAAAGGCTTATACCCGCACCTGTTATGCACCAACACAAACTCATCCGAGTCTGCATTTGCAGAGACATAGTATGTGTGATAGTCTTCGACTTCAAAGTTATAGACGGTTACGGGGTTTCAAGCAGTTTCATTCGCTCAGCGCTTAAAGCTTCAAATCGTTATTGAGCTGTATGGGCTTGCACTCCTGCGTTTTCGCAAGAATTTGCTCAGCAATGTTTTGAGGTGCATAAACAGCATAACCATAGCTGTAAGCACATGAACCGCCAATGGTTAAATCGTCTCCGTAATATGCAGTGCTGATTGACGGAAAAAGTAAAGCATATCGCGGAGTTTCAGATGTTTCGGACATCATATATGCATACAGTTCTTTTGACGCATTTTTTGCGCGTATGCATATGACGTCAGCATCTTCTCCGGGGAATGCAAGGTAATCCCAAACACTTTCATGCATCACAGGGCAATAATTACCGGCAGAATCTCCGCTTCCGAAGAAAATCACATCATCCGGGTGCAGCATTTTTAATAATATGTCAAAAAGCTCCGGTGACATTGCCAAGAGATCGGAACTGCCGATAGGTTTGCTGCATTCCTCAACAATCTTCAAGATTGATTCTTTAAAGTCAATTATGCCCGCATTGCATGTTATCAACTCAGGCGGTTCAGCCCTCCTGTATTCGCAGTTGCATGTAAGCAAGCTTACTGCGGATAACGTAACAAATGCAAGCCTCAGCTCGCAAAGCAAGGATTTTGCGTAACGAACATCGCAGGAGTCGGCTCGTTTGTTTACATCTGTGAACATATCGGTTGCTTTGCAATAAATGCAGCCGAGGCATCTCTGATTGAGATTGTTCGCATATCTAAACTCAAGCCCAAAATCAACGAGGTTGACGGATTTGGGCTCGCCGACAGGACGAAACTCATTGTACAGGACAGTTATTTCTTTTGGGCGAGAAATATGTTCGCATTCGAAAAAGATAACCGTTTGACTGTCACCGGTCTGCTTTATATCATACAGATAAATAACTCTGCTGCCTTTTTTGTAGTAACAGCCTGAATACATCGTCCTGATAATCGAGTTAAAAAGAACTTTCATATGCTAACTCTCCAAACCACACATGAAAATGCTTATACTTTCCCGCAAACTTGTTTTCTGCAGCATGATAGTGCGCATATTCTCCGGAATCGTGCCATTCAAGCCGTGGGGCTTCAGCCAAAAAGCAGTTCAAGCAGAACCAATCGGTTTCAATGCTTCGGCGGTTCGGCTGCTGTCACTTTGGACTGCTGAGTATATTTTACAACAGTGCTGCCGCTGTTGTCAATGAGTTCGACGATGCAGTCATGCGCATTGACGCCGGAGCAAAAAATGCTCAAATATATTAATTGCCCTATTGATTTCGTTCAAATAATGAGTATAATGTAAATATACACGTTGCAAGTCAACATATCTTCAACAGAAACGCATTTGCATGGTTTCCGATTTAAAAGCAAAGGAGTTTTGTTTTATGCAAAAGAAGTCTTCCCGTCCAAGTAGTTTTAAAGCTGCAATGGCTCTGTTTTTTGCTGTTGTCTTCTTTATTTCCGGTTGTTCTTGCGGTTCGGCCCAAAAACCCGATCAGATGTTTACCTCGGAGCCGACTGCACAAGTTTCGGCCACACCCGAACCATATGATGCCGAAAGCGGAGAGGTGACGGTGCTTGACGGCAGCATTGTTAAAGAAAAAATAACTGATTCCGCTTCGGCACTGCGCGCCGTGGAAAGCATTGCGGAACATCTTGGAATTTCCGATGCTGCTGCGTGTTATAAAACATGCAGTGCGCAGTCGCTGATGAACGATGTGTTTTACAGCTGTCCGCAGGAATATAACGGCGTGCCTGTTTACGGAAGCAGCATTGATTTCATTGTTGACGAAAACGGCAATTGCCTTAACGTGACCGATAATCATGCAAGAATTTCCGGGTTGAACACAAACCCTGTATTGACAGAGGAAGAAGCAATACAAAAAGCACTTTCAAACGGCGCATCGGATGTTGACTCCAATGGACTCTGTATCTACTCATGCTTTGATACGAACCCTTGCCTCACATACAATCTTTACGGCATTGAAGACGGTACGTCCATGCAATATTTCGTTTCTGCCGAAACAGGTGAAACGGTTGCTGAATTTTGCCGCTCGTATACTGGTGAAACGGTGGACGGCGTTGGATACGATCGTCCCGAAGGCGGTATTGAAAGGCATTTCAACCTTTACAAAATCGACAACAGGTTCTATCTGTACGACAAAGAGCGGAACATAGCCGTGTTTAATGCATACGGACGCAAAGCGATATTTCGGAGAGATGGATTCATAGATGATGAACTGCATACATACTGCTACAGCGAGACTGAAAATGGAGTTATAATCGTGTGCGACTCAGACGGCAACCGATATTCGGCTACATGCGGTGAAGATGGTCAGCATTACCTGACCTCACAAGCTGATGCAGACGTTGTTTTCCCCGTTCAGGCTACTATTTCGTTAAAATATGCTTTGGATGACAACACTGAAGCAATGTTTCCTGTTATGACAACGAACGGTTCAACCTATGTCAATAATGATCGCGCCGTTGCGGCGATGAGCTATGCGGCGTACTCATATGACTTTTATTCCGACATCTTTGGCAGAAATGGATTCGATAACAAGGGAGGTTTTACAAGTGTCTTGTTCGATACAACTCATCCCAATGCCTGTTCATTGAATGTTATTGTTCAATACGCATCAAATGGGGAGTATTTCAATCTTACAAACATACAAGTAGGAACAAGACAGGGCATGGCATATGACGTTATCGGTCACGAATACACACATTCAGTCGAACAAGCAATAAGCTGTATGCTGTATGAACGTGAATCGGGTGCCGTTATGGAAGGCCTTTCGGACATCTTCGGTGAACTTATTGAGGACTATGCAAACAATGCAACTTCCGGCAACCCAACGCTTACCGGAAGCTGCGACTGGAAAAATGAATTTAGGAATATTTCCAATCCGGAAAAGTCAAAGTGTCCCGCGGTTTACAAAGGAAAATATTGGAAGGAAACCGCTGAATTCCCGAACGAGGGGAACGATTACGGCTACGTTCATGACAACAGCACGGTGATTTCGCATATGGCGTATCTGCTTTCAAACGGCATGAACGGCGCAAGCTACTGTGAGGCATTGAACAATCGACAGATTGCAGAATTATATTATAGGACGATATTTATGCTTCCTGTATGTTGCTCGTTCAACCAGTTCGGACGAATGCTTCTCAGAAGTGCGGAATTGATGTATGAACGCGAATTACTGAACGCAAAAAAGTTTACCTGCGTTCTTGCGGCATTGAATAATTCGGGCATCGGCGTCCAGAATTCGGATATCAGAGGTATGATTTATAACGTGCAGCCGAAATGCACTCTCGACATTCGCGGATTGGATTTGACGAACTGCGAATGCACGGTGAAACTCAGCAAGATAGCAAACGGGAATGCAGCCGGCGGTTCGCAGCAGCCGCTTGAGATCATACTGAAGGACACCATCAACAAACCGACCGAGGTCGATCTCAGCGGCGGTGAATTGTTCCTGCTTGAAATTCGAAATTCGGGAGAGGAAGCTTCAAATTCGGAAGTGTACAAGATATTTTTGTCGGTAGATTCCGACAATGGCAGGCCCGAACTTGTGTTCTATACAATGTACGGAACGGTGAGTCCGGAGATAACGGTTGATACAAATGTGCAAGTCGCTGCTTCATCAGTGGTGACTGATGGGGAAAGCACTTTTGCAATCAAGCAAGACGGAACCCTATGGGCTTGGGGTGCCAACGAACATGGACAACTTGGGGACGGAACTACTATGGATCGAGGGATTCCTACCTTGATCATGAAAGATGTCACATCAGTTGTATCTGAAAGTTGTAGCACATTTGCAATAAAAAAAGATGGTACTTTATGGGCGTGGGGATCTAACGGGCGCGGTGTGCTCGGCGATGGGACAACAGAAGATAGACTGTCCCCGGTACTAATAATGAGTGGTGTAGAGTCTGTTGTGCAAGGGTTTTTAATTTCTTTTGCAATAAAAAAAGACCATTCGCTATGGGTATGGGGTTATAATCAATTCGGACTTGGGGACGGAATTAACTCGGAAAAACACTCCCCATTATACATTATGGACAATGTTGCTCATGTTGAGTTTCATAATGGGCTTTGCTACGTGATAAAAACAGATCGCTCTCTTTGGGGCTGGGGATGTAACGGGGATGGACAACTTGGATGTGGAACATTCGTGAATCAAGATGTTCCTGTTCGAATAGCGGATGAAGTATCATCTATTCTGTTTGCGAGTGACATAAAACACAAATTTAACACTTATATAATTAAGAACGATGAATCCCTGTGGGCATGGGGGTATAATCGGTTTGGACAGGTTGGTGACGGGACATCGGAATACAAAGTGACTCCTGTTCATGTAACGGATAATGTTAAATCAGTATATAGACTGAGCGAATCTTCTTATTATTCTGAAAATATGATGGGGTGCGGAGGAACAGTTTATGCATTGAAATCCGATGGTTCTCTTTGGGCGTGGGGTGCTAACCGCGATGGTTTGATTGGTGACGGCTCGACAATTGATAGATACGCTCCGGTGGAAATAATGTCGAACGTTAAGCAGATTGTTGCAGAAAGTGATAGTGTTTACGCTTTAATGTCAAACAATACCCTTTGGGGGTGGGGGGAAAATAACTTTGGTCAAATAGGCATCGGAACGCAAGATGATCAGAAAACTCCTGCCTACATTGATGATAATGTTATTCATGTTTATGCAGATGGGTTTAAGCTTGGGTTTATTAAGCAGGATTATTCATTTTGGTCATGCGGCATTGGCTATGAGGCAAGTGATTGGTGGGGATCGGCTGTAACTTTGGGCGATGGGACAACTGAAACAAGATTGGTGCCGGTTCAGATTTCCCAAAATGTTAACTGCGTTTGGCTTTCGCCTTTTGATGTAAGTTATGCTTTATTACGAGATGGCTCTCTGTTAGCATGGGGTCATAATGAAGAAGGTTATCTTGGAGATGGGACTTGCATCGATAGATACTCGCCAAGCAGAATCATGGAAGGGGTTAGAATGGAGTAACGAATACTGATTACAATGAACTTCAACGAAAACTGAACAAACGACCCACCGCCGCAAACCGAGGCGGCGGGTCGTTTCACTGTCCGTGAATTGCCGCGGGATTTATCGTCATTCAACAGCCGCAGAAAGAACTTTGCCTATTGAGTCATTGATAACAAGGTTTGCATAGTTATCATACGGAGTGATGGTTTTGTTAATCAAAACGAGTTTATTGCCGGAGTAATAATTAATAAGTCCGGCGGCGGGGTAGACTTGGAGCGATGTGCCGCCGACAATAAGCATATCGGCGCGGGATATATGCGCGACTGCGCCCGCAAGAACATCGGGATCGAGAGATTCTTCATAAAGCACAACATCGGGTTTTATCATGCCGCCGCAGGGGCAGTACGGAATGCCGCTGTGGTTTTTTACATATTCGGCATCAAAAAATCTGTTGCAGCGCATACAGTGATTGCGATGAATTGAACCGTGAAGCTCATAAACGTTTTTGCTGCCTGCAAGCTGGTGCAGCCCGTCGATATTTTGAGTTACAACGGCTGTTAGTTTGCCCTGCGCCTCAAGTTTCGCAAGTGCAGCATGCGCGGCATTCGGCTTTGCGTCAGTTGTCAGAAGAAGCGTTTTATAATATCTGAAGAAAACATCGGGCTTGCGTACGAAAAATGTATGCGAAAGCAGCTCTTCGGGAGGGTAACCGAATTGCTGAATGGCTTTAAAAATTCCGTTTTCACTGCGAAAATCCGAAATGCCGCTTTCTGTTGAAACACCGGCTCCGCCGAGAAAAACAACGCGCCTGCTGCTTTGGAGCATCTGCTTGAGATTATCGATTTTTTGTTCGAAATCTGATTTCGTATTTTTTATTTCGTTCATTTCTTCCGTTCCGATCCTTTTCTTTCCGTTTTGCTGATAAAGGCTTAAGCTTAACGCATCCTGCAAAAAAATTTTTCGTCGGCGCCTTCGGATCAGCTTTTCCGAAATCAATTATATCATTTTTGTCTATGAAAGCAATACCGAAAACGGAAACACTCTCCGCAGATTCACTTCCGTATAATAAGACGGCGAAAAACAAGGCACTCGGGAAAAATTTTGTCGGGAAACTCAATATATAGGTTGACTTAGCTTGCAGATAGGTCTATAATTCATATTATGGCGATGTTTGGCGGCGTTCATTTTCCGCCGATTCGCCCGGCATGATAAGCATTGCCGAAATTCAGAAACGGGGTATCTCTTTTTGCGCGGCGGACAGTTTTATATACGCTGCCGAAATCCGAACGATGCTGCGGGCTTCTGAAATCAACTTTTTATTCGCCTTTTGGGGGAGATTATGAAACTGAATGAAATGACCGAGCAGCAGCTTCAGGAGTTCTATTCCGAAGTGCTTGCCGAGTATCAGAATTGTTTGGCACAGGGATTGAACCTCAACATGTCAAGAGGTAAGCCCGGGCTTGAGCAGCTTGCACTTTCCGACGACTTGTTGAACATGTATATCGATCCTGCGGACACCAGACCCGACGGAGTTGAAGCTCGTAATTACGGCGAGCTTATGGGTTTGCCCGCATGCCGCCGACTTTTCGCCGAATTGCTCGGTGTGCGTTTCGAACAGGTCTTTGCCTGCGGAAATGCAAGCCTCACATTGATGTACGACCTTATTTCAAAGGCATATACCCACGGCCTGCTGCATTCGGAAAAGCCGTGGTGCAAGCTTGAAAAAGTCAAATTCCTCTGCCCGTCGCCAGGTTATGATCGCCATTTCAAAATTTCAGAAACATTCGGCATGGAGCTTATAACCGTTCCGATGCTTGAAAGCGGTCCGGATATGGATCTTGTTGAAAAACTTGTCAATGACGAGGCTGTAAAGGGCATGTGGTGCGTTCCGAAGTATTCAAACCCGGACGGAATCACCTATTCCGATGAAACGATTGCACGCCTTGCTTCGATGAAAACTGCGGCTTCCGATTTCACCCTTGTTTGGGACAATGCGTATTGTGTACACGAATTTGAGGGCGATTTTGTTCCATTCGCGAACATGCTTGAAATTTGTGAAAAAGCGGGTAATCCTGACAGAGTTTTTGAATTTGCTTCAACGTCAAAAATCACTTTCCCGGGTGCGGGGGTTGCATGTTTTGCCTGCAGCGAAACAAACATGGCTTATATGAAAAAGCTTTTGGCGGCACAGGTTATAAGCTTCGACAAGCTGAATCAGCTTCGCCATGTGCTTTATTTCAAAAATGCAGCCGGTGTGCTTGCACACATGAAAAAACATGCCGCGATTTTGAAACCCAAATTCGATATCGTCAACAAATGCCTCGAGGAAGAACTTGCTCCGCTCGGCATTGCGTCTTGGCACAAGCCCACGGGCGGCTATTTCGTGAGTCTTTTTGTTCAGCAAGGCTGTGCAAAGCGCGTGCATGAACTTTGCAGAAATGCAGGCGTTGTTATGACCGATGCGGGCGCAACCTATCCTTATAAAAATGACCCTGCGAACAGCAACCTCAGGATCGCTCCGAGCTTCCCGCCGCTTAACGAACTTGAACAGGCGATGCAGGTGCTTTGTGTATGCGTAAAGCTCGCAGCCGCAGAAAAGCTGCTTGGCAAATAATTTTAATCCTATTTCGGAGGAAAAAACAATGACAAAAATGATGGATGCTCTTGTAAAGACAGAAGCAGGAAAAGGTCTGAAACTGATGCAGGTTCCCGTGCCCGAACCCAAAATGGGCGAGGTCCTCATCAAAATTCGCAAAACCGCAATTTGCGGCACGGATGTTCATATATATAACTGGGATCCCTGGGCACAGCAGCATATCCATCCCGCAATGACGATAGGTCATGAATATGTCGGTGAAATTGCACAGCTCGGCGAAGGCGTAAAAGAACTCTATGTCGGCCAGCGTGTTTCCGGCGAAGGCCATATCGTTTGCGGTCACTGCCGCAACTGCCGCAGCGGCAACGGACAGTGGTGCGCACACACCAAGGGTGTAGGCGTTGATCGTGACGGTGCTTTTGCAGAATATCTCTGCATTCCCGCAACCAACGTTATTCCCATGGATAAAAACGATATTCCCGATGATCTCATCTCGTTCTTTGACGCATACGGCAACGCAACGCACACCGCACTGATGTTCGACGTCGTCGGTGAAGATGTTCTGATTACGGGTGCAGGTCCCATCGGCATGATGGCCGCCGGCATCTGCAAACACAACGGCGCCCGCAACGTTGTTATCACCGATGTAAACGAATACCGCCTTGAGCTTGCACGCAAAATGGGCGCAAATTGTCCCGTTAATGTTGCAAAGGAAAAGCTCGAGGATGTCATGAAGGAGCTCGGCATCGTCGAAGGTTTCGATGTTGCACTTGAAATGAGCGGCAACGGCGGAGCACTCAACCAGCTCATCCACTCCATGCGCAACGGCGGCAAGGTTGCTCTTCTCGGCATCGCCGGCCCCGGCACTGTTGTTGACTGGAACGAGATAATCTTCAAGGGTCTCAATATTCAGGGCATTTACGGCAGGAAAATGTTCGAAACTTGGTACAAGATGGGCGCAATGGTTCAGGCAGGTCTTGACCTCACCCCGATGGTAACTCACAGGTTCAACTATCGTGACTTTGAAAAGGGTTTTGAAGCAATGAACAGCGGTAGCAGCGGCAAGGTTGTTCTCGATTGGACAAAGTAACCGCCGCATTGCCGATTCGGACAATATTTACGTTTTAACTGATTTTTCGGAGGTAAAAAAATGAAAAAAGCATACGAAATCTTTCGCAGCGAACTTGATTCCATCAAAGAAGCGGGCACCTACAAGGATGAACGCATAATCACAACCCCTCAGAAGGCTCGCATCGACACTACCGTTGCAAAGGGCGTTCTCAACATGTGCGCAAACAACTACCTCGGCCTTTCCAACAATCCCGAGGTTATCGCAGCAGCAAAGGCAAGCTATGATGAGTGGGGCTTCGGTCTCTCCTCCGTACGTTTCATTTGCGGCACTCAGCTGATCCACAAGCAGCTCGAACGCAAAATCGCAGATTTTCTCGGCATGGATGACTGCATTCTGTACACCTCCTGCTTCGATGCAAACGGCGGTCTGTTCGAGACTCTTCTCGGTGCGGAAGACGCGATCATTTCCGATGAGCTGAACCATGCAAGCATCATCGACGGCGTTCGCCTTTGCAAAGCAAAGAGATTCCGCTATAAGAACAACAACATGGAAGACCTTAAGGCTCAGCTTGAAGCAGCAAAGGATTGCAGAATCAAAGTTATTGCAACCGACGGCGTTTTCTCCATGGACGGTTTCATTGCCAACCTGCCCGCAATCTGCGATCTTGCGGATGAATACGGCGCACTTGTAATGGTTGATGACAGCCATGCTGTCGGCTTCATGGGCGAACACGGCAAGGGCACTCACGAACATTGCGGTGTTATGGGTCGTGTTGACATCATCACCGGCACCCTCGGCAAAGCACTCGGCGGCGCAAGCGGCGGTTACACGGCAGCTCGTCAGGAGGTTATTGACATGCTTCGTCAGAAGTCCCGTCCGTATCTGTTCTCCAACACGCTTTCACCCGCAATTTGCGCAGCATCCATCAAGGTATTCGATATGCTGAACGAATCCACTGCACTCCGCGACAAGGTTCACGAGAATACACGTTATTTCCGTGAGCAGCTCGGCAAGCTCGGCTTCGATGTTCCCGAAAGCACCCATCCCATCGTTCCCGTCATGCTCTATGATGCAAAGGTAGCACAGGAATTCGCAAGGCGCATGCTTGAAAAGGGCGTTTACGTTGTCGGTTTCTGCTATCCCGTTGTTCCCATGGGCAAGGCGAGGATCCGCACGCAGGTTTCCGCAGGCCACACAAAAGAAGACCTCGATTTCGCAGTAAAATGCTTCAAAGAGGTCAAAGAAGAAATGGGCATCTGACCATTTGCGAATAGCGGCCTGATTTTTGGGCAGAAATAAGATATGCTTCATCTGTAAACGATGCGAGCAGTTCGATTTGCCTGAATGATATATTTTAAACGGGCGGTTGCAATAACCGTCCGTTTATGTATAATTATAGAAATAAAAACAAGGAGGATTGGAATCATGGAAAAAAAGATTATCCTGAGCGGCATTCAACCGAGCGGCATACCAACTTTGGGCAATTACGTCGGGGCGCTGCGCAATTGGAAGCTTCTTCAGAGTGATGACAAATTCTGCTATTATTGCGTTGCCAATATGCACGCTTTGACCGTCAGGCAGGATCCCAAGCTCCTGCTTGAGCGTTCCTTCGGAATGGCTGCATTGCTTATTGCATGCGGTGTTGATCCGACTACTTCGCCCGTTTTCATCCAGAGTGATGTGCATCAACATGCTGAGATGAATTGGGTGCTTGCCTGCAACACATATATGGGCGAGCTGAACAGGATGACTCAGTTCAAGGACAAGAGTGCAAAACATGCCGACAATATCAATGCCGGTTTGTATACCTACCCGGTGCTGATGGCGGGGGATATTCTGCTTTATCAGGCGGATCTGGTTCCCGTCGGAAACGACCAGAAACAGCATGTTGAAATAACACGCGATATTGCCGCACGCTTCAATAATGCCTACGGCGAAACATTCAAACTTCCCGAGCCGTACATTCCGAAAGTGGGCGGCAGAGTAATGAGCCTTACCGATCCGGAAAAGAAAATGAGCAAATCGGACACTAACCCGAATTCGTATATTTCGATTCTCGATGAACCGGCGGTGATAACAAAGAAGTTTAAGCGCGCAGTTACGGACAGCGAAGGGCGAATTGCATATGAAGAAGGACGCCCCGGCATGAACAACCTGCTTTCCATTTACAGTGCGATGACAGGAAAAACAATAGAACAGACCGTTGCGGAATTTGAAGGCTGCGGTTACGGCACGCTTAAAACCGCCGTTGCGGATGCGGTTATTGCCGAGATTGAACCCGTGCAGACAGAGTACAGGCGCATACTGGCGGACAAGGCAGAGCTTGAGCGCATAACAAAGGACGGTGCACGCCGCGCTTCCGAAGCCGCAGAAAAAACGTTGGATCTTGTTTACAGGCGCGTCGGGTTGAGATGAATTCAAAAACAACAGAAGCTGTGTCAGCCGTTTTTGCTGTTGAACACTGAAAAAACAAAGGGAGCACTGCCGCATTGAGCAATGCTCTCTTTATTGTATACGGTTTAATTGTTTGGTGTACTCAAAAAAACAAACCGCGGACCCTCTTCCCCGATGGCACCCGTCGGCATAAAGCCGACGCGGAACAGTACACGCCGGGAAGCATTGTTCTCCGGAGCAGTTTCGGCTTCGATTCGCTTTACATGCGGTTGGAGAACGGCCCATTTGCAGACGGCTTCAAGAGCTTCGGTCATGTATCCGCGTCCGCAGCAGCCGTCATACAGGCCGTATCCGATTTCAACCGTTCCGTCCGCATTCAACCCTTTGAAACAGAAATCACCGACAATGGTACGCGGAGAGTTTTTCAGCTCGATATACCATACCGCATACCATATCCGCTCGTTTGGGTTTTGAACACAACCCTGAAGCATTTCGGAGTAGGCTTGCTTCATTTCCGCATCGTGTTCCGCTGCAATAAGGAGCTCCATCGATTCATTTGCTGTCGGATAAAGAATCAAACGTTCGGTTTCAATTGCAAAGCCTTGCTCCCGGTTTGCAATGCAGTGATCATCATTAAATTCCAAGGCTTTTTACCCAGTTTGCAAGCTCTTCGGCAGTAACGTTCATTTTAAAGACTTTGCCGTCAAGCAGCTTTGCGCCGCGGCAGCTCGGTGCAAGCCCGGCGTTTGTTTTTCCCATTCCGCTTCCGCCTGAAGTTGCAAACGGAACAATTGTCTTTCCTGAAAGGTCAAAACTCTCGAGGAATGTATTGATTATTGTCGGAGCCACATACCACCAGATTGGGAAGCCGATGAATATGGTGTCATAAGATGAAACATCGAGGTTTTCGTTCACAATCTCGGGGCGGGATGCAGGGTCGGACATTTCAACTGAGCTGCGTGAGCTTTTGTTTGTCCAGTCCAAGTCAGCCTTTGTGTAAGCGATTTTCGGCTGAATACGGAAGCAGTCGGCATGTGCTGCGGACGCAAGCTTTTCGGCAGCCTGTTCGGTAATGCCGGATGCGGAAAAATATGCAACGAGAGCTTTTTTCATTTTTAGAACATGCTCCTTTTCTTTTTTAAAGGCAGGGACATTGCGTGTGCAATGTCCCTGTGTGTGAATTACTGATTAAGCTGATTTAAATTCGGCTGAGCATAAATCAGCCTGCAACGAAAAATTATTCGTCGTCCTCGTCGTCCTTCTTTGCGGACTCGATAATCTTCTGAGCAACGTTTGCGGGAACATCTTCATAGCGAACAAACTCACTGGTGAAGGAGCCGCGACCCTGAGTCATGCTGCGCAGGTCGGTTGCATACTTGAACATTTCGCTCAAGGGAGCTTCCGCGATAACAACGGTACCCTCGGAAGTGGGGTTGGTGCCGATGAGACGGCCGCGACGGCGGCTCATATCGCCCATGATATCGCCCATGTATTCGTTGGGAACGAGAACTTCGTAACGATAGATCGGTTCAATAAGCACGGGGGAAGCTTTTGCACAGGCAGCCTTGTAGGAAAGGCGGGCTGCGGATTTGAACGCAACTTCCTTGGAATCAACGGGATGGTATTTGCCATCGTAAAGAGTAGCTTTGATGCCAACCATGGGATAGCCTGCAAGAACACCCTTGACCATTGCTTCACGGAGACCCTTTTCAACTGCGGGGATGAATTCCTTGGGAACTACGCCGCCGACGATTGCGTTAACAAATTCAAATTCACCCGTGGGGGAGGGTTCGAAGCGCATCTGAACAACGCCGAACTGACCTGCACCGCCGGTCTGCTTTTTATGCTTACCTTCAGCCTCTGCCATGGTACGGATAGTCTCACGGTAGGGGATGCGGGGATCTGCAAGGCTTGCTTCAACCTTGAATTTGTTTTTGAGCTTTGCGCAGATAACGTCAATATGCATTTCGCCGAGACCTTTGATAAGAACATCGCCGGTTTCTGCATTCTTCTCGATCTCCATAGTGGGATCTTCTTCGGTGAGGCGGTTGATGCCTGCAAAGACTTTATCTTCTTCGCCCTGTTTCTTTGCGGAAACTGCAAGAGAAATGCAGGGAGCGGGGAACTCGATGGGTGCGAACTTGACGGGTTCTGCGGGGTCGGTCAGAGTATCGCCGGTGTTTGTGAACTGAAGCTTTGCCATTGCGCCGATGTCGCCTGCGCAGAGCTTGTCAACGTTGATGAGGTTCTTGCCGCGCATCATGTAAACCGCGCCGGATTTTTCACTCTTTTCGGCGTTGGGGTTGTATGCTGCAAAGGTTGCATCAATGGAGCCTGCATAAACCTTCATGATGGAGATCTTACCGACAAAGGGGTCGGCAACGGTCTTCATGATCTGAGCGGCAAACTTGCCGTCGCGCTTGATTTCAACGGCTTCGCCTGTGCGGGCGTTGACAGCGGGGCGGATGGGTGCCTTGTCAGCTGTGGGCATATAGTGAACAAGGTTGTTCATGAGGGTGTGAACGCCGGTGTTGAGCAGTGCGGAAACGCAGCAAACGGGAGTTACGGCACCTTCTGCAATACCGAGGTTGAGACCGCGAATGATCTCTTCCTGGCTGAGTTCCATTGTGTCAAGATAGGTCATCATGAGCTCTTCATCGCCTTCTGCGGCTGCTTCCATAAGAGCTTCGCGCAATTCTTCGGCACGGCCTGCGAGAGAAGCGGGAATGTCGATTTCCTTTTCGCCCTTGCCGTCGAATCTCTTTGCGGTCATGGTGGTCAGGTCAACGTAACCGACATATGCGCCTTTTTCGATAATGGGGAGCTGAATGGGAACGCAGGTAACGCCGAACTTGTCGTGCAGGCCTTCGATTGCCTTGTCAAAGTTTGCGTTTTCGCGATCCATCTGGTTGATGACGATCATGCGGGGCATATTTGCCTTTTTGCACATGCTCATTGCTTTTTCGGTGCCGACAACGGGACCGGAAACTGCGCTGCAAACGATAATTGCGGAATCGGCAAGAGCCATTGCTTCGTATACTTCGCCATAGAAATCAAAGAAACCGGGAGCGTCAATAAGGTTTACTTTGGTTCCGTTCCACTCAAAGGGAGCAACAGCTGCGCTGATGGAAATGTGTCTTTTGGTTTCTTCGGGATCATAGTCGGAAACGGTCGTGCCGTCGTCAACCTTGCCCATGCGGTCGAGAAGCCCTGCATTAAAAAGCATTGCTTCAGTCAAAGTGGTTTTGCCTTCTCCGCCGTGGCCGAGGACGGCAATATTGCGGATGCTGTCAGCTTGATAGTTTTTCATATCGTTGTTTATTTCCCCTCTCGTGGTAATTAATAATTAAACATTTGTTTATCAATCCTGGCTGCGCTGTGCACGGAATCGGAAGCGAAACGCGCACAAGCGTACACACTATTCCTAATTATAGCATAAAAAATCAGCGTTGTAAACACATTGGTTTTCAGCATTTGCGTGTTTTGCAATATATTTGCGGATTATGCGTACCGAAGGATCCCCGTGCGGGAATCCTTCGGCGTTGTTAAGCGAATGCTGTTTGACGGGATATCATGCCCGGTCATGGCCTGTTTAAAGCTTAATGCTTAGGGCAAGATTACATGCTCTGCATTTCGGCAATGCGTGCTTCAAGTTTTGCAAGCATTTCCTTTGCCTTTTCAAGCTTTGAACGTTCTTCCTCAACAACCTTTTCGGGGGCTTTCGCAAGGAAGCCTTGGTTATTCAGCTTGCCTTCGGCGCGGGAAACTTCGCTCTGCCAATGCTTCCTGTCCTTTGCAAGGCGGTCGAGTTCCTTTGCAATATCAATAAGCTCATTCATCGGCATAAATGCCTCACCGAGCGTTGAAACAACCGAAACTGCATTCCTGTCAATGCTGGACTTGTCGAGCTGTACGGAAACCGTGCTTGCACCGGCAAGCTTATTCAGATACGGTGCTGCTGCGCGGCATGCCGCCTCGTTTGCTGCATTTGTAACGATCGTTACATGCGCCCGTTTTGCAGGGGGAACATTCATCTCTGCGCGAACGTTGCGGATTGCGCGAACCATATCCATGAGTCCGTCGGCAGCGGCGGCTTCGGCGGGGAAGCTGAATGCAGCATCAGCCTTCGGCCATGCGGAGAGCATAATGGTTTCCTCGCTGCCGGGCAGACGGGTGTAAATATCCTCGGTGATGAAAGGCATGAACGGATGCAGCAGCTTCATGCTGTTTTTGAGTACATGAACAAGGATGGCGCGAACATTTGCTTTTTGCGCTTCATCCTCGCCGTAAAGGCGCGGTTTCGCCATTTCGATGTACCAATCACAGAACTCCGTCCAAATGAAGCTGTAAATCTTGTCAACGGCAAGATTCAGATCAAACGAGTCGAGATTTGCCGTCACGGCTTCGGCAACTTCGTTCAGACGATGCAGGATCCATTTATCCGCAATGTCGGTTATGCTCATGTCAACGGGATACAGCTCACCGTCGCCGAGGTTCATCATCACGAAACGGGAAGCGTTATAAACCTTGTTGCAGAAATTGCGTGCAGCCTCAACCTTTTTGGGCTGATAGCGCATATCGGTGCCCGCGGCAGTGCCGGAAGTCAGACTGAAACGCAGGGAATCGGCACCGTACTCTTTGATTATTTCCAACGGGTCGATTCCGTTGCCGAGGGACTTGCTCATTTTTCGTCCCTGCTCGTCGCGAACCATGCCGTGGATATAGACAGTGTCGAACGGAACATCGCCCATAACGTACAATCCGAACATTATCATTCTTGCAATCCAGAAGAAGATAAGGTCATAACCGGTGGCAAGGGTGGATGTTGGGTAATAATACTTCAGCTCGGGGGTTTTATCCGGCCAGCCGAGAGTGGAGAACGGCCACATGCCCGAGGAGAACCATGTGTCAAGAACATCGACATCCTGATGCAGGTTTGTACTGCCGCATTTCGGGCAGCGTTCGGGCGCGTTTTCTTCAACAATGGTTTCTCCGCAGCAGTCGCAATAATACGCGGGAATGCGATGTCCCCACCAGAGCTGGCGGGAAATGCACCAGTCACGGATGTTGTACATCCAATTATAGTACGTTTGAGCATATCTTTCGGGAACAAAGCGAATTCGTCCGCTTTCAACCGCCTTAATGGCGGGCTCCGCAAGATCCTTTACGGCAACGAACCATTGCTTGGAGACCATGGGTTCGATAGTTGTGCCGCAGCGGTAGCATGTGCCGACGTTGTGGCTGTAGGGCTCGATTTTAACCAGTGCGCCGCATTGCCTGAGATCTTCAACAAATATTTTGCGGCATTCTTTGGTTGTAAGTCCGGCGTATTTTCCGCCGAGTTCGTTGATATGCCCGTCCTCCGTGAACACACACATGCGGGGGAGCCCCGTGCGCTGACCGACTTCAAAATCGTTCGGATCATGACTCGGAGTGATTTTAACAGCGCCGGTGCCGAAGTCCATTTCAACATATTCATCCGCAACTATTGGAATTTCCCTGCCGATGATGGGCACAACAACGGTTTTGCCGACAATTTCCGTATAGCGCGGGTCATTGGGGTTAACGGCTATGCCTGTGTCGCCGAGGATGGTTTCCGGGCGGGTCGTTGCGCAGATGATGGAATAGCTGCCGTCCGGTGCATCATAGCGAACATGCCAAAGATTGCTGGGCTGTTCAACAAAATCAACCTCCGCATTGGAAATCGCCGTTTTGCAGTGCGGACACCAGTTGACGATGCGATCGCCGCGGTAAATCAGACCTTTTTTATATAAATCAACAAAAACTTTCGTAACTGCTCTGCTGCATCCGTCATCCATTGTGAAGCGTTCGCGCTCCCAATCGCAGGAAGAACCGAGCTTGCGAAGCTGAGTAACTATGCGTCCGCCGTATTCTTTTTTCCATGCCCAAGCATGTTCAAGAAAACCCTCTCTGCCGATATCCGTTTTTGAAATGCCTTCGGCCGCAAGCTTGTTAACAACCTTAACTTCGGTTGCAATGGATGCATGATCCGTGCCGGGCAGCCAGAGTGTTTCAAAACCGCTCATACGCTTGTATCGAATCAGTATGTCCTGCATGGTTTCATCAAGTGCATGTCCCATGTGGAGCTGACCCGTGATGTTGGGCGGGGGAATCACAATGGTGTAAGGTGGTTTATCGGGATTCGGCTCGGAATGAAAATATCCGCGCTCTTCCCATTTTTTGTACAGCCTTTCTTCAACCGAAGAAGGGTCGTAGGTTTTGGGCATTTCGTCGGGTGCAGCTGCGGTGTCTGCAATTCTCTCCGCGTTTTCAATGCCCTGATTGCTGCAATGATCGCACATTTTAAGTACCTCCGAAAAATAAAATCGCACCTCTCATCTTCAAAGGACGAGAGGTGCGCTCGCGGTACCACCTTTGTTGAACACAGCGGCCGGTCGGATGCGGGCAATCATCAAAAACAGAAAATCGCAGCGCAGAATGCCGAACGAATGCGTTCCACTTGAATCGCCATAACGGGGCGTGCCGTTCGGGTTGCTACCCCCGAATGCTCAGAAGCGACCTTCACACACTGTCCCTGCAATTTTCCCTTTCAGCCGAGGGGAAAAATCTCTTTTGCCGACAGAATGCTACTCCTCTTCGTCAACGCAATATTAAACAAACTTAATTATAACCGATGCATAAGGCCGTGTCAACAGCAATGCGGTAATATATCAAAATCGTCAATTTTTTGCTCCGCAGTGCGGGCAAAATGCAGCAGCGGAATTCAACTCGGAACCGCATGCAGCGCAATAACGCTTTGCCGAACAATCGGGTTTTGAGGAGTCGTCGGCGGGAAGCTTATTGCCGCAGCACGGGCAGAAAGCGGAAAGCTTATCAATCTGCCGGCCGCAGCTCGGGCACTTAATTGTGCCGTCAGCGGCATGAAAATCGCCGCCGCTGCATTCATACTCATTTGCGGCATCACCGCTTTGAGCATCGGACGAATCCTCGGCGGAGGAATCATCCGAGCCGCAGCAACATTCTCCGTTGCTGTCGCTGCTGCCGTTAGTGTTAGTGTTGATTTTGGACTTAACGCTCGAAAGCTCTGCCGTAAGCTTTTCAATGGAGGCATGAATCTCGCGTATCCTGTCAAATACGGGAACAAGTTCTGCCGGCGGTTCGGCATCGTTTTGGTGTGCTTCCCAAACCAAAAGCCCAAGATGCTCATAAAGCTCTGAAAGCTTGCTCTTTTCTTCAGAAACCTTGTATGTTATTTTTGCGGAATCAACAAGACCCTTCGCCTTGTCGCCGATTTTATCAAAAAAAGCCATTTGAAACCTCCTTATTTATACTGCGCGCGTGTTAACCGAACTCTTAATCGGTGCCTGCATAGTAATGTACCGATTAATCCGTTTATATACGTTTATACGGGAAACACATTATTTCGCGGGGTTGCCGAACAAAAACATAACGCCGTGGAGACCGTCGGCGCCCCGTGAACAATGCCCTTGGCAAATTATATGCCCAGGGAGGAGCAAACAGAATCAACAATGTTTCCGATAAACGGAATATCCGATCTGTTGCCCATTGCAGCGCGGTAGGAGCAGTAAAGCGTGAACAGCGCAACAATTGTGCATATGATCCAATGCACGGTCCTGAAGAATCCGAATTTTCCGAGAAGGATTCCGAATATCAACGAGGATACAAATGTGACAATATGAAGAAAGATAACCTGAACACACGCTCTGCGCACGAATGAGTTCTTTTCAATGAAAATCAGCACAACAGCGCAGACAAACGTTACGAGGGCAAGAAAGCCCCAGAAGCCGTTCAGAATGCCGAACACGGCAGTGAAAAGATAAACCAACGAGGCAAGCGTGTTTGCCTTCATTGAAGGAATAAGTGATGAATTTCCGTTTCTCATATTTTTACCTCCGTATAAGTTGAACAGTATTGCGAACCAGTATATCCCAACCCAATAATTATATAACAACATGGCGCGGAATGCAACACAAAAAAGGACATAATCCGATCAATTTGTTGTCAATACATAGTCGCACGGCACAAAAATCCGCACAGAAAACAACCGGTTGCCAAAAGCTCCGTCGGCTGCATCAACGAAATGCGGCAACCGCAAGTCCTTTGGGAAAATGATTCTTAAGCACGCCGTCAACAGCCTTGCCGAAACCGAGAGTGCAGCCGTCAACAGAAACTGCCGCAAAACCGCGCATATTGACAGGAACGGGGACAGTGTTGCCCGAAAGGTATCGGCGAAGTTCATCCGATTCCGGCAGAAAATCAATTTCATTGCGGGAATGAAGCCCGTGGCACGCAACAAAAAACGAGTGACAGGGTTTGAACCTGCCTTTAAGCAATTCACCGACTTCAACCCCGAGGGACAGTATGCGCAGCCTGAGCAGGTTTTCATGAAAGGTGAACGGTGCATAAACAATTCTGCCGTCAGACATACGGCGAATTTCATGAAGAAATTCATTTAACCTTGATTCATCACTGAAATCAAGAAAGGAATCCCTGAGGAACTCTGTAAGCGCCGCAATTTCGGCTTTATCCTTAATCAGCGGCACGGCAACAGCATCCGGTATGCAGTCGGAACGTTTTGCACGTCCGCTGCGCATCCCTGCTTTTTTTTGTGCGGTGCAGGCAGATTCCGCAGAAGCCGTTAATGCGGAAGTGTCGGGAAAGCTGCTTTGGTTCCTTTGCAGTCTTGCAGCAAAATGCCCTTCTCCGCAGCATGTATGCGGATAAAGCCTGTGCTGCATCTCAACAGTGAATTCCGGATGCATACGGCAAAACTCCTCAATTACATCTTCGTTTTCCTCGCGTGAGAATGTACATGTGGAGTAGATAAGCTTTCCGCCGGGCGCAACGCAGCGGCATGCACTTTCAAGAATTTGCTGCTGACGCTTGGCACATGCCGAAACATGTTCCGGTGACCATTCGGCAATTGCGGTCGGATCCTTTCGGAACATGCCTTCGCCGGAGCAGGGGGCGTCAACAACAACACGATCGAAATACTGCGGCAGGGCTTCCGCAACGGCATCGGGATGAGCGGATGTTACAACGGCATTCACGATTCCGAGCCGCTCAAGGTTGCGGGCAAGCAGTTTTGCGCGATTCGGGATAATTTCGTTTGAAACAAGAATTCCGCGGCCGCAAAGCCTTGCGGCGATTCCTCCGCTTTTGCCTCCGGGCGCGGCACAAAGGTCGAGCACGCGCATTCCGGGAGCTATTTCGGCAGCTTCGACAACGCTCATGGCGGAGGGCTCCTGCATATAAAAGAGCCCGGCGATATGATAAGGATGCGTTCCGATATGTTCCGGGTTTTCGGTAAGTATCAATCCTTCGTTAAGCAGCTCCGATTGCTTGGTTCGCCACGGACAAAGGTCAAGAAAGCGTTCCTTTGAGATTTTAAGTGTGTTTATACGCATTGCGCGGATGGGTGCATCCGAATAACAGGCAATAAAACGCTCATACTCAGCCGTGGTTTCGAAATCGGTGCGCATTCTTTTGATGAATGCGTGAGGGAGTTTGCTTTCGATGCCGCTGCCGCTGCAAATCTTGTGCGGACATTGTGCGTCATGGGACAAATCGGAGAAAGTCTCGCTCGAAAATGTATTGTTTGAATCCAAAATTCGCATTCCTTTCAATATCTGAATCTGAAATTAAAAATCTGTTCGCAAAGATCAACCGGTGCGCTTTCGCTGCCGAGCAGTCAAAAAGCGGCGGTCAGGCTCGGCTTGGGAATGCTCCGAAACGGGGTTCATTCTGTGCCGTGCGTAAACCGCCGCAGGGTTTGATTTCTCAAAGAGAAAATGCAGTGCGGCGATTACGCCGCAGCCATTATATCATGCAGTGCAGCCGTTCTGCAATGCCGTGTGCTTTATTTAAGCAGGCTCGCCGTGCTTGTTTCCGTGAACTGAGTGGTATAAAGATCATAGTAATAACCTTTGAGTTTCAACAGTTCGCGATGTGTGCCGGATTCGGTGATTCTTCCGTTGCGGATAACAAGAATTCTGTCCGCTGACCGGATTGTGGAAAGCCTGTGCGCAACAATGAAGCTTGTTCTGTTTTTCAGAACGGTCCGGATCGCACTCTGTATAAGCACTTCGGTTTCGGTATCGATGGAGCTTGTTGCTTCATCAAGAACAAAAATACGCGGGTCGGCAAGGATAACCCTTGCAAATGAAATCAGCTGCTTCTGACCTGTCGAAAGCCTTGCGCCGCCTTCGCCGACTTCGGTATCATAGCCGTTTTCGAGCTGTTCAATGAATTCATCGGCATGAACCGTTTTTGCGGCAGCACGGACTTCTTCATCGCTTGCATCCTTTTTGCCGTAACGGATGTTGTCCCGTATGCTTCCGGAGAACAGGTGCGGAGTTTGCAGAACATAGCCGAGCCTGTCCTGAAGCCAGAGTTGACTGCGCTTGCGGTAATCCGTACCGTCAATAAGAATGCTCCCTTCGGTCGGTTCATAGAACCTGCAAACAAGGTTCACAATTGTGCTCTTGCCGGCACCTGTTTCACCGACGAGTGCGATGGTCTCGCCCTGTTTAACCACAAGACTGAAATCTTTCAGCACTTTTTCGCCGCCGTTGTATGCAAAACTCACATTGCGAAATTCAATATCGCCGCGGATGTCCTCCCAGTTTTCGCGTTTGGGGTTCATGCAGTCACCGTATTTTTCAATAACTTCGGGAGTGTCCGTAATATCGCTTTCGGTGTCAAGCAGCGAAACAACGCGTTCGGCACTCGCCTGCGCACTTTGCATTTCCGCGAATATACCTGCAAGCTGCTGAATCGGGTCAAACAGGTTGGTGGTGTACGAAATGAAGGTTGAAAGCACACCGATGGTCATTGCCGCACCGAATACAGTGGGTGCGATAACGGTGCGCCCGCCGGCGTAAAGCGCAAGAGCGGTTCCTACCGAACCCAAAGTCATAACGATGGGGGTAAACATTGCCGAAAGCACGGCAGCCCGGATCGAGGCTTTCCGCATTTTGCCGGATTCTGCTTTAAACTCTTCAAAATTACGTTCTTCACGAACGAGCGTTTTCGTCGTGACCGCACCCATGATGCCCTCATTGAATGCACCTGTAATGCGGGAATTCTGTTTGCGTACGATTCGGTGCTGCTGAAGAATTCTTTTTTGAAACCATGCGCACAGAATCGCAATCGGCGGAACAACAATGAGCACGAGAAGGGCGAGCTTCCAATTCATTGAAAGCATCATGACGGTGCAGCCGATAACAAAGCCGCCGGACCAGAGAATATCCGTAAGACTCCATGCGATCATGTCGCTGAGGCGGGGAATATCGCCGATCATTCGCGCCATGATGTAGCCGACTGCGGTCTTGTCATAGTATGAGAATGACAACTCCTGTAGCTTCTTGAATGCGTCCTGACGAATATCATAAGCGATCGCCATTTCAAGCTTTCCGGCGCGTGAAATAAACATCACAGTCCCGAAGGATTGAAGCGCAATGACAATAAAATACACTGCGGCGAACGGAACGAGCCGCTTAATATCACCCTGCATGATTATGCTGTCGATTGCGTATCTGCTAAGCTGAGGGTAAACAAGGTCGATAGCCGCAACTATGAACATGAACACGATCAGCGGAATCAGCAGTTTTTTTTGACGCAGTCCGTAAGCAAGCAGCCGCTTCCAGACCTTCATGTCAACTTTTTTATTAAACTCCTCTTCTTTAAGAGCAGTGGTGGTAAGTTCTTCTGACATTAGTTTTCCTCCTGTTCGGATCGGAGCTCATCTTCAAGCAGATTCTGAATATCCGCAATGCGTTTATACAGTCCGTCCTGCTTAAGCAGCTCCTCGTGTGTTCCCGTCTGCACAAGCCTGCCGCCTTCAAGCACAAGAATTTTGTCTGCGCGGCAGAGCGTTGTGATACGGTGCGAAATGATGAATGTTGTGCAGCTGCTGCGGCGCGAATGCAGTGCATCGCGGATTGCCGCATCGGTTTCGGTATCAACCGCGCTCATAGAGTCGTCAAGCACGATGATTGGGGCTTTCTGCATCAGCATTCTTGCAATTGCAACGCGCTGCTTTTGTCCTCCGGACAATGTAACGCCCTTTTCGCCGACGACGGTGTCGTAACCGTTTTCGAAACTCTGAATAACGTCATGCACCGATGCAACGCGGGTGGCGTCAAACACCTCTTCAACGGCAGCATCAGGGTTGACAATGCGAACGTTTTCCATGATCGTTCTGGAGTAAAGGAAGGGTTCCTGTAAAACGATGCCGATATTGCGGCGCAGATGATGCCGCTCTATGTCGTTGATATTCACGCCGTCGATAAGAATTTCCCCGCTGCGGCATGTGTACAGCCTTTGCAGCAGCTGCACAAGGCTGGATTTGCCGGAACCGGTGGAGCCGAGAATAGCAACGGTTTCGCCGCGCTTTGCAGTGAAGCTGATGTCCTTAAGGACATCCTGTCCGTCCTCGTAGCCGAAATCAACATGGCGGAACTCAATGTCGCCGTGAATTTCCGGAGTCAATGCTTTCCCGGGTTCCTTTTCGGTGGGGACTTCAAGAATCTCGTCGATTCTGCCGAGAGAGACGCTTGCCTTGCCAAGGTCGGCAAGGGTTCGCCCAAGCTGACGAACGGGCCAGACAAGCATTGATGTGTAGCTTGAGAAAACAAGCATTTCACCAACCGATATTTCTTTACGGAGAGCAAAAATGATGCCTGCAACAAGACTGATGCCGATTTGCAGATAGCCAAAGCCGTCAGTGCAGCCCCAGTAGTAGGCAAGCATCATAAGAAGCTTATCGTTCTTTTTGCGAAAATCAGCGTTCTTCTCCGTGAAGTTTTCAAATTCGCTGCGTTGCTGCCCGAACGCACGCACAACACGCATTCCGGAAACGTTCTCTTGAATAACGGCAGAAAGCTTGCCTTCGGCCTCGTCCGAAAGAGTGAACTGATCCTTAACAAACTTGAAATACACGAACGATGCAACGGCAAGGAACGGCATTATCATTACGGAAAAAGCTGCAAGCTTCGGATTGAGCGTGAACATGATTATTGCAGCGGCAACGATCATGACGATTGTGCGAATGATTTCAAGCAGCTGATTTGTAACAAACCTGCGGATGGTGTCAACATCCGATGTGCAGCGTTGAATGATATCGCCGCTTGAAATATGCTTATAATAGTCGTAAGGCACGTTCGCAAGGTGCGAATAGAGCCTGTTGCGCATGTTGTAGGACATTGTTTCCGCGCCGTAGGCAATCTGACTTCTGCGAATATAAACAGAAAGTGCGTTCACACCTGTTGCAGCTATTAAAGCAATGCCCATGATATAGAGATGCTGTTCAAGAAAAGGGATTCCGCCGATTGAATCTATAAGGCGTTCGATCCAAGGGGCAACCGCAATGCCGCCGCTGTACCCTTCTTCGGCATAGCCGATGAGAACATAGTCGATGGTAAAGCTTGTTATGAGCGGTATGCAGTATGCGGACAGAGCCGCAAAAACTATGCCGAGCGTTCCGAGAATGAAATGCCCCGCCGTGCCGCGGCAGAATTCCGAAACAAGCTTCCAATTGATTGCGCGGTGCTTGATCTTTTCTTTTTGTTTCTTAGTCTTTTTGTCCATAGTTCCTCCAAAACTGTCGGTTGAATCGAAAACATGCAGCCGCTGTTCCGGTTCGGATGTGCGCCTTGTGATGCCGCAGCGGGTGAAGAGCTTTTTCGTTCGGCACACATGAATTCCGCACGGAGCAGAAAGCGGAACTGCGGTGCATACCGAAATAAACATTGATAAATTTGAAATGCAACGAAAGCATGTTCCGGAAAAGGTTAAAGGTATGCCTTTTCGGAAAAGCGGCTTTGAAGCAGATTTCGGTTTTGAAAAGAGCGTGCGAACCTGCGTTTATTAAACAAGGCCGAGCAACGGAAATCGGCTTTGGGCTGTTCGCCGAAGTGAACTGCTGCGCTTAAATATATGAATTGCAATGATAAGGTCTATGGGCAAAAACCGTATCTGCCGACGCGCAAGCGTGTGTTCGAATGCTCTTTTCTGTTTTCAAGTTTCGAAAAAGCGTTGATTTTCAGCGATTGCGGCAAAAAAACGAGCCGCAATCGTGCTTGCGGCTCGGATAAGGCTGAAACATCAAACCCCTGTTATTTGCTCTTGCAGCAAAAGTCAGGCATTGATGCACCGAAGGCGGCCGACTGCACAAACGGAAAACGGGTATACACCGAAGCCGTTGATTCCTGAGATAATCCTGTTCATGCTTTAACCTCCTTCATCTGATGGTACTCTGTTTACGGGTATCCGCCGCATGATCCGACGTGCCGCCTGCAAGGTTGAGTTATTTTCAACAATGCGTCATATCGGAACGGATTCCCGGCAACATGCTGTCATTATATTCCCATTTTTCAAAAAATGCAACACTAAATGCCCAGATAGTAATTATATATTGCGTCAACCCCGTGACCGGGCTTGACAATGCGGAGCAGTTGAATATAATACCAATTATCGGTAATAATGATTATGTACACCGATCGGTTTAATGCGTGAGCAATCCTGCGGCATAGGCAAAGCCCGAGCTTCGGGGAATATCCCGGGTGCCGCGCTTCCTTACGGCAGACTGTGATTCTCATCCGACATTGAATTCGATTTCAACACAATGTTATTGCATTGCATCAAGTGTGCATCAAACCCCGTGCTGCTGCACGGTTTCTGCGTCGGAACGGAGGCAGGGCAGTGCTTTTGCACACTTAGTTTCACACATACGGGTGCATCAGCATAACTGAAGTGTTATCCACATACAGGAGGTATTGTTATGAAAATCAGACCTTTATTCGACAGAGTTGTTATCAAGAGCTGCGAAGTTGAAGAAACCACCAAGAGCGGGCTCATCCTTACCGGAAACGCAAAAGAAAAGCCCCAGATGGCGGAAGTTATCGCAGTCGGCCCCGGCGGTGTTGTTGACGGCAAGGACGTCACGATGTCCGTAAACGTCGGCGACAAAGTTATCTATTCAAAGTATGCGGGCAATGAAGTCAAGCTTGACGGCGAAGAATACATCATCGTTCGCCAGAGCGATATTCTTGCCGTTGTTGAGTAACACGACAAGACGCTGAGCGTAATTTGATTCGGGATGCACCCGTTTCTGTCTGCTCAGTGGTCGCAGCAACTTTTAAAACTTTACTGAAAGGAAGTATTTTTTTATGGCAAAACAGATAAAACACGGAGAGGATGCACGCCGCGCTCTTGAAGCGGGCCTTGACACTCTTGCAAATACGGTTAAAATCACTCTCGGACCCAAGGGCTGCAATGTTGTTCTTGAAAAGAAATACGGCGCACCGCTTATCACAAATGACGGTGTTACCATTGCGAAAGAGATCGAGCTTGAAGACCCGTTCGAAAACATGGGTGCACAGCTCGTTCGCGAAGTGGCTGCAAAAACAAATGACGTTGCAGGCGACGGCACAACAACAGCAACAATTCTTGCTCAGGCGATCGTTCGCGAGGGCATGAAGAACGTTGCGGCAGGTGCAAACCCCATGGTTCTCCGCAAGGGCATTGAAGCAGCAGTTGAAGAAGCTGTTGCAGGCCTTAAGGAAATCAGCAAACCCGTTTCCGGCAAACAGGAGATCGCACAGGTTGCCTCGATCTCCGCTTCCGACGAAAGGGTCGGCGTACTTATTTCTGATGCAATGGAAAAAGTCGGCAACGACGGCGTTATCACCATCGAAGAAGGCAAAACAATGAAAACCGAACTCAACGTTGTTGAGGGTATGCAGTTTGACAGAGGCTATGCTTCCGCATACATGGTAACCGATTCCGACAAGATGGAAGCTGTTCTTGATGACCCCTATATTCTGATTACCGAGAAAAAAATCAGCAACATCCAGGAGATTCTGCCCGTTCTCGAACCTATCGCACAGCAGGGCAAAAAGCTGCTCATCATTGCGGAAGATGTTGAGGGAGATGCGCTTGCAACTCTCGTTGTGAACAAGCTTCGCGGCATCTTCACCTGCGTTGCGGTAAAAGCCCCCGGCTTCGGTGACAGGCGCAAGGAAATGCTCAAGGATATCGCAACCCTTACCGGCGGTGAGGTTATTTCCGAAGAACTCGGAATGGATCTTAAAGAAACCACGCTTAACCAGCTCGGCAGGGCACGCCAGGTTCGTGTCGACAAAGAGAACACCACCATTGTCGAGGGTGCAGGCAATCAGGAAGCTATTGCTGCACGCGTAAAGCAGATTCGTGCTCAGATTGCGGAAACCACTTCCGAATACGATAAAGAAAAACTCCAGGAACGCCTTGCAAAGCTTGCAGGCGGCGTTGCCGTCATTTCCGTCGGTGCTGCAACCGAACCCGAAATGAAGGAGATTAAAATGCGCATAGAGGACGCTCTTAACGCAACCCGCGCTGCGGTTGAAGAGGGCATCGTGCCCGGCGGCGGCATTGCGCTTCTCAGCGTTATCGACAGGGTTAAGGCGCTGGAGACAAAAAACGAAGGCGATTTCCGCACCGGCGTTGCAATTATCGTCCGCGCTCTTGAAGAGCCCATCCGCCAGATCAGTGCAAATGCAGGCCTTGAAGGCAGCGTTATCGTTGCAAACGTCCGCAGTGCAGGCAAGCTTGGCTATGGCTACGACGCAGCGAAAAATGAATACGGCATGATGGTTGAAAAGGGCATTATCGATCCCACCAAGGTCACAAGGAGCGCACTCCAGAATGCTGCTTCCGTTGCGGCAATGGTTCTGACCACCGAAAGCATCGTTTGCGATATTCCCAAGCCCGAAGCACCCGAACCTCCCATGGGCGGCGCAGGAATGTATTAATCAGTTGAAAAGCTGAACGAATGAATAATCCGTAAAGCAAAAACCGACAGCGGAGGAAAACGTATCCGCCGGTATCGGTCGACAATATGTGTACGATTAACGCCGGCAGGATGCATTGATGTGTTTTACCGGCGTTTTGTTAATTTACACATAAAAAGAGGTTCGAAAACGTAAAGTCTGTTTTCGAACCTCAAAACTTAAATACAGAGTGCTGAGCGGACAGTGCAAAAACTCACTCAGCCGCAGTCGATCTTTCGGCAGTTTCCTCGTTCAGTTCGAGTTTTTTCGTTGCACTGTCCATAGCATAGGATGCTGCAACACCGCCGGCAAAAAGAACAACAAGAACCACAATCCTCAGGAAACCGATGCCGGCTTGGTTGCGCATAACTTCCTGTATCACACAACCAACAATTGTTGCGAGCAGTATGCCGAACAGTGTATAGAAGGATTGACGATGGAAACGATTAAGCACCTTCCGAACAATCAGCAGCATCGGAATCGCAACAACAAGAATTCCGGCAATAGAGGACAGGCCGAGGACGATATTCTGCCCGGGATTGCTGAGAAACTTGGTGAATACTTCCATGAAACTCTTATAAACGTTCATGTTTATAAGAATGAACGATGTACTCACGCCGGGAAGAACGGTGCCGATCATGATTATCCCGCCGCAAAGCGCAGCAAGCAGGGGAGTAAGTTCACGGCTTGCCGCGACTGCTCCGGTACCGGATTCACCCGTAAAAAATCCAAGCAAAACAAGTGTTATTGCAAACGCAAAGCCAAGGATAATATAGAGCCAATTAGTTTTTTTAAACGGTTCGTTACCATTTGCTTCTTTCAGAAAAGAGGGGATACTGCCGATTACAAGCCCCATAAAAAGGCAGACGATTTCTGTCTGATATTTTGCAAACAGACTGTCGATCAAAAACATGAAAACCACAAAACCGATAACGCCGCCGATGCCGAGCGGAAGCAGAAAATTAAAATTCTTTTTCGGTGCTTTGAAAAAACCGGTGATTGCTTCAATCGTCGGCTGATACAACCCCATCGAAACGGCAAGAATTCCGCCGCTGAGTCCGGGAATGATTGCTCCCGCACCGATCACAAATCCTGCGAGAATTTTGCTGAGAAACAGATTCAAATTTTTCCTCCAATTTCGAATGCGGCCGAATACACTTCAGCATATTGACCGCTATTCCTTAGTAACAGCAACATTATACCATAAAGATACAGAAAGATAAACCGTTTTTATTTGCGGCAGCATAAATGTTCAAATTAATTCTTTTACAGCGGATGCACTCGGCATTTGAACAGTGATGCAAAAATATACCAAAACATTTTTGAACAAGTTTGTATATTCGAGCATTTTCGGGCGGTTTTTTGTTCCGAAAAAGGGGTTGAATGATATATAACGCTCGCGGAGGAGTTGGAAATTTGCCTT
>ERZ791794.361-NODE-361-length-35253-cov-75.225382_pt1 | contig 35253 bp, 20 predicted proteins | sample MGYA00510312_ERZ791794 | MGnify/ENA primary metagenome ERZ791794 (study PRJEB30046, sample SAMN00791977) | human gut metagenome | study: EMG produced TPA metagenomics assembly of the A metagenome-wide association study of gut microbiota in type 2... | reverse complement strand
AGAAACCCAGGCAGACGTGGTTTCCACCTTATATTATAATATAGAAGGAAAAGAAGTTGAAAAGCCAACTGCAGGTGTTTATATAATAAAACAACTGTTAAGTAATGGAAAAATACGTTCTCGCAAGGTTTTTCTAAAATGATAAACTTTCTGTTACACCACGCAAAGTATGTTTCGAAAGAAATCCATACCTTTGCCGCCGTGAATAAACATTTTAGTGCACGCCTAAATTTTTAAAGCATAAATCAAAAATGAATAGAACATGATTGAACAAGTGTTAACAATGAAACGGACAGCAGCCTTATGCTTGATGGGAGCTTTCTGCAGCCTGAATGCTCAGGCACAGAAGATCCAGGTCAAGGGTAATCTTGTTGACGGTACAGGTGAGCCTCTGATAGGTGCCACTGTAAAAGTGAAAGGTAATGCCAGCGTCGGTGCGGTCACCGACTTAGATGGTAATTTCAGCATCAGTGTTCCTTCTGAGAATTCTATCCTCGTATTTACATACGTAGGTATGAAGACCAAGGAAGTAAAGATTGGTACGAAGAGAGAGTTCAAACTTACTCTTGAAGACGACAACGCCATCGGCGAAGTTGTAGTCGTTGGTTATGGTCAGCAGAAGAAGGCTTCTGTCGTGGGTGCCATCACCCAGACCACAGGTAAGGTGCTGGAACGCGCAGGTGGTGTTTCTGATATCGGTTCTGCCCTGACAGGTAATCTGCCAGGTGTGATTACATCATCTTCATCAGGTATGCCTGGTGATGAGGATCCTAAGATTGTGATTCGTGGTGTGAGCTCTTGGAACTCTTCCGACCCTCTCATTCTTGTGGATGGTATCGAGCGCCCTATGTCGAGTGTGGATATCCATTCCGTGCAGTCTATCTCTGTATTGAAGGATGCTTCTGCCACCGCCGTCTATGGTGTGAAGGGCGCGAATGGTGTCATCCTGATTACCACCAAGCGTGGTACAGAAGGCAAGGCTAAGATTTCTGCCAGTGCAAGCACTGCGATCAAGCTGGTGTCTAAGTTGCCTGAGACCTACGGTTCAGCCGATGCGCTCTATTATGTGAACCAGGCAATCAAGCATGAGTTGGGACTCTCACCTTCAAGCTGGGGTGACATCCGCTCTACCGACTTCATCAACAACTATAATGCTCCTGCAGGCAGTATTGATCCGGAGACCGGATTCCTGATGAGCGAGCGTTATCCTGATGTAGATTGGCAGAAGGAACTCTTCAAGGACTACGCCATGTCTTACAATGCCAATGTGAATATCGCTGGTGGTACCAAGGCTGTGAAGTACTATGCAGCCATCGACTATCAGCACGAGGGTGACCTCTTCCGCGAGTGGAATAACAATCGTGGTTATACCAGTGGTTACGGATTCAACCGTATCAACGTTCGTTCCAATCTCGACTTCCAGCTCACCAAGACTACCACGCTGAAGGCAAACCTTTCGGGTAGCCATGGTATCCGCAAGTCACCTTATGGTTTGGAGAAAGGCTCATGGGCTGAGTCCCAGCTCTGGCAGGCAGCTTACTCAGCACCTCATGATACCTTCCTGCCACAGTATAGCGATGGTGTTTGGGGCTATTTCCCTAAAGATGAGCAAGGCTCTCCTAACTCAGTAACCAATCTTGCACTTCATGGTGAGCAGTCAACCACCACAACCCGTATCAACACCGACTTTACGCTCGAGCAGGATCTTTCCTTTATTACTAAGGGATTGAAGGCATCTGCCATCGTATCTTGGGATAACGTGTTTGTGGAGGCAAACCGAGGTGTCAATGACCTCAATAATGCAGCCCAGTATAAGTATATCGACCCTGTTACGGGTAAGGTGACCTATAAAGAGAAGCCTGCGGGAAACAACAACTTCGATTTTGTGGAGACCATCGCATGGAAGACTGATGCGGGTGCACTCAACAACGATCTTACCCAGCGTAACCTCTTCTATCAGGCACAGCTCTATTGGGGACGCAAGTTCGGCAAGCACGATGTAACAGCTATGGGCGTATTCAACCGCTCTGAGCGTGCTACGGGTTCTCAGTTTACCAACTACCGTGAGGACTGGGCATTCCGTACCACCTATAATTATGACGATCGCTACATGTTCGAGTATAACGGTGCCTACAACGGTTCGGAGAAGTTCTCCAAGGACAATCGTTTTGCCTTTTTCAATTCTGGTGCTATCGGTTGGAACGTAGCCAACGAGAAATGGTTCAAGCCTGTGGCTGAAACAAAGGTATTCGGTAGAAATCTGATTGATATCCTCAAGCTTCGCTACTCTTATGGAGAGATTGGTGAGGATAATGTATGGGAACGCTGGCTCTACCAGACCACTTGGGCTTATGGTGGCAAGACCCATCTTGATTCAACCAACCCAAACAACGAATCCATTTATACTTGGTATAAGGAAGCAAAGGTAGGTAACCCAGATATCCATTGGGAGAAGGCCATCAAGAAGAACTTCGGTATCGACTATGCTTTCCTCGGTGGTCTCGTAGCCGGTTCGCTTGAGTTCTTCAGCGAGAAGCGTTCCGACATCATGATTGCCGGCAGCAGCCGTTCGGTGCCTTCCTATTTCGGTGCTTCTGCTCCTTTCCTGAACAAGGGTAGAACCAAGACCACAGGTTATGAGCTGGAAGTTCGTCTGAAGTATGATTTTGCCAACGGTATCCATGCCTATGCCAATATGAACATGACGCATGCAAAAAATGTTGTTACCGAGCATGACGACCCAGAGTTGCTTCCTGCATACCAGAAGAACGTTGGATTCTCCATCGGACAGGGCAAGAGCTATCTCGACAATGGTACTGCACAGTCTTGGGATGATGTCATCGCCATGACTCCTCATAATACCAACGACAACCAAAAGTTGCCAGGTCAGTATATCATCACCGACTTCAATGGTGACGGTGTGATTGATACCAATGATAGTGCGCCTTATGGCTTTACAGGTACTCCTCAGAACACCTACAATGCCACTATCGGTATTGACTACAAGGGATTCAGTATCTTTGCGCAGTTCTATGGCGTAAACAACGTGAGCCGCTATGTAGCATTCAACTCACTGCCTAAGCCATACCTCCACACGGTGTTCAAGGAGGGTGCTTACTGGTCACCATCAACTCCAAACGGAATTCCTTCACTCCGCATGAACTCTACTCCAAGTTACTATGAGGGTACCCGCTTCCTCTACGACGGTTCGTTCTGTCGCTTGAAGAACCTGGAGGTGGCTTATACCTGGAATGACGGATGGATCAAGAGTCTCGGTCTCTCGATGTTGAAGGTTTATGTAAATGGTAACAACCTCTTCCTCTGGACTGATATGCCTGACGACCGTGAGTCGAACTTCGCAGGTACAGGTCTTGCTTCTCAGGGTGCATACCCTACAATGAAGCGTATCAACTTCGGTATCAAGTTAGAGTTGTAAACAGCGTTAATATAACACATTATTTATTATGACAAGAATAATTTCTAAATATAAGTCTGCCTGCCTGGCGTTGGCATTGGGATGTTCTCTCGCCCTGACCACCAGCTGTACAGACTATCTTGACAAGTCACCAGAATCGGATGTATCTCCAGAGGCTGCTTTCAAGAATTTCAAGAATTTCCAGGGCTTTACAGAGGAGCTTTATCTCTGTATTCCTGACTTCTCCAAGAGTTACTGGACAACGTGCTGGAACTGGGGTGAGGATGATATCCAGGCTGTGGGTTACGACTACCTCATGGGCTACAAGGTTGACCAGGGTGACTTCTGGGGCTGGCAGCAGGAATATGACGGATGGGGCGCATGCTTCATGGACCAGGGGTCAAGTTTTTTGAATCCAAGCGATGCTGGTAATAATTATCGTTTTTCTCGTGGTCTCTGGAAGGCTGCATGGTATGGTATCCGTAAGGCGAATCTGGGTCTGGAGAATATGGACCTGATGACGGCTGCCACCCAGGAGGAGAAGAATACCATCAAGGGTCAGTTGCTCTTCTTCCGTGGATGGCTTCATTTCCAGCTGATCCAGTATTTCGGTGGTCTGCCATATATTGATCATACCATAGCTGCCGACCAGCCAATGACTCTTCCTCGTGAAACCTGTCAGGCATGTGCCGAGAAGGCTGCTAAAGACTTCCGTGAGGCTGCAGAGCTTCTGCCTATCGACTGGGATAAGTCTTCTGTTGGTCGCAATACATTAGGCAAGAATGGCTTCCGCATCAACAAGATTACCGCACTTGCCTATGAAGGCAAATCACTCTTGTGGGCAGCTTCTCCACTGGTGAAGAACTGCGATGACAAGATGAATGTAAACGGCAATGCCAGCACCTACGATTACGATACCAACTATGCACAGCAGGCTGCTGAGGCTCTTGGCGAACTCCTCACCCTTGTAGAATCAGGACAGACCCAGTACAAGCTCGTGGATTTTGCTAATTACTCAGATCTGTTCTATACCTGGAACAAGAACATGCTTCCTCCAGGTTCTACCGAGAATATTCTCCGTGATATTCCAGCCGATGCATGGCAGAACTCTCACTTCGGAGTGTTCACCGAGTTTGGCGGTCAGATTCTTACAGGTGGTCAGGCTGCCTCACAGCCTACAGCCAACTACGTAAACTATTATGGTATGGCGAATGGTCTTCCTCTCGATGACCCAGAGTCTGGTTTCGACCCAACCCATCCTTGGAAGAACCGTGACCCACGTTTCTATCACGACATCGTATATGATGGAGTAAAGGTGGTAGAGGGAGCCATCGAACCGGAAGCCAACCGATATGCCAACCTCTATACAGATGGTACTTACCGTGACGATATCAACGAGAGCCGCACTGGTTACCTGCTTTATAAGTTCATTCCTATGATCGCCAACACCTATGATATGGGTGCTACTTATAACAAGTTGTACATTGATGTGCCTTACCTGCGTCTTGCCGACTGTTATCTGATGTATGCCGAGGCTTGTGCAGCCGTAGGTGGAGCCACCGCTTCAGCCAAGTGCTCACTCACAGCTCTCGATGCAGTGAACAAGATTCGCGAGCGTGCCGGAGTAGAAGGCGTAGCAGCCAAGTTTACTGGCAACAAGGACAAGTTCATGGATGAGGTTCGCCGCGAGCGTGCCGTAGAGCTTGCTTTCGAAGGTCATCGTTTCAACGACCTGCGCCGCTGGTTGCTTCTCGACAAGGCACCATACAACATCAAGACATCGCAGGAGTTTGTACGTGCAGGAAAGTTTGATCCAAAGAATCCACAGAACACCGAGGTTTCCGGTTTCAAGGAGAAGACCATTCTTACCCGCCACTTCACAAGCAAGCACTGGTGGATGCCTCTGAAGAAGAAAGACACCAGTATCTATCCTGAGATGTTCCAGAATCCAGGTTGGTAATAGAGTGTGAATCAAGAAAACAATTAAAAGAATAAAGAAGGAAAAATTATGAGCAACATAATTTCAAGATATAAAGCGATTCTTCCGGTTTCCCTCTTCGCTCTCTCTGCACAAGGAGTGATGGCACAGGATGCCACAGAAGCAGACACCATCAACGTGGCATTCCGCAAGGCGGATGCCCGTGATGTAATCACTCCTGTCAGCACGGTCAAGGTGAAGAATCTGCTGGAGAAGAACTACAATACCTATAGCCTCGACAATATGCAGGCTTTGGCTGCAGGTTATAACGGGTCGCTGTGGAACCAGGGTGATGCACTCGTGCTGATTGACGGTGTGCCACGTGATGCAAACAATGTTTTGCCAACGGAGATAGAAGACATTACCTTCCTCAAGGGTGCTTCTGCCGTTGTTCTCTATGGTAGCCGTGCTGCAAAGGGTGTTATCCTCATCACAACAAAGCGTGGTAAGATTGAACCGCTGAAGATAAGCGCCCGTGCCAACTATCAGATGAGTGTAGCGAAGTCTTATCCTACCTACCTCGATGGTGCGCAGTATATGACGCTTTACAATCAGGCTCTTGCCAATGATGGTCTTTCTGCTAAATATTCAGATGAAGACATCTATAACACGGCTGCAGGTACCAATCCTTACCGTTATCCAAACCAGCAGTTCTATAATTCTGATTACCTCAAGAAGACCAAGTCTCGCTACGATGTGACGGCTGAGTTCGAGGGTGGTGGTAAGTTTGCACAGTTCTATACCAACGTGAGCTACTACCGCGAGGGTGATTTCCTCAATTTCGGTGAAGGAAAGAACAACTATACCGACCGCCTGAACGTACGTGGTAACATCGACCTGCAGCTCGCTGACTGGGCTTCTGGTTGGGTGAATGCCAACGCTACCTATTATAACCAGCATGGTTCAAACAGCGAATTCTGGAAGGCAGCTTCTACATTGCGCCCTAACCGTGTGGCTCCATTCATCCCGCTGTCTTATCTTGACCCGATGGATGCCAATTCTCTGGCTCTCATCAATAACTCAAGAAATATCATCACCAATCCTGCGGGATTGCCAGCCGGACAGTATTTCCTGGGTGCTACACAGGAAGACCAGACCAATGCCTTCGCAGATATGTATGCAGCAGGCTACAACACCTGGACTTCCCGCCAGATGCAGTTTGATACTGGTATCAAGTTTGATCTCTCTTCTTTGCTGAAGGGATTGAGCTTCAAGACCATGTTTGCGGTTGACTATTCTACGTCATACACAACATCCTTGAACGACAGTTATGCAACCTTCGGTGTCAACTGGACACAGTTTGACGGCAAGCAGATTATCGGTTCCGTCACACAGTATGGCGAGGATAAGCATACGGGTACTTTGAACTCCAGCAACTCAGCAGAGCGCCAGACTCTTGCCTGGACCGGACAGTTTGACTACGTTAACTCCTTCGGCAATCACAATGTCAATGCCACCTTGCTCGCCAATGGTTATCAGCAGACCATCAGCGGTGAGTATCACAAGGTAAGCAATGCCAACCTGGGACTTCTCGTGTCATACAACTATGCACATAAGTACTATGCCGACTTGGCAGCCAATGTGGTACATTCGGCAAAGCTTCCTGAGGGCAACCGCAATGCCATCTCTCCATCGGCAACTCTTGGCTGGAGACTCTCTGAAGAGAATTTCCTGAAGGATGTAAACTGGCTCAATGACCTCCGTCTTACTGCAGGTTATACCGTCTTGAACCAGGATCTTGATATTTCTGAGTACTTCATGTATGAGAATATCTTCACGGCTACCGGTACATGGTGGGGATGGTCTGACGCCAACAACAGCATCCAGACTTCCGACTCGCAGCGTGGTGGTAACGACAAGCTGGGCTTCATCAAGCGCAAGGAGTTCAACGTAGGTTTGAATGGTGCCTTGTTCAGTAACCGACTCAGCTTTGCCGTAAACTACTACAACACGGTGACTGATGGCTTGCTCGCTCAGCCAGATTACATCTATCCAAGCTATATGCATACCTACTGGCCTGTATCTACATTCGTGCCATACATCAACTATGGTAAGAATCGCCGCACAGGTGTTGACTTCTCTCTCGGTTACAAAGACAAGGTGGGAGACTTCGAATATGGTATCCAGGCATTCGGACAGACCAACAGTTCAAAGAACCTGAAGGTTGCAGAGAATGTAGAGTATGACTACATGCGTACAGAAGGCAAGCTCACTGATGCCCTTTGGGGATATGAGTGCTTAGGCTACTACAACAGTCAGGATGAAATTGACAATGATAAGGTCAAGAGCTCTTTCGGTACAGTAAAGCCAGGTGATCTGAGATACAAGGACCAGAATGGAGATAATATCATCGACAGCAAGGACCGCGTGGTTATCGGTCGCTGGAGCGCCAAGTTCACCGGTGGTATGAATCTTACCTTGAAGTACAAGAACTTCACTCTCTTCGCCATGTTGACAGGTCAGTTTGGTGGCAATGCTCTCAAGGACGATACCTACAACTGGGTTTACGGTGAGCGTAAGTACAGTGATGTGGTACTCGGTGCCTGGACAGAGAGTAAATACAAGAACGGTGAGTCTATCACCTATCCTCGTCTGACAACACAGAGTGGTGACAACAACTTCTGTGCTTCCGACTACTGGATGTATTCTACAGACCGTATCGACTTGAGCCGCGTGCAGCTTACCTACGACTTCAACAAGTCTCTCTTCGGAGACAATAGCTTGGTTAAGGGCTTGCAGGTATATGTCAATGGCAGCAGCCTCCTGACGATAGCCGGTGAGCGCAAGCAGATGGAACGCAATGTAGGTTCTGCTCCTCAAACCCGCAGTTTCACCATCGGTGCAAAGGTTGAGTTCTAATATAGAAAATTAAGATAACGAAAATGACAAAAGTGATGAACAACTTACTATCAAAATATAAAATTGGTGGAGTGGTGCTCGGACTGGCTCTTTCGATAGGACTGACAAGCTGTGACGACATGTTTAAGCCTGCCATCGAAAACCATCTGGGTTTCGAGTATATGTACGACCATCCAGACTATGCAGATGGTTTGCTTGGCAACGCCTATACTCGTTTGCCAAACGGCTCTTACTCATTCAATGATGTTGCAACAGACGATGCCGTAAGCAACGATGCTACCGACTCTTATCGTAAGATGACTGGCGTAGATAGCTGGACTTCAAGCAACAATCCGGTGGAAACCTGGCGCAACTGTCGTGCAGCCATCCAGTATATTAACCTCTTCCTTGCCAATGTGGATAAGGTAAACTGGAACAGCGATGAGGTAGTGCGTGCCATGTATGAGCAGCGTTATATCGGCGAGGCCAAGGGTTTGAGAGCACTCTTCATGTACTATCTGCTCCGTGCCCATGGTGGTTTGGATGCCAATGGAAAACTCCTCGGTGTTCCTAACGATCTTGTGCCAACAAATGTAAATTCAGATTTCAATTCTCTGGAGGTGCGTGCTTCTTATGCCGACTGCATGAAGCAGCTCATTGCGGATGCAGAAGAGGCTGTACGTGTACTTCCTGTTGATTACAAGGATACGGATAACGAGACAATGACCGTTAGTTGCCTTGGCAAATCCTATACAGTTACAAAGGCTACTTACAATCGTGTACTTGGTACCAACTTCGCCGGACGCTTAAGTGGTCGTATCGCCCGTGCCGTTCTTGCACAGGCTACATTGATGGCTGCATCTCCAGCCTTTGCCAGTGGCAGCGGCGTAACCTACGAGCAGGCAGCCCAATATGCTAAGGCTGTGCTCGACCTCAATGGCGGCATTTCAGGCATTGATACAAATGGTTTGGAGTGGTATGCAGACCCAAACATGAAGGATCTTACAGCGGCAGAATGTCCTAAGGAAGTACTCTGGCGTACAGAGAAGAGCGAGAACAATGATTTGGAGACCAAGTACTACCCACCATCAATCTATGGTCAGGGTCGTATCAATCCAACCCAGAATCTTGTAGATGCATTCCCTGCTGCCAACGGTTATCCTATTACAGATGCCAAGAGCGAATATGACCCAGCTAATCCATACGCAAACCGTGACCCACGTCTGGCTAAGTACATTATCTATAACGGACAGACAGCCGGTTCAGGAAATGCCGTCATCAATACACAGGCAGACAATGCTACTAATCTCGATGGTCTCAACAAGGACGTTTCCAAGTCAACCCGCACAGGTTACTATATGAAGAAACTCCTCCGTCAGGACATCAACCTGGATCCTACGGTAAACGGCAAGGCTTATCATTATACAGCCCGCATCCGTTACACAGAGCTTTATCTGGATTATGCCGAGGCAGCCAATGAGGCTTATGGTCCTAAGGGTGGCACAGGTTACTCAGCCTACGATGTCATCAAGGCAATCCGTGAGCGTGCAGGCTTGGGAGAGTTTGGCGATGATCCATACCTGGAAGAGTGTGCACAGAGCAAGGAAAAGATGCGTGACTTGATTAGAAACGAGCGCCGCATCGAGCTTTGCTTCGAAGGCTTCCGCTTCTGGGATCTGCGTCGCTGGAAGGCTAACCTCACAGAGGAGGCAAAGGGTATGAGTATCACCAACGAAGAGGCTGGCAAGAAATATACTCCAATCTCAGTGGAAACACGTAACTTCAAGGAGAATGCCTTCTATGGTCCTATACCATACGACCAGATTCTTAATTTCCCATCACTCGTTCAGAACGCTGGATGGTAAAAAGAACAACATTTGGTAATAACAAGAAAAAATGAAGAATATGAATAAAACATTCAGAAAAATAGGAACTGCAATCATGGGACTTGCCTTGGTCGCTGGTCTTTCTACCTCTTGTTCAAACGGAGATTGGGAAGATAGTCTTCAGGGAGGAACAGCCAATGGTGGCAACAACGGTAAGATATCTGTATATTTCTCTATGCAGGCACCTATCCGCGTTATCACCCTTGGTAATGACGATGATGCAGTAAACACCGATGACAATGCTCATCAGTTCAAGCTGCAGGCAACTTGGGGTGGTGGCTACAAGAATACCAAGGACTGTAAGATCAGCTATCAGATAGATCCATCTCTTCTGCCAGAAGGCAGTGGTATGGAGGTGCTCCCTTCATCCTACTATACCCTGGAGGATCCTAACACCCTGACTATTCCTAAGGGAAAGATTATTGGTGGTACAACAGTGCATCTTACTGATGCCTTCTTCAACGATCCAAAGGCTGCTACTACACACTATGTATTGCCAGTAAGACTCGTTTCTTCCCTCACTGGTGATGCTATCCTTGAAAAGCAGAACTACCAGTTGCTCTGTGTGAAGTACAAGAATCAGTACTCAGGTATGTATTGCAAGACAGGAACTACCAATATCCAGGATCTGAAGACCATTACCCACAAGAATGAGGATGCCCTGGATGTGGTTTCAACTGTAGATTTCAACACATCTTCTATCACTTACTCTTATCCGGTAAAGGAGTGGAAGCATGATGATGCAACGGATAGCTGGAGCCAGATTGATGCAACCAAGAAGTTGACCTTGACGCTGGCATTCAATGGTGAAAACTGTAAGGTTCTTCAGGATGGCAAGGAAATCGGTACTGGTACTTTTGCTCCTCGTGGCATTCAGGATTTCAGCGACAAGAACCGCATGGCTGATTGTCTGAAGATCAAGTTTAATGCTACTGTTGTGACCAATGCTGGTGATGCAGAGCACGAGAAAACATGGACCATCTCTGCCGACTATGTGATGTCTATGATGAGTCGTGGCAACAAGCTTGAGTCATGGAAGTAATTTCGTAACAAACTAATGAAAATGAATTTAGTAGTATGAAAGTAAATAAATATATTATATCTGCACTGGTCTGCCCATTTGTTTTGGGCAGCTGTGCAGACTGGGATGACTGGAAATATGACGTAGAGAAGCCTCAGACCATCGCTCAGTATGAGTACCTCAACGACTATGCGCCATTGAAGGAGTATCTGGATCGTGGTGCTCATCCTGGCTTTAAGGTTAGTGCTGCACTTGGCGTGGACGAGTTCAACCAGCAGGGTCCTCTCTTCCGTCTTGCAGCCCATAACTTTGATGAGATTGTTGCAGGCAATGCCATGAAGATGGCTTCCTGTGTCAACGACCAGGGTGTGATGGATTTCAGTAAGGTATCTTCCTTTGTACGTGCAGCAGAAGATGCAGGGTTAACAGTTTATGGTCATGCGCTTGCCTGGCATGCTCAGCAGCCTAGCAAGTATCTGAATGAGCTGATAAAGGATAAGGAGTTACCTCCTGCAGAGGAGAATCCTGGTCTTATCATCACGGCTGGTGATCCTAAGGCAGATACCTGGGAATATGAAATCTACTATGATTTGGATGAGCCTCTTAAAGCTGGTAAAACTTACGAGATTTCACTTAATGTAAGGGGAACTAATCCTGGAACGATTGATTTCTGGCCTGGTAAGAAAGATGGTTCTGCTACACAGTATGGAGCAGGTTCATTTACTGTAGCTGAAAGTGCTGTTGACAATGAATTCACTTTCACGCCAAATGCAGATATTGACCGTATGCGTTTCTGCTTCGGAAAGATTGGCGGTACTCTCTATTTTGATAATTTTGTATTGAAGGAAAAGGGCTCTGACCATAATCTTGTAGTAAACTCTACCTTTGATGAAAATGATATTTCTCACTGGACCAAAGTTTCTTGGGTAGACGTCAACTATAAGATTGGTAATGTCGCTGGTGTGGGTGCTGTTGATATCCCTGTAAGTGTTGGGCATCTTACCTTTGATGATGGTCAGAACCTTGGTGGATGGGGTATGGATAATGCGCCAAAGATTGTAAATGGTGTTTGTGAGGTTGGTAACAACGCAGCCAAGGAAAACCCTTGGAATGCACAGGTTTGCTATGAACCAGGTTTCGCTTTCGAGAATGGTAAAACCTATCACTTGAAGATGAAAATCAAGGGTTCTGTAGCTGGTGAATTTGGTGCTGGATTCCAGAATCCTGAAGGATACCAAGGCTGTGGTGACTTCCCTACCATCAACGTTACAACTGATTGGAAGGAAGTTGATGTGACTACCACATGTAATGGTGACAATGCCTTGCGCCTGCTGCTGAATATCGGTAAATATGCGGGTACCCTCTATATTGATGATTTTGAAGTTTACTACACGAAGTCTTCAAATGGTATCCCTCTCACCCCTCAGGAGAAATCAGATACTCTTACCTGGGCGATGAACAAATGGATAAGTGGCATGATGCAGGCCACTGAAGGCAAGGTGAAGGCTTGGGATCTCATTAACGAGGCTGTCTCAGGTGGTGGCAATGTGAATGGCTTCTATGCTCTTCAGACTGAGGCTACCAGTGAGCATAATCCACAAGATTTCTACTGGCAGGATTACTTCACACCAGAGATGTATGGTCCTATCGTAGAGAAGGCGGCTCGTGATGCTTATGCTGCGGTAGAGGGTACAAATCCTGAAGACCTCAAGCTCTTCATCAACGATTATAACCTGGAGTCTGACTGGGACGACAATAAGAAGGTGAAGTCGCTCAAATACTGGATTGAAGTATGGGAAAAGAAGGGTAAGGAACTCGGCTGGAACACCAAGATTGATGGTATCGGATCCCAGATGCACATCAGCTACTATGAGAATCCACAGACTCTGGAAAGCAAGAAGAAGGCCATCCAGAACATGCTCAAGATCATGGCAGAGACTGGCAAGCTCGTCCGTATCTCAGAGATCGATATGGGCTATGTAGATAAAGATGGCAAAGATGTTACTACTGCTCAGCTGGAGAAGCTTCCTATTGAAGAGCGTGTGGCTAAGGAAAAGGCTATGGCTGAACACTACAAGTGGATTATCGAGCAGTATTTCAAGATCGTTCCTGTCAGTCAGCAGTATGGTATCTGCCAGTGGTGTCTCACCGATTCACCAACAGACAGCGGTTGGCGCCCTGGACAGCCTGTAGGTCTTTGGAACCTCAACTATCAGCGCAAGCCTGCTTACGGTGGTTTTGCTGATGGTCTTGCTTCTTCTGCTAAAGGAGAAAGTGATGTAAAATAATTAATGATTAATTTAAAATAATAAACGATGAGGAAATTTTTATTGACTTTCGTGGCAATTATTGCATCGTGCATGGCTATGGCTGCATCGATTGCAGAAAATGAAGTGGATTATTCGTATCTACGAGGTACGTATACTACTAGTGCGTATCCAAATACTTATGAATTGTTAGAAGAAAATGGATTTCCTAAAAGAGCATGTACAATAGGCGTTCAAATGAAAGCTTTGCCTTATGGTTACCATTATTCTTGGAAAATATTAAAAGGTAATGGTGATGAGGTCCTTCAAGTACAACCTGGAACAAATTTTGCATATATAGGCCAGAATGGACACACTGATGTTTTTGAGTTTTCTATAAGCATAATAGATGAGACTACAGGTCATCCTATAATGTCAAGAGATATTAGTTTTGTATTTATTGAAGGTTTTAACAAGCCGATTGTTCCACCTGTTGGTTAATAAAGTTTTGTAAGTAGAACATTAGTTTTAGGTTTATCATACAAAGATTAACCGAAAAAAGATGTTAGTCGTTAAGGTTGGCTGTGTTGTGATGACACGGTCAACCTTTTTGCTTAAAATGGCACGAGAACGCACTTTTTCTCACTTTTTTTCGAGAAAAAGTGCGTTTTCGTGCCAAAATCTTTAATTTGGCTTCTCAGAGAAGGACGTGATGTATTAGGCTCATCTGTATATTTTTCCTCTGTTTTGACCAAACATTTGGGGAATCTGGAATATTTTGGGCAAAAACATTTGGGGAATCTGGAATATTTGTTTATTTGACTTTTCCTGATTTCCTCTTCAAATAGGTTTGATGGTGTATCATTTTCGTTATAATGTTGGCTATCAAACCTATTTGGTACTTCTCACAAAGTATTTGTTATACCACGCAAAGTCTTTTTCAGCCTTTTCTGTTACTTTTGCAAGTGGAAATGAGAAACATTTCTCGTTCCACGAATGAACAATTATTATCAATAAACTTAAAATTAAAAGCTTATGAAAAAGATTTTTACTTTGATTGCTGCTGCCTTGATGGCAGTTAACGTGAGTGCAGCTAACAAGGTGCTGAAGATTACTGGCACCGCTGACAAGGTTAATGCTTGGGACAGCCAGTGTTTTATCAACCTTAAGAATCTAGAGAAGGGCAAGGCTTATGTCGTGAAGTTTGATGTGTACACTACAGCTGGTACCGAATTCAAAATCGGAACAGAGGCTATTGACGAGACTCAGACAGAGCATATGACGGAGTGGAATGCTTCTGCAGTGTTCAATTATACTGAGGAACTTACCTTGACTAATCAAAAGTCAGAGGCAGTAATAAACTTCCCTGGTAAGACCACGGTTACTTGTCACTCCCACTGTACTGCAAAGCCAGGAATGGAGATAGATCATACAAATGGTAATACCCAAAATTGTAATCCGGAAATTTTGAAGGATTATGAGTATGCAGCTACTGCACTCTTGCTGAATGTAGGAAAGATGCCTAAGGATGCAGTCATCTATATTGGTAGCATTAAGGTGTATGATGCAGATGGCAACCTCCTTTCAACAGCGGATTTTGATAATGCAACAGTTGGTGAGTATGATGCTACTAAGACTATTCACTATCCAGGTTGGCAGAATGCTGCTACATTTGAAATTGTAGAAGAGCCTACTACAGGCATTTCTAATATTGAGAGTGCAAATGTAGCTAAGGATGGCAAGTGCTTCAACCTCGCTGGTCAGCAGGTAGGTAAGAACTATAAGGGCGTTGTCATCAAGAATGGTAAAAAGATGGTTATCAAGTAACAGATGAGACGTTTTACAATGCTCGCATCTCTCCTCATGGTATGAACCAGGACCCTGGGTTTCAGCAGAATCAGACGCAATGGAATGCGCTGGCTGATACCGAGGGTTTTATTGTTACCTATCCGCTGGGTAATAACAGAATGTGGGATACCAGCGGTATGGGTGATGTGAAGTTTGTGGAGGCTGTCTATCGGTAAGCAGCCTAAAGCTAACCGCATGGTGCCTATCATGCATATTCACGGAACCGGTGATGATGTGTTCAAATATACGGGCGATCCTCATCACATGGCTGGCGGTTATCCTAGCATTGAGGAATATGTAAAGAAGTGGGCTGCCTACGAAGGTTGCGATGCAAGCAACCCGCAGGTAATTCGTCCTTATCCTGCCGGCAGAAAAACTGCAAATGATACCCGTACTATATATAATAATGTGAACGATGATGTAGAAGTGAACCTTATCTCTATCGACGGCAAGGGACATTGGCATTCTAATGAACCTAACGGGGTAAATTCTACCCGGGAACTGTGGAACTTCTTCAAGCGTCATCAGCTGAATCAGGCTTCGGTGCCTGTGGAAAACCTTGACTTGGAAGTTTACAGCCCAGTTCCCATTGGATACCTTCCAGTTTGTATTTGGTGGATATACGGGTAATCTCGACATCGACGACTTGGTATTGGTAAAGGATGGCATCACGGAGAACTTGATTGATAACGGTGACTTCTCTAAGAATCATATCCAGGGTTGGAGCGCCAACTGGCAGGGACCAAGCTATTATCTTGCCAATGATGCTTACCAGTCTACTGGCATCACTCTGCCATCGGTAGTAGCCCAGCCTTCCCAGCAGGATGATGCTTACTATACGCTTCAGGGCGTACGTGTCAGCCATCCTACAAGTGGAATCTTTATTCACAAGGGTAAAAAAATTGTGATGAAGTAGTTAGGTTTTGTGATAAAATAAAAATAGTTTTATTGTTTAGATGTCCTTTCATCTTTCATCTATCTTCTTGAATTTCAGATAGATGAAAGGTGAAAGGACTTTTTTGTTTCTTATAGGTGCTCTAGCCAATTCTCGGGAGTGATGATCGTTTTATCCTTCACATCGTATGTGTTTAGGAAGGAGGCCGGAAACTGAGTATTTGCTCTCTTTGGATTCCATTTCATTTCGAAGAGAGTAAACTGTCCGTCGCTTTCCTCGATGTAGTCTATCTCTTGCTGTTGGATGGTTCGCCAGAAATAGCTGTTTACATATCTTCCTTCATACTGGTTAGCTTTTATTCTTTCGCTGATAACGAAGTTCTCCCACAAGGCACCAACATCTTGTCGAAGGGCCAAAGGCGCAAAGTTTTGCAATATGGCATTTCTGATACCATTGTCGTAAAAGTAAAACTTCTTGGCTCGTTTCAGTTCTGTGCGCAGGTTTCTGCTAAAACCATTTAGCTTGAAGATGATATAGCATTTTTCTAGCAAGTCTACATATTTTTCCACGGTTTTGCTGTCCGTACCTACTGTCTGTGCCAGCTCGTTGTATGAAACTTCGCTAGTAACTTGCAGTGCTAAAGCAGTGAGTAGCTTGCTAAGCAATGCAGGTCGGCGTATGCTCTCTAAGTTGAGCAAGTCCTTATAGAGATAACTATTGGACAGATTGTACAAGATGTCTTTTGCATCTTTTGTATGATTGATGACATCTGGGTATGAGCCATAGATGAGGCGATTCTCTAGTGTTTGTTTTACTGTAAGTAAGCCTTGAGATTCGAGTAATTCACCAGTGGACAATGGAAAGAGATGATACTCAAACTTTCTGCCGGTCAGTGGCTCATTGAGCTTGTTTTGTAATTCAAATGAGCGCAATGAAAGCTCGCTTTCAAATTGCCGAGTGCAGCTAGTCTTCTGCAAAGGTAATGAAAATATTCGCTAATCCAAAAAATAATACTGTTTTTTGGGATTATAATCCGAAAATTCGTACTGATTTTTTGGATTAGGGACATTTTTGAGCTATTTTGGCCTTGTTTATAGGGTGCCATGTAACTTTAGTTTATACCCAATGTTATGGGTTGTGAAGATTCTTCTCACTATTACATACGCCACTTGCAGACATTGACCGAACAGGAGTTAATCCAAGATTCATGGCGATGCCAACTGGCTTGGAGGTTCCTGAGGGAACTGAAGGCAATTACTATCGTCCTCAGCAGGGAGTGGCACAAGGTCAGGTTCGCTCTGTATCCTATTATGCCGCATCTCAGGGTAAATTCCGCAGAGCCATGGTTTATACGCCGGCAGAATAAGCATTTCAAATAGTCAAACTTTTAATCTTTAAAAAAGCAAATTATATCATCTGCAACTACCGGTATTTCTAAGGTAGAGAATCTGAAGGTTGCTCAGGATGGCAAGTGCTTCAACCTCACTGGTCAGCAGGTAGGTAAGGGTTACAAGGGCATTGTGATCAAGAATGGTAAAAAGATGGTTATCAAGTAATAGATGAGACGTTTTACAATGCTCGCATCGTACTATATATAATAATGTGTACGATGATGTAGAATCTATATAATATAAATATTAAACAAATGGTATAAAAAATCCCAGAATCGCTCTTCCAAGCAGTTCTGGGATTTATTGTGTCTGATAGTTTGTTTACCATTTAAAGAGGTGAGGAACAAATTCCTTGAAGCAACGGCGCCAGGTGAGCCACTCATGATGAGTGCCTGGTGATACATAAACATCGAGCTTGATGCCCAGCTCCTTCAACTGCTGTGCCATCTTCTCGGTACCGAAGTTCTCTTCCGAACCGCAGCCCATAAACATATAATGAATGTTCTTGTTGTATTTCTCTGCATCGGCAAAAACTCCATTGAAACAGGTCTTTACATCCACGCCAAAGAGTGCACCGCTAAAGGTTCCAAGGGCAGAGAACTTGTCCATGTGAGGCAATACCGTATTGAATGTCTGGCAACCGCCCCATGACAAACCTGCCATCGCACGATGCTCACGGTCGGTATAAGTGCGGAATGTCTTGTCAACCATCGGAATCAGATCCTTGATAATCACATCATAGAAAGAAGCTCCATAGTGGCTGCGCTCTTCATCTACGTTCTTGCCTGGACGGGCAACGAAAGGCTTCTTTACATCGCCACTCTCCATGACAACAATCATAGGCTCAGCCTTGCCTTCTGCTATCAGGTTGTCCATGATGTGCTGCATCATTCCCTGCTTGCTCCAGCCCGTTTCGTCTTCGCCCATGCCATGCTGCAGATAGAGCACAGGATAGCGCTTGGTGGTGTTGGTTTCATATTCGGCAGGGGTGTAAACCATGGCGCGGCGGAACTGCTTCTGAGAGGCTGCATAGTAAGATACTGAGCGAACCTGACCATGCGCTACGCCCTGCTGAGGACGATAGTAGTTGCCTTCTGCTCCTTCTGGTACTTCCAGACCGCCTGCTTCACGGCAGCAGCCGAAGTAGGTTTCGCTGGCAGGGTCAACAACCTGTACGCCATCTACATTCAGAAAATAGTAGTGGAATCCTACTACCAGCGGATCGCTCACGCCGTACCAGTCGCCATCCAAATCCTTTTTCATCTCATATTGCTTGCCGCAGATGTCGAAGATTACTTTCTTTGCCTTAGGAGCATGGAGCTTTACATAAGCTCTGCGGTCCTTATCTACACGCGGATAGTTGCTGTCTGGAATGATTCCCTGAAGGGCGAGCATCATGTTTGCATAGCGCTTGCCCATGGTGCGGTAGCTTTCTGCGATGAAGTGTAGACCGTCGCCACGCTGTGGACAGCCCTTTGAAGAAATGACGTGGGCTGTAGGAATGGTCTTGGCAATATCATCAACGATGGCGATATGTGCCCAGCATTTTCCGCCCATATCCTTCTGTACGGTTTCGCCTACGAGCAGAGGTACGTCTTCTGCCTTCAGATTCAAATCCTTCAAGATGTCGTTATAAACAGTCTTTACTCGGTTAGGCCAGTTGGCATCTCCGTTGTTGGTTTCGCCCTGATGCAGGAGAATGCCCTTGATAACACCCTGCTTCTTGGCTATTTTTGCCAGTTCTATCAGTCGGGCGTATGGATTTCCGTTGTACTGGGAAGCAAAGTTCTTCATCCAGTCGGGTTGTTTCTTGAGATAAGCCTTATAGGTACGCTTATCGAAGAGGTCGATGCTGGCTCCGCCCACGGCTACGGTGATGGTTCCCACCTTGATGCTGTCTGGCAGGTTATCCACCATCTTTCTTCCGAAATAGTCAACAGGAGTCAGTCCTGTAGAGGGTCTTGCCTGTGGCGGCACGGCGGTGTGCCATTGTCCCTTCTTCCATCCCGCCTTTTCATCATCCACGGCATACATAGCCTGGAATCTCGGGTTCACGCCTGTTCGGTCGATGTCTTCGATAGCCGCATTTCCTTCCATGTTCGACTGTCCGAAGCAGAGATAAATCTGAAAATTAGGATCAGGCTTTTCCTGAACCTTACTGCCCGTTTTCTGTGCCATCATAGGTAGGCACGCCATCGCGAGCATCGATGCTAAGATTGATAATCTATTCATTGTTTATATTTAATTAAATTATTAGATTGATTTTCATCTTCTGTTCAGTTTGCAAAGTTATGAAAAGATTTCCATACGTGCTTTGTCTCATATATCAATAACTTTTCCCTTTGTTATATAATAAGGTGATTCTTTTTTCTCAGGTCTCAGAATATGTTTCATTTTGTTTCTTTTGGGGTAGATGTTATATGTGATAAAGTATTTGTTACTTGAGATAAAATGCGTTTTAATGTTTTTATCTATTTTTGCGACGTGTTTCAGCATCCTTAATGAAATTTTAGAGAATTTAGGATGTATATATAATAATGTAATATTAAACAACTGACTAGTAAAGTAAAACTATTAATCTATTTTTAAGATGAAGAATTTAAAAATGATTGAAAAGCCGTTTGTTTTGCTATTCCTGCTCTGTTTGCTTCCTTTGGGAGTTTCGGCTCAGAGCATAGTAAAAGGTATAGTGACTGATCCAAGTGGAGAACCTGTGATTGGTGCTACTGTTAAAGTAGATGGTAGCAAGCTGGGTGTTATTACCGACTTGGATGGTAAGTTTAGCATTGATGCTGCACCTGATGCAACATTGACAATTACCTATGTGGGTATGGAGCCTAAGACCGTGAAAGCTGAGGCTGGTAAAACCCTTTCCATTACCTTGAAGGATGATTCTAAAGTTCTTAATGATGTCGTTGTCATCGGTTATGGCGTTCAGAAGAAGAGCGACCTGACAGGTGCAGTTGCATCTATCAAGAGCGATGACATCAAGGGTTTGTCAGCTACCGATGCCGGTGCTGCCCTCCAGGGTAAGGCTGCCGGTGTGCAGATTATCAACTCGGGTGGTCCGGGTGAGGCTGCCGATATCCGTATCCGTGGTTATTCTTCCAATAGTGGTAATATCGGTCCGTTGCTCATTGTCGATGGTCTGAAGGTGGATAATATCCAGTACCTGGATCCATCTATGATTGAAAGCATGGAGGTATTGAAGGATGCCGCTTCTGCTGCCATCTATGGTGCGCAGGCGGGTAATGGTGTCGTTATCATTACTACCAAGACGGGTGCTGCCAATGGCGGTAAGGCTCAGATTTCTTACAGCAGCAAGTTCACTATCCAGTCGTTGGGAAAGAGGGCTGATATCTTTGATGCTCCTGAGTATATAGAGTATCACAAGTATTTGGGCGACTTGAACGATGATCTTCTGAAGAAGAACAACTATAATGGTCAGAACACCAACTGGTATGACGAGGTGTTTGAGAACAGTCTGGCTCACCAGCATAGTCTCACCTTGCAGGCAAGTAACGGTAAGGGACGTTTCCTCGCCAGCTTGAATATCCTGAACAATGATGGTATCGTTAAAGGTAGCAAGGATACTTATAAGCGTTTCACTGGTCAGATCAATGCCGACTATGATATCTATAAGTGGTTGAACGTGACTACTAATACATCTTTTGAAAAGTGGAAGACCAAAGGTGTGACCAAGGGTTATGGTTCATTGCTGAACTCTGTGGTTTCTATCGATCCTTTGACTCCAGCTTATATCAGTAATGTGGAGGATTTGGCTCCTGGCATGAAGGCAAAGGTAGAAGCCGGTGGCCCAGTTCCAAGAGATCCAAGCCATAACAATGACTACTATGGTACTTCTAAATATGTAGAAGATGCTACTGGTAACCCTCTCTATCAGCGCGACCGTCATGACACATGGAATTCTGGTATCAATGTACGTGGTACCGTTGCTGCCAATATCAAGCCATTCAAGGGCTTTACATTTACTTCTCGCTTAGGTTATCGTATCACTCAGAGTAACTATCATAACTACGAGACTCCATATTGGTTAACATCTATGGCACATAGTGAAAACTATACCATTGAAGCGAATACCAATAATGGTTTGTACTATCAGTGGGAGAACTTTGCCAACTATTTGACAACAATCGGCAAGCACACTATTGGTGCCATGGCAGGTATGTCGTTTACCAAGAATCATTGGGATAACAGTTCCATCAGTTCTACAGGAGGTAACATACTCACATCTTATGAGCCAAACTTCCATTACATCAACTACTTGTTGGCTGATGCAACCAAGAATGTAGGTAACGCTCCTTCAGATGCCACAGAGTTATCTTACTTTGGCCGTGTATCTTACAGCTATGACAACCGTTACTTCATGCAGGTTAACTTCCGTCGTGATGCTTTCGATACATCAAAACTTTCAAAGAAGGCACGTTGGGGTAACTTCCCATCAGTTTCAGCAGGATGGGCTATCAGCAATGAGAAGTTCTTCAAGGACAATATAAGCCGTGATGCCATTTCTTTCTTGAAACTTCGTGGTTCTTGGGGTCAGAATGGTAACGTCAATATCTTGAGCGATTATCGTTATGCTTCTACCATAGCTCTTAATCAGAGTTTCTATCAGTATAATCCTTCTATCGGAGATGGTAAGCTGACTTTAGGTTCTAAGCCTTCCGGACTTGCTAACCCAGACTTGAAGTGGGAAACTTCAGAGCAGGTTGACCTTGGACTTGATGCGCGATTCCTTAACGACCGTTTAACTTTGGGCTTAGACTGGTATCGTAAGACAACCAAGGACCTCTTGATTGAAATCACTCCTATTCCAGAGATTGGTGTAAACAAGAGAGTTGTTAATACAGGTAAGGTACTTAACTCTGGTCTTGATTTCGAGTTGGGTTGGAGAGATCACATCAAGGACTTTAAGTATAGTGTGACCGTAAATGGTTCAACTCTGAAGAATGAGGTGAAGGAGGTTTCTAACCTTGTAAGCCGTTTGACCGAAATAGGTATCGATGGATTCAATAACCAGCTTAAGCCTACATTCGAGGCTGGCCATCAGGTATGGTATTTCCGTGGTTACAAGTATGCAGGTGTAGCCGAAGATGGTAGCGCTCTCTATTATAATAAGAATGGCGAAACAACTTCAGCTCCAACCGATGAAGATAAGCAGGATTTGGGCTCAGGTATTCCTAAGTTTACTTATGGTATTACTCTTAATGCAGAATATAAGGGCTTTGACCTCACCGTATTTGGAACAGGCTCTGCTGGCAACAAGATTTACAACTTGATGGTTTCTGCTGACCGTCCGTTGATCAATGGAATTGATACCTACTGGAAGGATTCTTGGAGAGCAGACCGCACCAATGCTAAATATCCTGATATGAAAAAGGTTGCTACAGACTGGAAGTTCTTCAGTTCTGATGCAGCTGTGTTCAGTGGCTCATATTTCAAGATCAAGCAGATTCAGTTGGGCTATACATTGCCAAAGGCTATCTCTAGCGTGGCAGGTATCAGCAATCTTCGTGTATATTGCTCACTGGATGATTTCTTCACCATCACCAAGTATCCTGGTGCTGATCCGGAGACCGCTTCTATGAATAGTGGCGCATCTCGTGGTTTTGATAATGGTACTTATCCAACTTCCAAGAAGGTGGTATTTGGTATCAATGTAACATTCTAACCTTTAATATTCAAAAACAATGAAGAAAATATTATTTTCAACAATATTGGCTCTTGCTGCCACAGGAACAATGACGCTCACGACATCTTGTGAGGATCAGCTTGACATAGAGCAGAAGGGTGTAATATATACCGAGAACTTCTATAAGACCGATGCTGATGCAGAGGCAGCCCTCGTTGCTGCATACGAAGGCTTTATGTGTAATGTGGTGGGACGTAACCACGATGGTGGTGGCCCAAGTATTTATACTCCATTGAAACTGATACTCAATGAGTGTGGAGACGATGTGTTGGCAGCAGGTGCCAACTCTGGTGATAATACGTTTGGTATCATGCTCAATCAGTTCTATTATGATGCTGAGGCTGAAGTGCCAAAGCATATGTACACAGGCCTCTATCACTCTGTATATACCTGTAACCTTGTACTCGATCACTTTGCCAAGGGTACTACCGCTGTGCAGAAACGTTGTGCCGCAGAGGCTCGTGTGCTTCGTGCTTATGATTATTTCCTGTTGGCTAATCTTTGGGGTACTCCACCATTGGTAACTCAAGCTCTGGATCCTTCTGCACAGCCTTTTAATTGTGATAAGGATCCTGAGCATCCTATGAATCACCAACAGTTGATAGAGTGGATTGCGCAGGAATGTGAGAATGCTGCCAACGATTTGGATGAGCGTAAAAGTAAGGATGACAAGGATGGAGCAGTGAAGGTAACCAAGGGCTTTGCATATGCTCTTGCCGGAAAGGCTTACCTTTTCGCCGGTCAGTATGACAAGGCTAAAATTGCCCTTAAAAAGGTTATAGACTCGGAGAAGTATGATCTTGTTCCTGGTGAGAAATATGCCGACAACTTCCATATCGAGGGTGATGCCAACGAGGAGAAGGTATTTGAAGTCAACTTCGAGTATAATACAGGTAAGTCCAATTGGGGTGGTATGATTCAGCGTTCTAGCTGGATGGAGACCAACTATTGGGATTGGCGTGCTGATCACTTTGTGGTTTCTCCTAACAAGGTTTATTGTGGCGGCGTTGATGGCTGGGGTGGCCTTGGCGTGCCTCAGTGGTTTGGTGACGAGTTCTATAAAAATGATGGTGATCACTCTTATCGCTTGAAGGCTACTTTAAAGCATATTGATGATGCGGTTTATCATATGCCTTACGGCAAGAAAGAAATCGATAAAATGACTGACGAGCAGAAGAAAACCAGTGACAAGATTGGCATCAATGACCCTGTTCAGGGACTCTACGGCAACTCTACCTGGTTGGCGTTCAAGCAAATAATGAGAGCTTCTGATACTCAAGGCAAGAAATATGGTGATAACATTCGCTTGAATAATTATCTTGTCATGCGTTACGCTGAGGTTTTGCTCAATTATGCAGAGGCTTGTATTCAGACAGGCGATCTGGATGAAGCTAAGAAATATATCAATAAGATTCAGGAACGTGCTGGTTCCAAGACAGTAAGTGAAACTGTTGATATGGATGTGTTGATGAAAGAAAAGTCATATGAACTTTGGCTTGAAGGCTGTCGTTGGTTCGATATCATGCGATGGAATGATACAAAGGCCAAGGAGCGTTTGACTAAGGCTGGTACAGTCGTGCCACATTTGTTTGATAAGGTTTTCAGAGCTCCAAAGGCAGACGACCAGGATGTAACTTGGGAGCATGGATCAGAAGCAAACAGCCGTTTCTATACGACCAACACTCCTGAGACTAATTTCAAGGTAGGTTTCAAGGAGGGCAAGCATGAGTTCTTCCCTTATCCACAGACCGTGTTGGATAAGAACCCTAACCTGAAGCAGAATCCTGGTTGGTAATCATGAAGTTGTTTTGTTAATATAGTGTTTTTAGTTTAAAGAACTATAGATTGTTTGACAATTAGGGGGTGTTTTGAAAAAAAGCACTCCCTTTTTTCTTCTTTAAAGGAATTTACGTATGAAAACATGGATGTGTGCTTTGATGCTGGCGTTATCGACAGGAGCTTCAGCCCAAAACCCGATTATCAGCGGACAGTATTCTGCTGATCCTACGGCTCGCGTATTCAACGGGAAGGTATATCTTTATCCTTCTCATGACATTCCGAGTCCTATCGAGAAACTGAAGGAATGGTTCTGCATGGCAGATTATCACGTTTTCTCTTCCACTAATCTTACGGAGTGGCAGGATCATGGAGTCATCGTTTCGCAAGACAAAGTACCTTGGGTACAGGACGGCAGTTATACGATGTGGGCTCCTGACTGTGTAGAGAAAGACGGGAAATATTACTTCTATTTTCCTGCTGCTCCGAAAGGGGAGGAGAAGGGATTCGGAATAGGTGTGGCGGTTGCCGACCAGCCTGAAGGACCGTTTATGCCGATGTGGAAACCCATAGAGGGGGTGCACGGCATAGATCCTTGTGTGCTGATAGATAAGGACGGACAGGCTTATATCTACTGGGCTGGAGCTGGTTTGCACATGGCTAAGCTGAAACCAAACATGACGGAACTTGCCTCGGAACCCAAACTGGTAGAGGGGTTGCCTGAGGGATTCAAGGAAGGACCATTTGCCTTCGAGCGTAACGGCAAATATTATTTCACCTTCCCTTGGGTACGTGAAAAGGATGGAACCGAAACGCTGGCTTATGCCATGGCTGACCATCCGATGGGACCTTTCACGTTCAAGGGCATCATCATGGATGAGTCGCCTACGAAGTGCTGGACCAATCATCATAGCATCGTGGAATATCAGGGACAGTGGTATCTCTTCTATCACCATAATGATTATTCACCTAAGTTCGACAAGAACCGCTCGGTGCGAATCGACTCTCTGAACTTCAATCCTGACGGAACGATACAGAAGGTGATACCTACGCTAAGAGGTGTGGGATTGACGAAGGCTCGTTCGCGTATTCAGATTGACCGCTATTCTGCGCTGCAAGGCAAGGGTATTGGTATTGATTATCTGGATAAAAACAACTGTTTTGCCGGCTGGAAGACTCTCTTCTCTAAATCGAATACAGCTCTTATATATAATAAGGTGGATTTCGGTAACGAGAAGGTGGAAGAAATCACCGTTCGTGCCAAGTCTTCAAAGGGCGGTGTGCTCGTAGTCAGAGCCGATGGCAAGAAGGGTAATATCATCGCTAAGGTGAAGATTCCGAAGTCGGCAGCCTGGAAGAATGTCCGTGCCCAGGTGCTTCATGCTCCTTTGGGCGTTCATGCTCTCCATGTATCCTTGCAGAGTGGTGCCGACGTAGAGGTAGACTGGCTGGGCTTCGATGCGTTGCCTTGGGAAAAGGGAGCTTTCGAAACTCACCAGTATCGTAATCTCTTTGCCGAGATGGGCTATAAGCAGGCTGATATTGACAAGAAGGTGAACGAAGTGTTCAATGATGTGTTCTACGGTAAGAACAAGGTTTATTTCGAGGTGGGCGATTCCATGGGATATGTCAGCGATATAAAGAACAATGATGTGAGAACCGAAGGCATGTCGTATGGAATGATGGCTGCCGTGCAGTTTGGCAAGAAGGACATCTTCGACCGCCTCTGGCGATGGAGCAAGAGATACATGCAGCATCAGGAAGGACCTTATAAGGGCTATTTCGCATGGAGCTGCAAGACTGATGGAACGAGAAATGCGCAGGGAGCCGCATCGGATGGTGAACTCTATTTCGTAACTTCGCTCATCTTTGCATCCAACCGATGGGGCAATGATGCGGGCATCAACTATCTGAAGGAAGCGCAGCATATTCTGGATTGCAGCATGCAGAAGGTGGGAATGGACCGTACAGTTCCGCTTATCAATCTCGAACATCAGCTCATCACCTTTACGCCCGATCATTGGGGCGGGAAGTTTACCGATCCTTCTTACCATCTCCCTGCCTTTTACGAGGTTTGGGCGAAATGGGCTAACGACGGACGTTCCCAGTTCTGGAAGGAGTGTGCTGAGAAAAGCCGTGAGTTCCTGCATAAGTGTATCAATGAGAAAACGGGCTTGAACCCGGACTATTGCAACTATGATGGCAGTCTGATGAAGACCGGTCGGTTGCTGGGTGATGCTTTCCGTTATGACTCATGGCGAGTGCCAATGAACATAGCGCTCGATTATTCCTGGGCTTGCAAGGATAAGGAGTGGCAGCAGAAATATGCCAATACGCTGCAGAACTTCCTGTATAGTAAGGGCATTGATTCTTTCCTGGACCAGTATAATGTAGATGGAACGATGGTAGAAGATATTCTGCCGGCAGGTACAGCTCCTAAGGCACTCCGCCATTCCATCGGTTTTGTTGCCACTTCGGCTGCGGCTTCATTGGTCAGCAATCATGTGAAGGGCAGGGAATTCGTCAGTCATTTCTGGAATGCCAAGCATGAACCGGATAAAGAAGGCTTCTTCGATGGCTATTACGACGGACTGTTGCGTCTCTTCGCCTTCATGCATCTGAGTGGCCGTTATCAGATTATCGAACCTCAATAATAATGAATAGTCTATGTACAACTTTTTAAAAAAAATAGTTAGATTGTTTTGTTTATGTGTATTCCTTTTTGGGCATTCCTCTGCGGATGCCCAAAATAAGGAATTACCAGTAGACATCAATCCTTATTTTGGACCAGTCGGCAAGCAGGCTGCCATGCCTAATGCGGCTGGATTTATTCAGAGATGGTTGCTTCTGGAGCCCATCTCTATGCCGGTCAAGAGCAATGTCGTTTTTACAGATTCTTATCTGAAGGAGGTATTCCATACGCAGTATTTCCCTAGACAGATGGAAACTGTTCCTAAGAATGGAGCCGTCGTGAAGGTGGGCAAGGAAAAACTGAAATGGCATGCGCTGGACAGTAAACTGTTTAATGTGAAGCTCTTCCGTTTCGCTACTTCGTTTAAGAAACCCAAGTATGGTGTCTTGTTCTGGGCGGTTACCATTATCGATTGCCCTGAGGAGATGAAAGACGTCCGCTTGTCTGTTGGCTCGAATGGTGCTTCCATGTGGTGGCTCAATGGCGAGGAGGCGGTGATGCTCGAAGGCGACCGAAGAATGGTTCGCGATGATGTGGTTTCTAAGAAACTTATCTTGAAGAAAGGTAGGAATATCCTTCGTGGTGCTGTAATCAATGGACCTGGTATGAGCGACTTCTGTGTCCGATTCATCGACGGACAGGGCAAGCCTGTCAGAAACCTGTCTATTCACGTGAAGTAGTGCAATCAATAAAGAAAGTTATGAAACAGAACAATATATTTTTCAGATATTTTAGCCCGGTTGCTGCTCAGCAGAAACTTTATGTCGCTGCTTTGGTTGCCTTGTTGTCTTCTTCTGCTTACGAGGCAGAAGCCCAGGTGGGCGAACCTTTCATTCATGATCCTTCTACCATTGCCCTGTGTGATGGAAAGTATTATACCTTTGGAACGGGTGAAGGTGGAATCTGGTCGGAGGATGGCTGGACCTGGCAGGGTGGTGCTGTTCGTCCCGGCAGAGGAGCGGCTCCTGATGTGTTGAAGATTGGCGACCGTTATCTTGTAGCCTACAGTGCTACGGGTGGTGGATTGGGAGGCAGTCATCGCGGTGATGTCCTGACGATGTGGAACAAAACGCTTGATCCGAAATCGCCTGATTTCAAATATACTGAACCGGTGGTGGTTGCTTCTTCATTGGATGATGAAGACTGTGATGCCATTGATGCGGGCTTGTTGCTCGACCCTACTACCGGCAGACTCTGGCTCAGTTATGGTACCTATTTCGGATTTATCCGTCTGGTAGAACTTGATCCGAAGACAGGTAAGCGGATGGAAGGCAACGAACCCGTCAATATCGCCATCGACTGCGAGGCTACTGATTTGATTTACCGCAACGGCTGGTATTATCTTCTCGGCACTCATGGCACCTGTTGCGATGGTCCTAATTCTACCTACAATATCGTGGTGGGACGTTCGCGAAAGATAACCGGTCCATACGTAGATAATGTGGGCAGAGAGATGTTGCAGGGCGGTGGAAAGATGGTGATTGCTGCCAACAATCTGAAGACGGGTCCCGGTCACTTCGGCCGCTATATCGAGGAAGAGGGTGTAGAAAAGATGTCGTTCCACTATGAGTCTGATTTCAGACAGGGAGGACGAAGCGTGTTGGCTATCCGTCCTTTGTTGTGGAAGAACGACTGGCCTGTGGCTGGTGATGAATTTCATGCCGGAACCTACGAGATAGAATCGGAACGAAGAGGCTATGCCCTGGAGATTGCCGTAGATTTCGTGAGAATGCAGCGGGATATCGAACCTTTCTGGATTAAGCCAACCAAGCCTCTGAAGAATATCGAACCTCAGACCTTGAAGGAGGTAGAGGCAGAATGGCCTAAGGGCGAGGTAAAGGTAAGAATGAACGATTATATGTTCCGTCCTCATCAGAAGTGGAGTATCATGCCTGCCGGAAAGGGTGGTTATCTGGGTGGTCCTTATTATAAAATCTGCATAGAAGGCACTACTCGCTATCTTACCGCAACCGCTCAGCATGATGTCATTGCCAAACCTGAGTTTACGGGTGAAGATGCCCAGCTTTGGCGTATCGAACAGCTCACCGATGGCACCTATCGCATCATGCCTAAGGCAGTGCCAGGCACAGAAGAGAAACTGGCATTGGTTTCACTCGGCGATTGTACCCCAGGCTTGGCTCCTTTCGATTTCAATAGCGATAATTCTAAATGGAATTTCAGACAACAATAAATTCATGATGATTTGACAATCGAGAAGCGTCCCAATCATAAACCCTCTAATAAAATAAACAGAAGTATGCTAAAGAATTTATCTTTCATTGCCCTTTTGGGCATCGCTGTCGTTGGCGTTCCAAGTGAACTCAGCGCCAAGAATGTAAAGGTGGCAGGCACCCAGAAAGGTGCGGCTGCCAAGTCTATCACCCGTCAGGTGGCTCAGCAGAATGTAACCATCGAATTCTATTCTCCATCCATCGTCCGCATCTTGAAATCTGATGCCGGACTTGGTGCTCCTGTTCAGAAGAAAAGCTATTCTGTCATCTTGAAACCTCAGCAGATGAAGGGCGTTCAAATACAGGAAAACGGTGATATTGTAAAAATCAATTCTAGTTTTATTTCCGTTGAACTGAATCAGCAGACTGGCGAAATCCGCTTCCTTTCGAAGGATGGAAAGCTGCTGCTTACTGATACGAAGACCCGTCTGGAAGCTCGCAAGGATGAAGCCAACAAGGGCAAGTACCGTATAGAGCAGGACTTCCGTCTTGCTGATGACGAGGCCATCTATGGTCTGGGACAGTTGCGCGATGTTTACATGAATCAGCGTGGTAGACAGAATATCGTACTCTGGAACAATAATACTTATATCGCCATCCCTTATTTCACCAGTGAGAAGGGCTATGGTCTTTACTGGGACAATGCAGGAAAAACCTATTTCAATGATATCGTAGCATCCAAGAATAATGGCAACCAGCCATCATGCACTTCCTTTACCAGTGAAGTGGGAACCTGCGCCGACTACTATTTCATGTATAAGGATGGTACGCAAGATGGAGTCATCGCCAGCATCCGTGAACTCACCGGACAGGCTACGATGTTCCCGAAATGGGCGATGGGCTTCTGGCAATGCCGTGAGCGCTATAAGACCAGTGATGAACTGGCTGGCGTGTTGGACAAGTATCGCGAACTGAAGATTCCTACTGATGCCATCGTGCAGGACTGGCAGTATTGGGGATGCGACTCCAACTGGAATGCGATGAAGTTCCAGAACCCATACTATATAAATAAGGTGGGCGACCCAGCCTATGCCAAGTATCTTCCTACCGATATGAAGCAGATGAAGGTACAGGGAGAACCCCGTCTGAAGAGTCCGGAAGAGATGGTGAAGTATGTTCATAAGAATGATGCCCATCTGATGATTTCCATCTGGGCAAGTTTCGGTCCTTGGACAGAGCAGTATCGTGAACTGAAGAAGATGAATGCCCTCCTTCCTTTTGAAACGTGGCCAAGAAACAGTGGCGTGATGCCATACGATGTCTTCAATCCGAAGGCTCGCAACCTCTACTGGAAGTATCTTACTCATCTCTACCAGATGGGCTTTGATGCCTGGTGGACCGATTCTACGGAGCCAGACCATTTTGAGAAGCCGGGCGATGAGAACTATCAGACCTTCGATGGTTCATGGTTGGGTGTGAAGAACGCCTTCCCATTGTTGCACAACAAGAGCATCTACGAGCACCAGAGAGCGATGAAGGGAAACACAAAGCGTTCGCTCCAGATGACTCGAAGCGGCAGTCTCGGTATTCAGCATTATGGCACCATCTGCTGGAGCGGTGATGTGGTGGCTTCCTGGAACGAGATGAAGAATCAGATTCCATCGGGCTTGAACTTCTCGCTCTGCGGTATCCCATTCTGGAACACCGACCTGGGAGGCTTCTTCTACTGGGAGTTTGAACAGAATCCAAAGAATCCAGCCATTCAGGAATTGCAGACCCGCTGGATGCAGTGGGGAACCTTCATGCCATTGATGCGCAACCACTGTTCTTCGCCGATGGTAAGCGAACTGTATGAATTCGGAAAGCAGGGCGACTGGGCTTATGATGCTATGATTAAGGCCATAAAGTTGCGCTATCGCCTTTTGCCTTATATCTACAGTACGGCTGGCGACTGTGTACAGAATAGCGGAAGCATGATGCGTGCCCTGGTAATGGATTATGCGGCAGACAAGAAGGCTTCCCGTCTGAACGATGAGTATCTCTTCGGCCGCAACATTCTGGTGAAGCCGGTAACCGATCCTTTATACACTTGGAAGGATAAGGAGAAGAAGGGCCATACCATCTATCCTGATGTAAGGAAGGCAGCTGCGCCTGTGAATGTTTACTTGCCAAAGGGTAATAAATGGTATGATTTCTGGAGCAACACCCAGTATGAGGGCGGTCAGGATATCCAGCGCCTTTGTCCTATCGACATCATGCCTGTGTTCATCAAGGCTGGTACCATCCTGCCATTCGGTCCTGAAGTGCAGTATAGTTCAGAGAAGCCTTGGGATGAGCTGGAAATCCGTGTCTATCCTGGTGCTGATGGTAAATTTACGCTCTATGAGGATGAGGGCGACAACTACAACTATGAGAAGGGTAAATTCTCGGAAATCCAGTTTGTTTGGAATGAAGCAGACAGAACTCTGAGCATCGCTCCACGCAAGGGCAGCTATAAGGGAATGCTCCAGCATCGCAGATTCCATATCGTACTGGTGGATACCAATAGTGGTGCGGGCGATCAGCCTATGCAGGCAAGCAAGAGTGTGGAATATGACGGAAAGGCTGTAAAGATACAGCTGTAAGTGTTACATTATATAAAGTATTTGATACTTGTGATAAAGTAGTATTCTGCTTTTTTGTTTATCTTTGCAGCGCAAATAACAATTTAATATACTAATAGCTTAATAGTAATTACAATGAACAAGAATGTTATATACGCAGCTTTGATGTTTGTGGTAACTATGTCCTCCGGCAATGCCTCAGCTCAGCAGTTTCCTTATCAGAATCCAGCCCTCTCGGCTCATGAGAGAGCGGTAGATTTATGTGGTCGTCTCACTTTGGAAGAGAAAGCTTCTCTGATGTTGGATGATTCGCCGGCTATCCCGCGATTGGGAATCAAGAGATTTCAGTGGTGGAGCGAGGCGCTGCATGGTGTGGCGAACATGGGAGATGTAACCGTTTTTCCGGAACCTATCGGAATGGCAGCTTCGTTTAACGACAGAATGGTGTATAGAGTCTTTGATGCAACATCTGATGAGATGCGTGCCAAATGGAATGAACTGCAGCAGAAGGGAGGAGATGTAACCCGTTTCCATGCCCTCTCTGTCTGGACTCCAAACGTGAATATCTTCCGTGATCCTCGCTGGGGACGTGGACAGGAAACCTATGGTGAGGATCCTTATCTTACCAGTAGGATGGGATGTGCCGTGGTGCGCGGATTGCAGGGACCTGAAGATACGAAATACCGCAAACTCTGGGCTTGTGCCAAGCACTATGCAATTCATAGCGGACCGGAATGGGCTCGCCATACAGACAATATTACCGATGTTACACCGCGCGACCTTTGGGAAACTTATATGCCTGCCTTCAAATCGCTGGTGCAGGATGCCAAGGTGCGTGAGGTGATGTGTGCCTATCAGCGTTGGGATGATGAACCATGCTGCGGCAACACCCGCCTTTTGCAGCAGATTCTCAGGGATGAGTGGGGATTCAAGTACCTGGTAGTTTCCGACTGTGGCGCTGTTACTGATTTCTGGGAGAATCATAAGGTTTCGAGCAATGCCAGAAATGCGGCTGCCAAGGGCGTGCTGGCTGGTACAGATGTGGAGTGTGGATATAATTATGCATATAAGTCTGTGCCTGAGGCTGTGAAGTATGGTGCCTTGACTGAAGATGAAGTTGATAAGCATGTGATTCGTCTGCTCGAAGGTCGTTTCGATTTGGGCGAGATGGATGACAACAAGATCGTATCATGGTCGAAGATTCCAGTATCGGTGCTTTGCAGTAAGGCGCATCGCCAGCTCTCGCTCGATATGGCTCTGCAGACCATGACGCTGCTCCAAAATAAGAATGAGGTATTACCTCTCGATAAAAAGGTAAAGAAGATTGCTTTCATCGGACCAAATGTGGATAACGAACCGATGATGTGGGGAAACTATAATGGTACTCCACGACAGACAATTACCATCCTGGATGGTATCAAGAGTCGTTTGAAGAAAAACCAGATCGTCACCTTTAAAGGGTGCGACTTGGTGAACGACCAAGTTTTGAATTCTTACTTCGACCAGTGTAGCATGGATGGCAAGATGGGCTTTAAGGGCACTTTCTGGAACAATCGCAAGATGGAAGGCAAGCCTGTTGTCATCACCCAGGAGAAGAATCCTGTGCAGGTAACGACCTATGGTCAGCACTCCTTCGCTCCTAATGTGAAGCTGGTGGGCTTCTCTGCAAAATATGAAACCGTGTTCCGTCCTAAGCAGACAGACAAGGTGTTGCTCGACGTGGCTGGTTGCGGTCACTACGAGGTTTATCTGAATGGTGAGAAGAAGGCAGAGCATTCTATCTGGCGCACTACCGAGAGTCGTATCGAGTTCCAAGCCGAGAAGGGTAAGGAGTATAAGATAGAGATTCGCTATCACGAGATGCCTAACTATAATGCGGACATGAAGTTCAATATCGGTCATGAGAATCCTATCGACTATCAGGCTTCGCTCAAGCAGTTGAAGGATTGCGAGACTGTAGTCTTCGTAGGTGGCATTTCTCCACAGTTGGAAGGTGAGGAAATGCCTATCGAGATTTCTGGCTTCAAGGGTGGTGACCGTACCAACATCGAATTGCCTAAGGTTCAGCGCAATTTCCTGAAGGCTTTAAAGGAGGCGGGCAAAAAGGTTGTCTTTGTCAACTGTTCGGGTTCGGCTATCGCCTTGACTCCAGAGACAGAGAGTTGCGATGCTATTCTCCAAGCCTGGTATCCTGGTCAGGAAGGTGGTGAGGCAGTGGCTCGTGTACTCTTCGGAGAGTACAATCCTGCCGGCAAGTTGCCTATTACGTTCTATAAGAATTCAGAGCAGTTGCCTGATTTCAAGGATTACAGCATGAAGGGCAGAACCTATCGTTATATGAACGATGCGCTCTTCCCATTCGGATATGGTTTAAGCTACACTTCTTTCCGTATGGGTGATGCTACACTTTCCAACTCTATCCTGAAGAAGGGTGAGAAGATTACGCTGAAGGTACCAGTAAGCAATGTAGGAAAGAAGGATGGAACCGAGGTGGTGCAGGTGTATGTGAAGGATCCTGCCGATACCGAAGGACCATTGAAGAGCTTGAAGGCTTTCGAGAGAGTGGAGGTGAAGGCAGGAAAGACTGCTGAGGCTGTCATCACGCTGGATAGCAGAAACTTCGAACTCTTCGATGCTGCAACCAATACCGTCCGTGCCAAGGCAGGAAAGTATGAGGTTTATTACGGCAGCAGTTCGGCTGATAAGGATTTGAAGAAACTGGATGTTTCTATTGAATATTAAGTAACTTGAGAAAATCATCAAGGAGCTGAGTAAATATG